>Ga0070698_100006449_pt1 | contig 12725 bp, 12 predicted proteins | sample KBSK1502metaG_FD_65477 | JGI IMG/M metagenome (GOLD analysis project Ga0070698, IMG submission 65477) | Corn, switchgrass and miscanthus rhizosphere microbial communities from Kellogg Biological Station, Michigan, USA - KBS K1-50-2 metaG | ecosystem: Host-associated > Plants > Roots >... | reverse complement strand
GACGCTGTCGGTGCGGACGCTGGACCAGCTGACGGAATTCGTCGCGGAATTCGACGGCCGCCGCCCGGATGTGCTCGCGTTCTTTTCGATGGTTGACCGCCGCAAAAAGCTGCACAAGGAGATCACGGAAAATCTTTATTCCGAACGGGCCCGTGTCGCCGCCACGACCGTCCCGTATCTCTCGATCGTGGAGAACATGTCGGTGCAGCGCGCTCCGGTCTCGGTCTTCGCGCCGCGCAGTTCAGCCGCCCGCGCCTACCGCGCCCTGTGGTCCGAAATCCAGGACGGCGACTGACGATTCCATCCCCGGCCGCGGGATGAATGTGACAGTCAGCCGGCTTTTACCGGCTCGACGCCACATTCATCCGCCTGCGGTAGCCGCCAGCCGGACGGGGCCGCGCGGACCTGAGGAAAGCGCAGCTCCGCGGTAAGGCCGCCGCCGTCCGGCCGCGGAGTGATGGCGAATGCGGCGCCGTGCGCGGCGGCGATCGCCTGGACGATCGGCAGGCCGAGCCCGAGACCGTCGCCGCTGGCGGGCAGACGCGCCCGCGACGGCGCGGTTCCGCCGCGCTCGAACGGGACCAGCAGGCGGCCGACCTCGGACAGCGGCACGGCCGGGCCGGTGTTCGCCACCGTCAGCACTGCCTGACCCGATTCGGTCCCGACCGTGACCCAGACGGCTCCGCCGGGCACGTTGTGCTTGAGGGCGTTGTCGATGAGGTTGGCCACGCCGCGTTCGGTGAGGGCGCAGTCGCCGGCCAGCAGCGCGGGCTCGAGCGTGACCGCCATCTCCAGCCCGCTTGCCGCGATCTCCGCGCCGCGCGCCGCGAGCACGTCCCTAGTGACGGCGGCCAGGTCGACGGGGGCGCGGCGGTCGAGGCCGCGCTGTCCCCGCGCGAGTGTCAGCAGCGCCTCGAGCAGCCGTTCCTGTTCTTCCCCGGCGACGAGCACCCGGCGGCAGGTGGCGCGCAGCGACTCGGCGTCCGCGCCGGGGTCGCGGAGCGCGACTTCGAGCATGGTCCGGGAGCGGGCCAGCGGGGTGCGCAGCTCGTGCGAGGCGTTGGCGACGAACTGGCGCTGCGTGTCGAACGACGCGTCCAGGCGGCCGAAGAGATCGTCGATCGTGTCCGCCAGTTCACGCAGGTCGTCATCCGGCTCCCCGACCGCCAGCCGCTCGTGCAGGTTCGTGGCGGAGATCCGCTGCGCCGCCGCGGTGATCCGCCGCAGCGGGCGCAGCGCGCGGCCGGCCGCAAACCAGCCGAGCGCCATCGACACGACCGCCATGATCCCCAGCGCGATGCCGGAGTACAGCAGCAGGGCGTCGTTCTCCGCGGCCTTCGCGGTGCCGGCGATCCGCACCGCCTGGGCCTGCAGCGGGTCCGTGGTCTGCAGTGCCGCGGGGCCCCCGCCCGCGGCACTGCCGGCGCCCCCGCCGAGACCTGTGCCGGTGCTGGACACGAAGATGCCGTTCGTGGCGTGGCTGACCAGCCCGTACGTGATGGCGAGCAGCGCCGCACCCGCGGCGAGGAACAGCGCGCCGAACAGCACGGTGAGCCGGAGCCGGACGCTGCCGCGTCTCATATCCGGTATCCGGCCTGGGCGACGGTCTCGATCACCGGCGGCTCGCCGAGCTTGCGTCGCAGCCGGCTGACCGTGACCTTCACCGCCGTGCTGAACGGATCGGCCATCTCGTCCCAGCCGCGCTCGAGCAGTTCCTCGGCGGACACCGCGCGGCCGCCCGCCGCCATGAGCAGTTCGAGGACGGCCAGCTCCTTGGGCCCGAGGTCGAGGCACCTGCCGTACCGGGTGGCGAGCCGGCGGGCCGGGTCGAGCGTGACGCCCTTGGCGGTCAGCACCGGCGGTACGGCGGGGTGGGACCGGCGCGCCAGCGCCCGGATCCTGGCTGTCAGCTCGGCGAACGCGAACGGCTTGGGCAGGTAGTCGTCGGCGCCGCGGCCCAGTCCGTCGACGCGGTCGGCGATCGTGCCGGCGGCGGTCAGCAGCAGGATCCGCGCGCGGACCGTGCCGGCGAGCTTGGCGCACACCTCGTCGCCGTGGACGCCCGGCAGGTCACGGTCAAGCACGATCACGTCGTAGTCGTTGACCAGGGCGCGGTCCAGGGCGGCGTCCCCGTCCAGGGCCGTGTCGACCGCCATTCCTTCCAGGCGGAGCCCGGCGGCGATCGCCTCCGCCAGCTCGCCGTCATCTTCTACCACGAGCACCCGCATAGCGGTTCTCCCTGCTGGTGGGCGTCCCTCGCACCAGCAAACCGCCGCAGGCTGACCTTCCCCTGAAGGGAGGCTGGCAGGACTCTGTCAGGGGAGGCTGGCAGGATCCTGGATGGCGGTGGCCGTCAGCTTCCCGTTCGCGCCAGTGCCGGTGGCCTGGACGCTCACCAGGTCGCCGACCCTGACGCCGCCGATGTCGCTGACCCGGCCGCTGACCTTCGTCGCGCTGGTCACGGCCGCCGTCACCTGATGGTCGGGTCCCGCCACCGTGATCGACGTGGCGCTGACCGAGGTGACCTTCCCGCTAACCCGCAGCTGAAGAGCCTGGCCCTGTCCAGGCGCGGGGACCGTGCCCCCGCCTGGCGCCAGGCCGCCGGCGCTCGGCGCGGGGCCGCTGGCTGGCGCGACGCTGTTCGCCGCGGCCGGGCGGGCGGGCAGGTCGCGCACGGCGATGACGACAACGAACCCGGCGACCGCCGCGATCACGGCGGTCAGGACCAGCGAGACGCCGTACCGGGCCGGCCAGCGGCGCGGCGGAGCGTCACGGTAGGGCTGCTGGCCGGGGCCGGCCGCCGGCCATGGCGGCTCAGGCTGCCGGTAGTCGTCCTCTTCCGGCATGTCCTCGTCGTCCCATCCGCCGTGGGCATCGCGGTCATCGCGGTCATCGCGGTCGTCGCGGGCATCGAAATCGGCTGGCATCGGTACCTCCAAGGGCGGACCAGGGACCTTCCGCCAGCCAGCCTGCCTGCCAGGCGGTTGCACGCCGGTTGCACGCGGTGTCACCGCCGTGCAACCGGCCGGCCCGTACAACGGCTGCATGTTCTTTTTCACCTATCTCGCACGGGAACTGCGCCGCCGGCTCAGGCAGGCGGTCTTCATCGCGCTCGGGCTGGCCGTCGGGGTCGGACTGGTCCTCACCGTCACCGCCGCTTCCGCGGGCGTGAAGAACGCCCAGGCCGGCGTCCTCAAGGGGCTGTACGGCGTCGGGACCGACGTCACCGTCACCGGGCAGGCGCCGTCCGACAGCCAGGCCAAGCCAGGCAGCGGCAGCGGCAGCAGGGTGAGCATCGCGCTGGGGCCGAACGGCGCCCAAATGTGCGTCAATGGCAAGTGCCGGCCGCTCAAGAACGGGTACACCATCGACACCCTGGCCAGCTCGTCCTACGCGCCGATGAACGAGAAGGCGGCCACGGAGATCGCGGCGCTGCACGGCGTGGCCGCGGCCGCCGGCGGCCTGCTGCTCACCGACAACAGGACGACGATCTCCCAGAACCCGTCGCCGCCCACGTCGTTCTCTGTGGACGGCACCGACATCAGCCAGCAGAAGCTCGGCCCGCTGAGCGACGCCGTGACCAAGACGGGCCGGTCGTTCAAGCCAGCCGACGCGAACCGGAACGTGGCCGTGGTGGACGCGAACTACGCGACCTCGAACGGCCTGAAGACAGGCGGCACGATCACGATCGGCGGCACCAAGTTCACGATCATCGGCACCGTCGCCCAGCCGGAGGGCAGCAACCCGCCCAACGTGTACATCCCGCTCGCGCGGGCCCAGTCGCTGGCCGTACAGGGGCCGGCCGGCGGCAGCCTGAAGAACGACGTGAACACCATCTACGTCACCGCGGCCAGCGCGGCGGACATTCCGGCCGTGCAGCGCGAGATCGCCAAGCTGCTGCCTAACGCCACGATCACCACGCCCAGCAGCCTCGCCAGCGAGGTCACCGGCTCGGTGTCGTCCGCCGCGAAGCTCGCCGACGACCTCGGGAAGTGGCTGTCGGTCCTCGTGCTGATCGCGGCGTTCGCCGTCGCGGTGCTGCTGACGATGGCGGCCGTATCCCGCCGGATCCGCGAGTTCGGCACGCTGAAGGCGCTCGGCTGGCGCGGCCGGCGGATCATCGCGCAGGTGATGGGGGAGTCGTTCGTCCTCGGCGTGCTCGGCGCCGGGATCGGCGTGGGCCTCGGCTTCGCTGGGGCGGCGATCATCAACTCGATCGCGCCGAGCCTGTCGGCGACGCTCTCCCAGCCCACTGGCGAGCACATCGTCACGCCGAGCGGGGCGCTGAACCCGACCGCCAGCCACACCGTCTCGGTGCCGCTGGTCGCGACGGTCAGCGGGGCGGCCATTCTCGCCGCCGTGCTGCTGGCCGTGGCAGGCGGCCTGCTGGCCGGAATGTTCGCGAGCTGGCGGATCGGCCGGCTGCGCCCGGCGGACGCACTGTCGAAGGTGGGGTGACTTGATGTACGAGCTAACCGGCGTGGGCAAGGCCTACGCCACGGGTTCCAAGAAGGTCGTGGCGGTCGCGGGTGTCAACCTGACTGTCAGCGACGGCGAATGGCTCGCGATCAGGGGCCGCACCGGGCACGGCAAGTCGACGCTGCTGAACCTGCTCGGCGGCCTTGACAGGCCGACCTCCGGGCAGCTGCTGCTGGACGGGCGTGACCTCGGCCGGATGCGCGACGCCGAGCTCACCCGGCTGCGCGCCACGACGATCGGCTTCGTCTTCCAGACGTTCAACCTGGTGCCCACGCTGTCCGCGGCGGAGAACGTGGAGGCGGCGCTGATCCCGCTGCGCACCGGCAGGGCCGCGCGGCGGCGGAAGGTGGCCGCGGCGCTGGACAGCGTCGGGCTCACCGACCGGGCCCGGCACCTGCCGTCCGAGCTGTCCGGCGGGCAGCAGCAGCGGGTCGCGATCGCCCGGGCCCTCGTCAAGGAGCCGAAGGTGCTGCTCGCCGACGAGCCGACGGGCAACCTGGACGAGGAGACCCGCGACGAGATCATCGGGCTGATGGAGAAGCTATGGCGCGAGTACCAGCTGACGCTGATCCTGGTGAGCCATGACGGCGCGGTCGTCCGCCGGGCTCAGCGAGTCGGCATAATGTCCCGCGGGTCGATCTCCTTCAAGGCCTGAGGCTGCTCAGGGTCCTGAGGCTGTTCCTGGTTCTGAGGCTGCGCCGCCGCTTGGCGGCGCCTCGGGACCTTGGAGCGCGGGAGCCGGAAGCCGGCCGGCAGCAGGGTGCGTATCTTGCCCGGCTGCCTGCGGCGGCCGGGCGGGAGGGCGATCTCGCCGAGGTCCACCTGCAGCCCGGTGCGCAGCCGGTCGACGTGGGACAGGATCTCCCCGCGGATCGGCCATTCGCTGGCGCCGCCCTCGGGCGCGGTGCGCGGCTCGAGGAGGTCCGCGAGCAGATCCTGCTGACGGTGCGCGTCCTCGAGCGCGGTGGTGAGCTCGGATTCGAGCGGCTCAGGGTCCGACGGCAGCGTCTGGACGAGCCTGCTGTACGCGCGGATCGCCTCGCCGAGCTGCGCGAGCACGCTGGCCAGCCGGTCGCGGGTCTGCCCGTCCCTGACCGGGCTGGCCTCGGTCGCGGTCCTGGAGCTGTCCAGCATCGACCGGGTCAGGCCGCGCAACGTCACCGCGGCGTGCTCGAGCGTCTCCAGCCCGCCGCGCAGCGCGATCTCCGCCGCCGGCAGCGCACCAGGCGTGCGGAGCGCGCGCGGGTTCAGCCGGGCGCTGTCTTCGGCCTGCCGCAGCGTGTCGTCGACGTTCTCGATCTCACCGCGCAGCGCCCTGGTCTGGTCGAGCCACTCGGCGACGCGGGCCGGGTCCGGCGCTTCGTCGGCCGGGATGGCGGCCAGGTCGGCGGCCATCCGGTCGAGCTGGCAGGCCAGCCTGTTGGCCAGTTCGCCGACCGCCTCGCGGGCCGACTGCACCCGCAGCGGCGCGAAGGCAAGGCCGCCGGCCAGCCCGGCGGCGCTGCCGACCAGGGTGTCGACGATCCGGCCGGACGCGGCGGCGTGCTCGCCCGCCGAAGCGAAGATCAGCATCGCGCTGATCGGCACCTCGAGCAGGTCGTCGCCGAGGCGCAGCAGGAAGCCGATGATCAGCGCTCCCCCGATGAGCAGCGCGAGCAGCCACCAGCTGAAGCCGACGAACGCCGAGACCGTGACCGCCACGAGCACGCCGGCGATCACGCTCACCACCTTGCGCATGGCGCTGCGGATCGTCTGGAAGAGGCTGGCCTGCAGCACGAGCAGCGCGGTCAGCGGCGCGAGCACCGGACGCGCGGTCCCGTCGGGCACCAGCAGCGCGATCAGGTAGGCGAACGTCGCCGTCGCGGTGAGCCTGGCGATATACACGGCCGCCGGCTGGGTGCGCTTGCGCACCACCATGAGCTGCTTCGCCGGCCCGACGAGGGTGCGGGCTGGCTGCCGGTCATGGTCGTTTCTGCGCGTGGTGAAGAACATGGGCATCTAAGCAGACTGGAAGAACGGACGTTACTCAGGACGAGACAGTGATTACTCACAGCTCACAGGAGCCTGACGCGCCGACGCTACTCTGCCCCCGGTGCGGCCACCATCATTAAGAAGCCAACGCGTGCCACGCGTGACTATTCCACGCCGCCGGACGTATTACGCCACGCCGAGGCCGAGCAGCAGGCCGTCCGCCGCCACAGCCGGCGCGTCGCCGGTGACCTCGATGACGGCAACGTTCAGGCCGGCGAAATCGGCCACCGGTCGCGTGACGTCGCTCATGCGACGGGTGCCTCCGGCGCCTTGGCGTACCTGGCCACCGAGAACCCGAACAGCAGCGGGACATCGACCGCGAAGACCACCAGCATGAGCGTCAGCACAACCAGCGTTGACCCAGTCACGTGGTCGTAGACGAAGGTGAACTCGAGGATCCCGTACATCACCGCGTAGGCGAGCAGCGACCACTTGGCGACCTGGAAGAACACCGGCCAGGCGAACTCCCGCAGCCGCGCGAGGAGCACCACGTCGGCGAGCACGAGCGCGGCCGCGACGGCGAGCAGGGCGATGAGCAGCGGCAGCGGCGCGGGACGCGGCAGCCGGGAGGCGAGGGTGATCCCGCCGACGACGATCAGCGCCAAGGCGGCGATCGCGATCTCCGCGATGGGCGGCAGCCGCCTCACCATGACGCCAGCCTTGTCATGATGACCAGCGTCGCGATCTGCATCACGCCGGTGATGCCGGCGGTGTAGACGAACCGCCGCATCAGCCGCCCGATGATCTCGCCGTCCGGCTGCGGCTTGCGCATCTCGAACAGCACGGCGATGTTGGCGGGCTCGAGGATCCCGATCGCGATGACCGCCATCACGCCGACCACGATGAACGACGCGGTGAGCCACCAGTGCTTGGGGTAAGCGGTGTCCAGGTTGCCCACTAGCCTGGCGAGCTGCCACCCGGACGCCAGCGTCATCGTCACTAGCGTCGGCATGATGAGCAGCATCTTCGGCATGAACCGAGCGGAGAACTCCATCCGGGCCGACACCGGCATCTTCGCCAGGATCGGCCCGATGACCAGCCCGAGGAACAGGTCGAGCGCGGTCCAAAGACCGCCGCCGACCACGTGGTAGAACGCCAGCGGCCACAGCTTGTTGCTGGCGATCGTCGCGACCAGGCCGGCGAGCACGACCGCGACGATCGGCAGGCCGCGCACGGGCACGATCTGGATCCTGGGTCTGCTTGGCGCCCCGACTAGTACATCTGCCATGACCCCGCCCCTCTCCCTTACGCCGACAGTGGCAGCCAGGCCGCAGACGCGTCAAGACACCGCACGCCGGGAGCATGAGTGAGCCGCGGCCAGCCCGTCCTGGGCCGGCCGCGGCTCTGCAGCCAGCCCGGCTACCGGGTGCCCGGCGTGACCGACACGCCGCGCACCACCTGGTCATACAGGGCCGGAACCACTGTGCGGAAGGATTCCTGCGACGGCAGCGCCGTCGCGCCGAGCTGGTCGGTTACGGCGACCAGCTGGTTCGGGTCGGCGCCCTGGTCGCCTCCGCCGCTGACGGTGGAGGTGACGGCCCAGATCGTGACCGTGCCGCCGGGGTTGACCTGCCCGGTGATGTTCCGCAGCCCGTCGGTGGCCGGCGCCCACGGCAGACTGGTCGCGGCGTTGGTCCCCGTCGGGTAGCCGCGGACGGTGTACGGCGTCCCGAGCTTGAGGCCGTTCTGCAGCACGTAGGCGAGCTTCCAGTCGCCTGCCGAGGCGTCGTAGACCCACTTCTGGAGGCCGGCCGTGGTGGACGCGGCGGCCGCGGTGTACGAGCCGTTCGCGTACGCGTTGTCGCCGGCACCCTCGTCGGCGATGTACAGCGTGGTCGGGCTGGCGAACCACATCCCGAACGGGTAGTCGCTGGCGTCCGTGGCCGTCGAGGCGAGCGCGGTCGGGAAGCCCTTCAGGATGCACATGTTGCTGGCCAGGCCGGCCGAGGTGTACGTGCCCCCGATGCTCGTGGTCGGCAGCGCCGCGCCCGGCTCGGGCAGCCCGACGCCGTTCGGGCACGCCTTGCCCGTGGTGTCGAGGAAGTACACGGTGTCGACGCCGTTGCCGCCGCTGCCCTTGGTGTAGTACAGCACGTTGTTGTACAGCGTCAGGCCGCGGAAGTTGTCGTCCTTGCCGACCTTGTCCGCCTTGTCGCCAAGCTGGGTGACGTTGAAGCTGCCGACGGGGGTGGGCTGGCCCGGGTTCTGCTCCGGCTCGGGCAGGTCCGACGGGGTGATGATCTGCGCGCCGGCGCCGAGGACGACCCCCTTGGGCTGCGGGTTGGACCCGTTGCCCGCGTTGCCCGCCGTGTAGATGTAGTACTTCCCGTCGACCTTGGCCTCGACAGCGGCCCGGCCGTTGTTGCCGCTGTAGGCGTTGGTCTCGGTGAACGTGAACTTCCCGTTCGCCGACAGCTGGGCCACCGCGCGGTAGTACTTGCCGGGGACCGGGTTGGTCGGGTCGACGACGCCAGGGGTGTTCGCGTTCGAGACGTCGACGACGTCGGGGGCCGCTACGTAGTCGATGAACGTCACGTACTTCCCGTCGGGGGACAGGTTGAGCGCGCCCTCCGACTTGGAGGAGAAGCTGGTGTTCAGCTGGCTGGACGGGACAGGGATGACGCCTACGGTCCTGCCGGAGGGGCTGAGCTCACGCAGGAAGAGCCGCGAGGTGACCCCGAAGCTCCCGTCTACCGAGTCGTTGTTGAACACGTACGGGTAGTTGCCGTTCGCCACCGCGGTCACGCACCCAGTGGTGCACCCGGGCGGCAGCTGGGTGGTGCCTGCGACGATGTTCGGGTCGTTGGTGTAGTAGCTGTCGCTGACGAGCAGGTCACCAGGGTTCAGGTAACGGCCGCCCCCCGGTGCAGGGGCGGCGCTGGCGCCCGCCGCCGTGGCGGCCGCGAGCACCCCGGCGGCGCTCAGCACAGTCACGAACGCGGCGATGCCGGTTCTTGGACGCATTGGTCCTTCCTCATATCAGGACATCCCGGCATATCGAAGCGGTGACGGTTGTCCCACGCCCGGCGGGCCGGTGAACGGGAAGTGCCATTTGCGTGACTTTGTTGATTGCTGCTGAGTGCTGGTGGCCAGTGCTGGTGGCCAGCAGGCAGGCCAGGGCGCGCGGCGGCATGCGGGCCCGCGTCATGGGTAGCCCATACCGGGACCAATCGCCCGCCCGTGCTCATGATTAACATTTGAGAAATAAAAACTTTACATGTGATTAACCCGGCCGGGTAAGTTCCCAGCTCCCGTCCGCCTCATGGCTGAAACTAAACGAAGCAGGACGTCGTTATATGAACATGACAGTCTGGGAATGGTTTGAGCAGCGCTCCTATCATCATCGCGACTTTCGCGGTCTGGCGCTGCCGGTCAACGGGGTGGATCGACCGTCCACGACCTTGATCTTTCCGGCCCGCAACGTCGCCGGCACCATCGGCGGCATCCTCGCGGTCGTCGCCGACCTCCGAGCCCGGACCGGGCTGCCCGATCAGGTCATCGTCGTGGACGCCGACTCGCCGGACGGCACCGCGGACATCGCACGGGCGCACGGGGCCGAGGTCTACTCGGAAAACGAGCTCATGCCGAACTACGGCCCTGCTCAGGGCAAGGGCGACGCGATGTGGCGCAGCCTGTCGGTAGCCCGGGGGGACATCGTCATGTTCGCCGACGCGGACACTACCGACTTCCGTGAGCACTTCGTCTACGGAACGCTCGGCCCGCTGCTCGCTGATCCGGCGATCCAGTTCGTCAAGGCCGCCTACCGGCGGCCTTTCAGGCAGGGCGAGGAATCCATCGCCGACGGCGGCGGGCGCGTGACCGAGCTCATGGCGAAGCCGCTGCTCAACCTCTTCTACCCGGAGCTGGCCGCGTTCGTGCAGCCGCTGGCCGGGGAGTTCGCGGGCCGCAGGGAACTGCTCAGCACGGTGCCGTTCTTCACCGGTTACGGCGTGGAGGTCGGCATGATGATCGACGTCTTCGCCGAAGTGGGCCTGGACGGAATGGCGCAAGTCGACCTCGGCACCAGGCAGAACAGGCATCAGCAGCTCGCCAGCCTCACCCGGATGAGCTCCGTGGTGCTCCGCACGGTGGCCATGCGAGAGGGCCTCGCCCAGCGCGTGATCGACGGGGAGGAGCCGGGCCTCTGGGAACTGCGCCAGCCGGAGACCTACCTGCACGCGGTCGCGACCGCGGACGGGCTGCGCCTGGACGAGCACCTCAACGAGCTCATCGAGCGGCCGCCGATGGCCCGCCTCACCGGCGACACCGCGCTATCGATGAACGCGTTACCGGCCGCGCCGCGAAATACTGAATTCCCGCCTGGATAACCGTCAATAACCTTTATGCCGGTGAATTCAGCGCGCCCGCGCTCCGTCGGCGCGGCCACTCAGACGTCCGTGGCCGCGCCGTTTGTGGGCAGCGGGGATGTCCGGCGGCACAGGTCTGTGCCGTCGCCTGAATAACTCGCCGTGCAAAAGCCGCATGATGTGACAAGATGAGGCGCGGCGCAGGGAGGACGGCATGGCGGGCCAGGAGTTCGACCACATCATCGTCGGCGCGGGGTCCGCCGGCTGCGTTATCGCCAGGCGGCTTGTCGACGCCGGCCGGAAGGTAGCGCTCGTCGAGGCCGGCGGCCCCGACACCAACCCCGCGATCCACGACCCGCTCCGCGCGTGGGAGCTGTGGAACGCCCCTGAGGACTGGGCCTACCTGACCGAGCCGCAGGAGCACTCGCTGAAGACCAGCCTGTCCTGGCCGCGGGGCAAAGTCCTTGGCGGGTCGAGCGCGCTCAACGGCATGATCTACATCCGGGGCGCGAAGGCCGACTTCGACAACTGGGCGTACAACGGCGCGGCCGGCTGGTCCTACGACCAGGTGCTCCCGTTCTTCAAGAAGTCCGAGGACTTCGAGGAAGGCGCGTCGCACTACCACGGCGCCGGCGGCCCGCTGCCGGTGACCCGCATCCAGGAGCCGAACCCGGCGAGCCTCGCCTTCCTCGAGGCCTGCGCGGGGTATGGCGTGCCGCTGAACGACGACCCCAACGCCGACAGCATCATGGGCGCGGGCCTCACCCACCTCACGGTCAGGAACGGTCGCCGGATGAGCGCCTGGACCTCGTTCGCGCAGCCGGTGCTGGACAGTCCGCTGCTGACCGTCATCACCGGCGCCCAGGTCGCGAGCCTGGTTTTCGACGGCACAGGCCGCGCGGCGGGCATCAGGCTCGCGGGAACTGGCCGAGTCCTTTCATCCAGAACGTACGTGGCTGACTCCACAGCAGCCCCCGCCTCCGGTGAGTGGCCGGCCGCCGAGCTGCGCTGCTCGGGGGACGTGATCGTGTGCGGCGGGGCGATCGGCTCACCGCAACTGCTGCTGCTGTCCGGCATCGGCCCGGCCGACGACCTGCGCCCCCTTGGCATCGAGGTGATGGCCGACCTGCCCGGCGTGGGCGCGAACCTGCACGACCATTTCCTGGCGACGATCTTGTATGAATCGGCGCGGACGATCCCCGAGGGCAAGTCCAACATGCTGGAGGCGCACCTGTTCGCGCCCAGCGACCCGGGCATGCCCGCGCCGGACCTGCAGCCGCTGATGTCGCACTTCCCGATGCCGGTCGAGGGCTACCCAGTCCTCGACTACGGCAATGGGTACGCGATCGTGCCCGGCGTCATCCGCCCGCTGAGCCGTGGCCGGCTGTGGCTGCGCGCCGCGGACCCGGCCGCGCACCCGGCGATCGACCCGCACTACCTCGAGGAGCCCGCGGACCTGAAGGCACTGCTCGCCGCCTTCAAGCTGGCCAGGGAGATCGGCGAGGGCCAGGCGCTGAAGGACTGGCGGGCACGGGAGATCGCGCCGGGCCCCGACGTGCGCACCGACGAGGGCATCGCCGAGTACGCGATGCGGAACCTGATCACGTACCACCACCAGGCCGGCACCTGCAAAATGGGCATCGACGCGATGGCGGTCACGACCCCCGACCTGCGCGTCCACGGCGTCCCCGGCCTGCGGGTGGCCGACGCCTCGGTCATGCCCGCGGTCACCTCAGGCAACACGAACGCCCCCACGATCATGATCGCCGAACGCTGCGCGGACTTCGTCCTCATGCCCTAACGCCGCTGCGCCCCGCTTCCGGCGCCATTGAGCAGTCGGCCTCCGACTTTGCATACCCGCCCTCAACGGGTGTGGCTGGTGTGATCAGCGCGGAGCGCTCTTCGGCA
>Ga0070698_100006448_pt1 | contig 12725 bp, 10 predicted proteins | sample KBSK1502metaG_FD_65477 | JGI IMG/M metagenome (GOLD analysis project Ga0070698, IMG submission 65477) | Corn, switchgrass and miscanthus rhizosphere microbial communities from Kellogg Biological Station, Michigan, USA - KBS K1-50-2 metaG | ecosystem: Host-associated > Plants > Roots >... | reverse complement strand
ACTGCGAACGGTTTTCGGACTGCGGGAGTAAAAGTTGCGGCCCGAAAGGCCGACCCGTCAAGAAGTGAGCTGGGTCACGGGTTTTGTGAGCTACATCACGAATGCGGTCGCGCGAGCGCCTGGAAGCCCGGGTGCTTTTGGAGGTCCCACCACCACCAGAAGATGTCGCCGCCGACGCGGAACGAGTGCTCGGGATTGGCGGCTACGTACCGCTGTAGCAAGCGGATAGCCTCGTCCTGCTCGCCCAGGAGCGTACGGACGAATGCCTCCATAGCGACGAGATCGTGCTCAGGGTCCAGCTCCGGTGTGCCCCGCGAGCGCTCAATCACGGCATGCGCGCTGTCTTTCAGACCCGCCCGGGCGATGGTGGCGGCGACCATCATCTGCTCGCGCAGGTGAATGACCTGTCGCCGTGGGGCAGGCACCAGGGAATCGATTCCGGCGAGCAGTCGCCAGGCACGCGGGACATCGGGCTGTTCCAGGCGAGTCATCATATAGAGCTGGCATTCGAGGAAGCGAAAATCGCGCGGAAAGCGACGATCCCCCTCCTCGCACCATCGCTGCGCCTGGCGCTGCTGATCGAGATCGTACGATGTGAAAAACAGCCGATTGAGAATGTCCGGCGCGTTCGCGAGGTACGCGTCCTCCTCGTACGCGCGCCGCGCCGCCAGCGCCGCGCCCTGCAGATCCTTGGTCTGGTAATACAGGCTGCTCAGCGTGGCGAACGCGCTCGCCAGGGTTGGATCGATGTTCGTCGCCTGTTCGAGATCGCGGCGGGCATCATCGAGCAGCGCGCTGGCTTGTTGCGGATCCGGCGGGCGGGCCAACTGCCAGCGCCGATAGCGCAACGTGCCGCGCAGTTCCAGGGCGCCGGGATCCAGCGGGGCGAGCGTCAGCGCTCGGCCGGCGTGCGCGAGCCCTTCATCAATGAGAGCCGCGTTACGCGTGAGCCGGACGCGACGCTCGACGAGCTGGCCGCGCAGCACGATCGGGTCGACCCACTGCCGATCGGCACGCTCGGCGGCCGCCAGCAGGGAGTCCGCGCGGCCGAAGCGCATGACCGCGCTATCCACCTTGTTCGCCTGCACCAGCCCTTCCCCGTCTTTCCGTATCCGCTCCGACTGCTGCACGAGCGTCCACGCTGCGGTGCTGCTCGTGCCCGCCCGCTCTTCCCGGAGGCGAACCTCCTCCCCGAGCTGCTCGCGCAGCACGCGCACGACTTCAGTTGCGAGCGTATCGCGGATCAACAGCAGGTTGCCGGCTGGCTCTTCGAAGCTGGCGCGCCGCAACAGGTCGGCGCCGCTCGCGCCGTCCACGAGCCGCACCGTGACGCGGACGCGATCGCGCACCGGCTCGACGCTGCCTTCGACCAGTGTTCCGGCTCCAACCGCCCGCGCGATGCTGTCACGCGGTAAATCAGAATGCCGGAACGGCAGCACGCCGTTGCGTGAAATCACGTGGAGCGTGCGCACTTGCGAGAGTTGATCGATCAGCGCCTCGGTGAGTCCGTCGGCGAGATAGCGGAGCGAGCTGTCGGAGCTCAGGTCGCCGAAGTACAAGACCGCAACTCGACGCGAATCGAGAGCTCCACTCCCAGATGTCGCAGCGCCCCGTTTGCCCAGGAGGATCCACACCGCGGCGAAGAGTACAACGGCGCCGAGGGCCATCGCGAGCAGGCGTCGCTTCCGGACGAAATACGACGTCCGGCGCCGTCCGACCGTCACGCGCGAGACCCTGCCGGTGCTCGCCGCGGTCAGCGCCTTGGCGAATTCTCCGGACGTCTGATAACGGTCTGCCGGCACCTTCTCGAGCGCGCGCTCGATCACGACCTCGAGCTCGTCGGGAATGGCGTCGCGCACGATTTTGAGCCGCGGCACCGCGTCGAGTGAATGGCGCGCCATGATCGCCTGCGCCGTCGGCCCCGTGAACGGCGGCTGGCCGGCGAGGGTCTCGTAGAGCACGCAGGCGAGGCTGTAGATGTCGCTGCGCCGGTCGACGACGCCAGAGCCCGAGGCTTGCTCGGGCGGCATGTACGCGGGCGTGCCGATCGCGAGTCCCGTCTGGGTCAGCTTGTCGCCGCCGGCCGCACTGACGGCGCGCGCGATGCCGAAGTCGGTGACGATCGCATGTCCGCCCGAGAGCATGATGTTCTCGGGTTTGATGTCGCGATGCACGACGTCGTGGCTGTGCGCGTACGCCAGCGCCTCGGCGACTTCCTTCGCGATCTGCAGCGCATCGTCGACCGGCAGCTGGGGCTCGCGGTCCAGCCGGTCGCGGAGGGACTCCCCTTCGACGAAGGGCATGACGTAGTACAGCGTTCCGCCGGCGTCGCCGGAATCGTAGACCGGCAGGATATTGGGGTGCTGCAGGCCGGCCGCGAGCTTGATTTCGCGCAAAAACCGTTCGCGGCCGAGCGCCATGGCGATCTCGGGGCGCAACGTCTTGAGGGCGACGAACCGTTCGTGGCGGGTATCGCGCGCCAGGTAGACGAGGGCCATGCCGCCGCGTCCCAGCTCCCGATCGATGACGTAAGTGTCGGGGAGGGCGGCGTTCAGCTCGGCAAAGGGATCAGTCACTCGAGCTAACGATAGTTCTGCCGCACGTGCTCAGCGAGCGCCCGGGCGAGCGCGGGCAGCAACTCACGAGGCCAGGGGGAATTCATGACGGAACGCACCTGGCCCGTCCCAGCGTCAATCATGATCAATCTCACGAGCACGGATTCACTCTCGGCTGCGAGCGGATCGAGGCGCCCGTAGACCGCAATGCCGGCGCTGGTGCGGCGCGCGAGGTCGAGCGCCGCGATCTCGGGCCGCTTCTGTCCCTGCCAGCGCTCGCGCACGACGTCCTGCGACACGGCGGTGAGGGGCGCCATGCTGTCGAGGCGCGTGGTGAGTTCTTGTGCCAGGCGGACCCGCCATGGCTCGAGGCCGGGCACGAAGATGTCGAAGGGCGCGACCGCAACCAGCGTGGGCTGGGGGGCGTGGAGGCGGGCGTACCGTACGAAGCTGACGGCGCCGGCGATGGTCAGCATCACCACAAGCGACGACAAACCGATGAGCCAACGCTTCGAAGTCATCGGCGGTCGGGTTGCGTCGGCGGCACCGTCATCCGTCCCGAGGGCATGAGCGCGAGCCGCACGCTGCCGTCGGTGTGATATTCGGGCACGAATACGAGCGGTTCGGGTGGACGGTCGGACCTCTTCCGCGTCGCCCGACCGACCAGGACGCCTACGCTCTTGAGCTTCCCCCGCTGATAGTGCGTGACGGCGTACTGCGCCACCTGCTCCTCGAATGCCGCCAACTCCTTGGGCTCGAACGCGGCGTGGGTATCGTCGAAGACCATCACCACCATGTTCGTAGTATCGATGACCATGACCATCGCGCTCGTCAGGTGAAACTCCCGCTGGATCTCCGATTGCAGCTTGAACTGGAATTTTGGAAGCGCGTCGCAGCTTAGCGCGAGTGCGCAGATGGCCAGCAGCAAGAGGCGTGTCCGGTCGAGCATTTTTTGGGCTAGGCTCCGTTCGCAAATTCACCCGCCGAGCGATGCCGCGCAATGCAGGACGGGTGACCGGCGGTTGAAAAGGCCCGGTTACCATGGTGGCGTATGGTCACCGTGTGCACGGTTCTTCCGGCTCCTGAACGCCCGCGCATCGACGCGGCGGGAGACGGCTGTTTCGACACGCTGCACGCCGATTCCCTGCGGGAAGCGCTCTACGTGGCGCGCCGCCGGCGCGTCGATGCGGTGATCATTTCGGTTCATCGCTGTCAGGGCGAAGCGCTGCCCGGCGTCGCCCGGTTCGTCCGCGAGTTCCCTGCCATTCCCGCCGTAGCCCTCGTCTCGCGGCACGACCGAGAGGCGACGGAAACGCTCCTGCGCCTCGGTGCCACCGGCGTCCGCAACGCGGTCGATTGCACCGAGCCTGATGGGTGGCGGCGGCTGCGGGACCTCGTGGGACATCCCGCCTCCCCGGTCGCCGCGCGCATCCTCGCCCGGCTCATTCCCGCGCTTGGAGCGCCCCCGGAACCGGCCGCCTCGGAGGAGACGCGCCTCTTCTTCGAAGCGGTGGCGCGGCTGGCTCCGGCGCTCAGCACGGTGCGGTCCCTGGCGCGGCATCTGCGCGTCCGACCGAGCACCCTGATGTCTCGGTTTCATCGCGCCGGGATTCCGTCGCCCAAGACCTATCTCGCGGGCATGCGGCTGCTCCACACGGCGTTTCTGTTTCAGAACCCCGGATTATCGGTGTCCGATGTCGCCTACCGGATGGACTACTCCTCGCCGCAGAGCTTCGGCCGTCATTTGCGCGCGGTCCTCGGCGTCACCGCGGGGGAGTTCCGGCGCCGGTTTCCGTTCGATCTGGCGTTGGCGCGTTACATCGACCTGCTCATCACCCCGTACCGGGAGGCCCTGCGTGCGTTTCACCCCTTCAACGCGGGGTCGTGGGACCAAGGCCCGAGCGCCGTAGCGGTCTCCCGGGCGGGGTAAGGTCGGTCCATCGGCTGCTCTGTCGTCGTTTGATCGCGACGCAGCACCGAGAATCTCGCGATCCCGCCGCGCAACCGTTCGGCGAGCTGGGCGAGCTGCTGGGATGTTGCCGTCAATTCGCCCATCGAGGTGATCTGCGCTTCTGTGGCGGCGGCGGTGTTGTTGGCGCTCTCAGAGGAGGCTGTCGAGATACTGGCGACTTGCTGTAACGATTGTGCCAACTCGGCCAGGCGGTGTGCCTGGCTGCGAGAGACTTCGGCCGTTGCGTTCACGAGATCGCCCATCAACTGCACGCCCTGATGCAGCTCTTGGAGTGCGCCGTCCGCTTCTGCGGCGACGGCGCCGATGTCGCGGACTTTGGCCTCGCCCGACTGCATCGCGCGCCCGGCCGCCTCGATTCCCGTCCGCAGATCGCTCACTAGCTCCGCGACCTCGCGCGCCGACTTCCCTGCCTCGGCCGCCAGGCTGCGGACCTCGTCGGCGACGACCGCGAAGCCTTCGCCATGTTCTTCCGCGCGCGCCGCTTCAATCGCCGCGTTGAGCGCGAGCAGATGGGTTTGCCGGGCGATCCGCGCAATCGTCTGCGCGAAGACGCCGATCCGCTCCGACATTCCCGACAACCCGGCGACGGTCGATGCCGTCGCGCGTACTTCTTCGCCCACCGCACGGAGCGTGGCACTCGCGCGCGCGACGCGCTCGCGTCCCCGCTCCGCCGTGCTGACGAGCCGCGACGCATCGACCTGCATCAGCTCGGCGCGCACGCGGAGCGATTCCGCTTGATCGGCCGCCTTGGCGCTCTCGCCGCGCGCGCCGTCGGCCAGGCCGCGCTGGCTGCCGAGGTCGCCGGCGAGGCGCTGCGAGGTTTGGGTCAACGATTCCGTCGTCGCGTGCAGCTCCTGCGCGGCAGCGGCCAGCTCTTCGGCGAACGCTGCGACTTCATCGGCTTCGCGCTGGACCGACGAGATCGTCGTGCCGATCTCCTCGAGCATGCGGTTGAAGCTTTTCTCGAGGAAGCCCAGCTCGTCGGCTTCGGCCGCCGCGGCGCGCACCGCGAGGTACCCCTGCTCCGCTTCGCCCATGACGCTGCGCGCGTGGCGAATCCGTTGTATCAGGGTCGCGGGGATGCGTTTCAGCGCCATCGCGACGACGATGAACACGCCGGTCTCGAGATAGGCCATGGTGTCGAGGCCGGGCTCGCCCGGATACAGCTCGCCGTGCGCCCACGTCGCAAGCAGGTACGCGATCGACGCGACGAGCACGAGGAAGTCACCCACAGCCTGGCCCTGATCGAACGCGTAGGGCAGTACGGCGATGAACAGTGCCGCCACCACGCCGCCGTGGCCGAACCAGATCACGAGCAGGTTGACGAGCGCGACGTCGAGCAGCGGCAGCATATAGATGAACCACCAGCGATACCACCCGCGCTCGTTGATCAGCCCGACGATCGCGTTGACCACCGCGGCGCCGCCGGCGACGAGCACGATCGTCCCGAGGCGCGTATCAGTGACACCGCCCAGTTTGCCGAGTACACCGAGAGCGAACAACGCCGCCGCAATCGCCCAGCGGCGGCGGTGGCTGCGGTCGAAGGTTTCGAGGTCTTTTAACCGCTGCTCGAGCGCGGTCGCGTCGTCGTGCCAGCCGCGCGCGCGGGCGGCGAAAGACAGGCGGCGGACGGGCTCGGTCACTGCGGAAGTCCCAACCCCAGATCGGAAGCGGTGAGGAACGTTTCGACGAGGTATCCTTCCCGCTCGAGCGCCTCCCGGCCGCCTTCCTCACGATCGAGCACCGCCATCACGCCGAGCACGCTTCCCCCTTCGCTCGTGACCGCGCTGATCGCTTCACGCGCCGAGCTTCCCGTGGTGAGCACGTCCTCGACGATGACTACAGGGTATCCGGGCGCGAAGCAGCCCTCGATGCGCCGCCCGGTGCCGTGGTCCTTGGGTTGCTTGCGCACGGTGAACGCGTCCAGCAGCTGGCCGCGGCGGCGCGCTGTGAGCGCCAGGGCGTAGGCGATCGGATCGGCTCCGAGCGTCAGACCACCGACGGCGCGGGGACTCCAGCCCCGTACGCCCATGCGGTCGAGCCCGAGGCCACCGACGACGGCGAGTCCCTCACCGGACATGGTGGTGAGCCGTGCATCGACGTAGTAGGAGGACCGGCGCCCGGACGCGAGGACGAATTCGCCGCGCCGCACCGAGCGCGCGAGGAGCAGATCCCTAAGCGTGTTTCTTAGGTAGTAGTAGTCGCTACTACTATTCACTGTTCCGCTTGCCAACGATGTTCTTCAGCGTGCCCAGAAGGCCGCGCGACTTCGTCGCACCCTTGGTCTCGACGAGGGCCGCCTCCAGTTCGTCTGCAAACCTGGTGACCGTGGGCTGCCGGTCCCCGGGCTGTCGCGCCAGACCTTTCATGACCGCCGCCTCGAGCGCGGGCGGGAATTTGCGGCTGCTCGCCTCCGACAACGGGGTCGCTTTCCCGCTGAGGAGCTGTTGGAACAACTCGCGCGGGCTGCGGCCGTCGTGCGGATGCCGCCCCGTCAGCATGTAGTACGCGATCTTCGCGAGGCTGTAGATGTCGGCGCGGCCGTCCACCAGCTCACCCGACAGGGCTTCGGGCGCGACGTACTGCAGTGTACCGACGAAGAAGCCCGTGCGGGTCAACCGCTCCTCCGGCGGGAGCTCCGCGTCGCGCGCGATGCCGAAGTCGAGCAGCTTCACGCGGCGCGCGACCGGGTCGTACATGATGTTCTCGGGTTTCAGGTCGCGATGGACGATGCCGGCCGCGTGCGCCGCGGCCAGGGCGTCGGCGAGCTGGCGGATCAGCGCGACCGCGTCCGCGGGAGCGAGCGGCCCGTCGCGGTGCAGGAAGTCGGCGAGCGGCTCGCCGCTGGCCCACTCGAGTGCGAGATAATAGAGACCGTCCGCTTCGCCGAAGTCGTAGGTGCGAACCACGCCTGGATGTACGACGCGCGACCCATATCCCGCTTCCCGCAGGAAGCGTTTGACGACAATGGGGTCGCCCCTAAGACGCTCCCGCAATACCTTGAACGCACAAGCGCCGCGCTCCGCGTGCTCGGCGCGGTACACCTCCGCCGTCCCTCCTTCGCCGATCCGCTCGAGGAGGCGGTAGCCGGCGATCGACCTGCCGGCCAGGTTTTCGAGAGCCATGGGGGTTGTGCGCGAAACTAACGTCCCGATTTGAGGCTCGGCAAGTGATGCGACGCGTGGCACTGGTTGCAACGGCCATTCTCATGGCTGGCGGCTGCGGTCCATCGCAGCGCGCCCGGAGTGCCGAGACCGCGCCGCGCAGCGGTCCGGGGTCGCCGCGTCTGTTCGACGCGTCAGCGGTGTACCGCTCGATGGGCGCGCTGGTCGGGAGCGGCGCGTTGCCGTTCATCGCCTCCGTGCACTATCTCGCCGGACCGACGCCCGACTCTACGCTCGCGTTGTTCTCAGTGTCGCTCACCAACCAGACCCTTACGTTCCAGCGCCGCGGATCGGAGTTCGTGGCGGAGTATCACGTGGAGGCGTCCTTTCGCACCGACAGCACGAGCCCCACTGCGGTGCGGCAGATCGGCAGCGACGAGCAGGTGCGGGTCCGCAATTTTCAGGAGACGCTGCGCACGGATGAGAGCGTGATCTTTCAGCAGTTTCTTACCTTGCCACCGGGCGTCTATTACGTCATGGCGATGGTGCGCGATCGCAATGGCCCCGCGTTTGGGCGCGCCGAGCGCGCCGACACCGCGCCGCGCTTTGCCGGCTCGGCGATGACGAGACCCATCGCGGTCTATACCGCGGAGGGCCGGCTCGCGCGCGGCGCCGTGCCGCAGCTGGTCGCCAATCCGCGCGCGACGCTGCCATACGGTCCCGATTCGATGCGCTTCTACATCGAGCGCTACGGCGTGACTCCGGGACGGGGGGGCGGGGGCCCCGCCATCGTGGCGCGGGTCGTCGACGGCTCGGGCCGTGAGCTGTGGCGCGACTCGGTCTCGCTGACGACCGGCACGGACGTATCGTCTGCAACGATTGTCGTGGTGCCGTCCAAACTCCCCGTGGGCGCGGCCGAGCTGGAGGCGCTTCCGGCCGGCGGCGGGGACACGACGCGGACCCGCTTCCTGGTGAGCTTCTCGAATCAGTGGGTGATCACGAATTTCGAGGAAATGATGAGCTTGCTGCGCTACTTCGACCGCCAGGATTGGGTGGACTCGTTGCGCCGCGCCTCGCCCGAGCGCCGCCCCGACGTCTGGCACGAGTTTTGGAAGGCCACCGATCCGGTGACGCTGACCCCCGAAAATGAGGCGCTGGACGACTATTTTCGGCGGGTGCAGCAGGCAAACATTCGATTCCAGGATGAAGGCGGGCCCGGATGGCTCACAGAGCGTGGCGAAGTGTTTATCTCCCTCGGCGAGCCGGACGAGATCTCCGATCTGTCGAGCAGCGGCGTCGACCGCAACGGGGTCCGCGTCTTGCGCTGGACGTATGCCGCGGCACGCCTCGTCCTGTACTTCCAGGATCAAACGGGATTCAGCCGCTATCGTCTGACGCCGACCTCGCGCGCCGATTATCAGCGCGCACTGATGCGGCTGAGGCAATCACGACAGTGAAACGGAACCGTGCCACCTGGATTGCGGCGCTCGCAGGGGAACTGCTGCTGGCGTCGCTGGGAGTGGCCCAGACCGCGGCTCCCGACCACACCGCGACCTACCGCGCCGACTCGCTCCGGTTGTCGGGGCGGCCGTGGCATGCCGCCGAAACGTTGCTCGCCGCCGCCCGGCGCGACCCCAATCCCAACGCATTTCTGATCGTCGAGGGCGCCAAGGCGGAGGTGCACGCCCGCCGTTTCGAGTACGCACGGACGCTGCTCGTCGCGCAACCCTGGCTGCTCGACTACCTGGATGGTGAAGCGCTCGCGGTCCTGGCGCAGGCGGAGTTCGGCGTGGGCCGCTTCGCGGAAGCGGCCACGCATTTCCAGCTGGCCCGCAGCCGCGCGCCGGCGGCGCGCCTCCCGCTCCTCGCCGTGCGCGCGGGTGTGGCGTTCGATGCCGCGGGGCAGCCGGACAGTGCCGCCGCCGCATTCGCCGCCGCGCGGGCGGGCGGCAAGTTGGCGAGCATCGACACATGGCTGCGAGTGCGTCAGGCGCGCGTCACGCGCGATACCGCCGCGGTCAGCCAGCTCCTCGCCGACCTGTCGGTGCCCGCCACGCGGGACGTCCCGATCGCGCGGGCACGCTCGTTTTTGCTCGCCGGCGACACGACACGCGCCATCGAGGCGTTCGTCGCGGCGGGGAAGGGTGGGGGCCTCGACGCCGCGCGCCTCGCCCTTGCGACGGGCGATTCCGCTCGCGCCCGCACGATGCTCTATGCGTTGCTCGCGCGCGACCCGCTCAGCGACGATGCCGCGGCCGCCGTAAGCCTGGCAATCGGCCCGCTGCCACCGCGTGCCCCGGACCAACACGTCGCCCTGGCACGCGCCCTGAACCGGCGCACGACCGTGCGCGATGCCCGGATTCATGTGGAGCACGCGCTCCGCGCGGGAGACTCGAGTGCGGCCACGCTGCTACTCTACGGCGAGCTGCTCGTCTCGTCCGGCCTGCTCCGCGACGCGGTGCGCGCGTACGCCGCCGCCGCGCGCGACTCGGCCGCGCGACCGCTGGCGATCTACCGTCGCGCGCGTGTGCTGGTGCGTCTCGGCGATTCGACGGCGATCCCGGCCCTGTCCGGGTTCAGCTACAGCTACCCCGCCGACTCGGCAGCGCCGGGAGCGCTCTACGTCCTGGGTGACATGCAGGACGCTCGAGACGATTGGGCACAGGCCAGTCGCTGGTATACGGAGCTGATCGGTCGCTATCCCGCCGACGCGCGCGCATCACTCGCGCGCTTCCGCCTCGCGGCGCACGCGGAAAACGCGGGTCATCCGGACAGCGCCGCGGCGCTGTATCAGTCGGAGGTCGACGCCTCCGGACCGCAGCGTACAGCGGCCCGATTCTGGCTCGGCCGGATGGCGGAGGCTCGCGGGGATACGGAGCAGGCCAGACGCATCTGGGTGGCGCTGGCGCACGAGGATTCGCTCGGCTACTACGGCATGCGCGCGCGCCGCGAGACGGGGCTCCCGCCGCTGGCCTTCGCTCAGCTGGTTGCACCGCCGCCACCGCCGGAGGCGGTGGTCACCGGCCTCGCGCGCATCGACACGCTGCTCCTCGCCGGGCTCGACAGTGAAGCACAGGCAGAGGTGCGCGTCGTGCTGGGTCATCCACCGCAGGATCTTGAAGGCCTGCTCGCGTGGAGCGAGGGATTGAGCGTGCGCGGCTACGGATCGGCCGCGGTCCGGCTGGGCTGGCAGGCCGCGCTGCTCGCTCCCGGCGATGTGCGCGTCTTACGGGCAATTTTTCCGTGGCCGAATCGCGCCGCGGTCGAGGCCGAGGCGCAGGAATTCGGCGTCGACGCCTTGCTGCTTGCCGCGCTGGTGCGTCAGGAGAGTGTATTCGACGTCGAGGCGCTGTCGCCCGCGGGCGCGCGCGGGCTCGCGCAACTGCTGCCGAGCACGGCATCCCTCATGGCGCGCGGGCTCGATGTGGCCTTCTATCCGGAGTGGATCACCGTCCCGGATCTCAATCTCCACCTCGGCGCCGCGCATCTCGCCGAGCTCCTCAAGCGCTTTGGTCGTGTCGACGCCGCGATTGCGGCGTATAACGCCGGGCCGCAGCCGGTACGCCGGTGGCTGGACCGTGGCGGCGCGTCCGACCCCGATCGCTTCATCGAATTGATTCCCTACCCGGAGACGCGGGGCTACGTCCGCAGCCTGTTGCGCAATCGCGAGTTGTATCGGGCGCTGTATGGACCGTAGAAAACCCGCTTGACAGCCTTCCGCGCTCCCGGTCTTTTCTAGCGCGTCCACGTTGGGCAAGGCACAGACTCTGCAGGAGGCGGAACGTGATCAAGGGAAAGGTGAAGTGGTTCAATGACGCCAAGGGATATGGCTTCATTGAACAGGAAGGCGGCGAAGACGTGTTCGTGCATTTCTCGGCGATTCAGATGGACGGCTTCAAGACCCTCGCCGAGGGTCAGGTGGTGGAGTTCGAAGTGAAGCAGGGGGACAAGGGGCTCCACGCCACGAACGTCGTGCGCGCCTAACGCGCGCCCTTCACCCGACCATTCCGCCCCGCCCGATTCTCTGGGCGGGGTTTAGTTTTCCCGCCATGCCGCCGCGCCCTGCTCCACCCATCCCCGCCACGTCGGCCGGCAAGAAGAACGTCTTCCTCGTAGACGGCTACGCGCTCATCTACCGCGCGTTCTTTGCCATGATCGCCCGGCCGCTGACGACCAAGAGCGGGGAGAACACCTCGGCGGTGTGGGGCATCACGAACTTCCTGCTGCGGCTCTACGAGAACTACCATCCCGAATACGTCGGATGGGTCCACGATCGCGGCGTGTCGTTCCGCTCGGCGCAGTATCCGGAGTACAAGGCGACGCGCGAGAAGCTCAGCGCGGAGCTGCAGCAGGACTTCGACCGCTCGCTCGAACGGGTCTGTCAGATCCTCGATGCGTTCCACATACCGGTCATCGCGATCAACGGCTACGAGGCCGACGATGTCGTGGCGACGCTCGCGGAGCGCGCCGTCGCCGACGGCCTGCAGGCCGTCATCGTCTCCGGCGACAAAGACTTTTACCAGTTGATCAGTGCGGGAATCGCGTTGCTCAACCCAGGGCGCGGCGGCCAGGCGGCCGTCGAGGAGCAGTGGGTCGATCAGTCGAACGCCAGCGAACGGCTCGGCGTCCCGCCCGAACGGGTCGTCGACTACCTCGCGCTCGTCGGCGACAGCTCGGACAACATTCCGGGCGTGAAAGGGATCGGCGACAAGACCGCGGTGCAGCTGCTCGAGACCTACGGCGACCTCGACGCGATCCTGGCGAACGCGGCCGAGATTCCCGGCAAGCGCCCCCGCGAAGCGCTCCTCGCACAAGCCGACAACGCCCGCCTGTCACGCGAGCTCGTGACGTTGCGGCGCGATGTGCCGGTCTCGCTCGACCTCGAGCAGCTACGGGTGCGTACACCCGACACCGACGTGCTGGCGACGTTGTTCACAGAGCTCGAATTCCGTACCCTGATTCCGAAGCTCCCCGATCTCGCGTCGGTGGGGGTCATCCCGGCGCTCGACCCGGGCGCAGTGCACGGCGCCGAACCGGCCGCTCCGCCCGCTGCTGTCGGGCCGCGCACGCTGCAGCTCGCCGACCCGCAGATCG
>Ga0070698_100006447_pt1 | contig 12727 bp, 11 predicted proteins | sample KBSK1502metaG_FD_65477 | JGI IMG/M metagenome (GOLD analysis project Ga0070698, IMG submission 65477) | Corn, switchgrass and miscanthus rhizosphere microbial communities from Kellogg Biological Station, Michigan, USA - KBS K1-50-2 metaG | ecosystem: Host-associated > Plants > Roots >... | reverse complement strand
GACCTGCCCGCGGAGACGATCTTCGAGATTGTGTCGGCGCTGGTCGACCGCTCGCTGCTGACGACCGAGGAACGGTACGGCAGCATGCGTTACGCAATGCTCGAGTCCGTGCACCAGTTCGCCCGCGAGCAGCTCACGCGAGCCGGGGAGCGGGACGAGCTGAGCCGGCGCCACCTCGACTGGCTGGTCTCCTGGGCCGGCCAGGCCGACCTCGACGGCCCCGACCAGGGAGCCTGGCTGGACCTGCTCGAGACCGACATGGAGAACATCCGGGCCGGCCTCGAGTGGGGAGTGGCCCAGCCCATGCCGGAGCAGGCGCTGGCGCTGGCCGGGTCGCTGGCTCCGTTCTGGATGGTGCGCGGGCACGCGGGCCTGGGCCGCCGGTGGCTGAGCTCGGCCCTGGCCGCCGCCGGGCCGGACGCCAGCCCGCGGCTGCGGGCGGTCGCGCTGGACGGGGCCGGCCAGCTCGCGTACGTCCAGTCCGATCACGAGGCCCAGCGCGGCTACCAGCAGGAGAGCCTGGCCATCTGGCGGCAGCTCGGCGACGAGGCGCGGACCGCGAGCTGCCTGGGCGACCTGGGCGCGGCCGCGCACATCCGCGGCGAGTACCCCGCCGCCCAGGCGATGTACGGCGAGGCGCTCGAGCTGGCCCGCCGGGCGGGCGCGCTGAACATCATGGCCCGCTGCCTCAGCGGCCTGGGCCGGCTGGCCCTGCACACCGACGACCTGGAGCGGGCCACCGCGTACACCGAGAGCATGGCCAGGTTCCGCGAGGCCGGGGACCTGCGCCGGGCCACGCTGATCCTGGGCAACCTCGGCGTGGTGGCGTTCAACGAGGGCGAGTTCGAGCTGGCCGCGTCCCGCCTGACCGAGCACCTGGCCGACGCCAGGAAGATCGGCGACCTCAAGCTGATCGGCGGCGCGCTGACCAATCTCGACACGGTCTGGCAGAACACCGGCGAGAACGACCGCGCCGAGCGAGCGCACGCCGAGGCGCTCGCCCTGGCCGAGCGGGTCGGCGACCGGCGCCTGGCCTGCGTCGCGCTGACCAACCTCGGCCTGGTGGCCCTCGCCCGCAAGGACTACCAGGGCGCCCGGTCCTGCCATACGCGCGGCCTCGAGCTGGCCGAGGCGGTCGGCGAGCGGCGGTCGATCGCGGAGAGCCTCGAGGAGCTGGCCGGAGTGGACGCGGCGACCGGGCTGATGGAGCGGGCCGCGGTGCTGTTCGGAGCGTCCCAGGCGGTGCGCGCAGCCATAGGCGCCCCGATCCTCGGGCCTGACCTGGCTCGGTTCCAGAAGGCCGTGGCTGAGGTCCGGCTGGCGCTGGGCGAGGACCTGTTCACCGTCGCCGAGCGGCGCGGCCGGGAGATGTCCGAGGCCGCTGTGGTGACGCTCGCCCGGAGCGACCCTCCCGGCGCTGACGTTACAGAGAATCCGTAACGCAGCGGGTGCGGGCTGGGCCGGAATGGCGGGTCAGACGACGGGGTTTCCCCAGCATGACGACGACGCAGCAGGCAGGCGGGGCCAGCCCGGTGGACTTCGAGACGTTCGGCGACTACGGGGACTTCAGGCGGAGGCAGGCGCCCGCGCCAGAACCTGGCGAGTTCGTCCGGCCCGCCTACCCGTTCCAGGGCCGGATCACCGCGGACGGCTCCAGCGGGTACCCGGCGGTGGCCGGCCGGTACCACCTGTACATCTCGTGGGCCTGCCCGTGGGCGCAGCGCTCCGCGATCGTGCGCAAGCTACTCGGGCTCGAGGACGTGATCTCGCTGTCCGCCGTGGATCCGGTCCGCGACGGCCGGGGCTGGGCGTTCCGCGAGGGGCCCGGCCACTCGCTGGACCCGGTCAACGGGTTCGCGCTGCTGCGCGAGGCCTACGACGCGACCGAGCCCGGCTACGACGGGCATATCTCCGTCCCGGTGCTCTGGGACCGCGAGACCAGCCGCATCGTCAGCAACAACTTCCCGGACATCACCATCGACCTCGAGACGCAGTTCACGGCCTGGTCCCATGGCGTCGACCTCTACCCGGCCGCGCTCCGGCCCGAGATAGACGCGATCAACGCCACGGTCTACGAGAACGTGAACAACGGCGTGTACCGGGCCGGCATGGCCACGACCCAGGCGGCCTACCACGACGCGGTGACCAGGATCTTCGCCACCGTGGACGAGCTGGAGCAGCGCCTGGCCGGGCGGCGTTACCTGCTCGGCGAGTCGTTGACCGAGGCCGACGTGCGGCTGTGGGTGACCCTGGCCCGGTTCGACGCGGTCTACTACTCGCACTTCAAGGCCAACCTGCGGCGGCTGACCGACTACCCGTCGCTGTGGGCTTACGCGCGTGACCTGTACTCGCGGCCGGCGTTCCGGGACACGACCAACTTCGACCACATCAAGCGGCACTACTACATGACCCACTCGCACATCAACCCGAGCCGGATCGTCCCCGACGGGCCGCTGATCGACTGGGACGCCCCGCGGTAAAGCCTGACCTGGTCAACCGCCCCGTGACGTGCGAAAGTTGGGGCAGCGCCGGCTGCCCAGCGCCAGGCATGGGGGAGGGGTCCGATTGGGCAGGGATGTCCCAGCGATCAGCGTAAGCCAGCAGGACCGGCGTGCCTACCGGGAGAAGGTTCGCAGCTGCCTGGACGTCTTCGCGCGGATGCTGCGGGAGTCCAGGTTCGACAGCGAGCCCAGCCAGGTGGGGCTGGAGATCGAGCTCAACTTGGTGGACGAGGCCGGCCTGCCGTCGATGAAGAACACCGAGGTGCTCGGCGCGATCGCCGACCCGAGCTGGGCGAGCGAGCTCGGCCAGTTCAACCTGGAGATCAACGTCCCGCCGCGGCCGCTGGCCGGCGACGCCCTGGCCCAGCTGGAGCGCGGGGTGCGGACCAGCCTGGATCACGCCGAGGCCCGCGCCTGCCAGGCCGGCAGCCACCTGGCGATGATCGGCATCCTGCCCACGCTGCGCCAGAGCGACGTCGGCGAGCAGGCCATGTCCGCCAACCCCCGCTACCGGCTGCTGAACGAGCAGATCTTCGCCGCCCGCGGCGAGGAGATGCGGATCTGCATCGAGGGCCCCGAGCGGCTGCTCACCCACATCGACACGATCACCCCCGAGGCGGCCTGCACCAGCGTTCAGCTGCACCTGCAGGTGAGCCCCGAGGCGTTCGGCAGCTACTGGAACGCCGCCCAGGCGGTCGCGGGCCCGCAGGTCGCCGTGGCCGCCAACTCCCCGTTCCTGTTCGGGCGGGAGCTGTGGCGGGAGACCAGGCTCACGCTGTTCGAGCAGGCGACCGACACCAGGCCGGACGAGCTGAAGTCCCAGGGGGTCCGGCCCCGCGTGTGGTTCGGCGAGCGCTGGATCACGTCGGTGTTCGACCTGTTCGAGGAGAACCTGAGGTACTTCCCCGCGCTGCTGCCGCTGGTCGAGGACGAGGATCCGGTGGCCGTGCTCGACAGCGGGCGGGCGCCGGAGCTCGCGGAGCTGACGCTGCACAACGGCACGATCTACCGGTGGAACCGCCCGGTCTACGCGGTCGTGGACGGCCTGCCGCACCTGCGGGTGGAGAACCGGGTGCTGCCGGCCGGCCCGACGGTCACCGACATCATGGCCAACGCCGCGTTCTACTACGGGCTCGTCCGCGTGCTCGCCGAGGCCGAGCGGCCGGTCTGGACCCGGATGTCGTTCGCCGCGGCCGCCGACAACCTGGCCGACGGGGCCAGGCACGGCATCGACGCCAGGCTCTACTGGCCCGGTCTCGGCGAGGTGCCGGTGTCCGAGCTGGTGCTGCGCCGGCTGCTGCCGATGGCCGCCGAAGGGCTCAGCCGCTGGAAAGTGGACGCCCGGGACGCTGACCGCCTGCTCGGCGTCATCGAGCAGCGCTGCCTGGCCGGCCGGACCGGGGCGACGTGGCAGACCGAGTCCGTCCACGCGCTCTCCGGCGGGGGCGGCGCCGACCGGCTTGAGGCGCTGCGCCTGATGACGCAGGGGTACATCGACCGGATGCACACCAACGTGCCCTCGCATTCCTGGCCCGCGGTCTGAGACCATCACAGGATGGCTGCTGTCACCGCCGACCGCCGCCCGGCCATCCGGCTGAAGGCACCGGCCGGGCGCTGGGTGCTGCTGGCCACGGTGCTGGGCTCGAGCATGGCCTTCCTGGACGCCACCGTGGTCAACGTGGCGCTGCCGACGATCGGCCGCAATCTCGGCGCCTCGCTCGGCGGCCTGCAGTGGACCGTCACCGCCTATACCCTCACGCTCGCGGGCCTGATCCTGCTCGGCGGCGCGCTCGGCGACCGGCTCGGCCGGCGCCGGATATTCATCGTGGGGGTGGCCTGGTTCGCGCTCTCGTCGGCGCTGTGCGGGCTGGCGCCGAGCATCGGCGTGCTGATCGCGGCCCGCACGCTGCAGGGCATCGGAGGAGCGCTGCTCACCCCGGGGTCCCTGGCGATCATCCAGGCCACGTTCACCGCCGAGGACCGGCCCCGGGCGGTCGGCGCCTGGTCGGGCCTGGGCGGGGTGGCCGGGGCCGCGGGGCCGCTGCTCGGCGGCTGGATCGTGCAGGCCGCCGGGTGGCGCTGGGTCTTCCTGCTCAACCTGCCGCTCGCCGCGGTCGTGATCGCGGTGACCGTGCGGCACGTGCCGGAGACCAGGGACCCGTCCGCGCACGGCCGGTTCGACGTCGCGGGCGCCGCGCTCGCCGCGCTGGCGCTGGCCGGGATCACCTACGCGCTGATCGAGGCCACCGGCGGGGCCGGCCCGGCGGGGCCGGTGATCGCCGCGGTGATCGGCCTGGCCGCCGCGGTCGTGTTCGTCCGCGTCGAGCGGCAGCGGGGCCGTGCGCCGGAACGGGTGCCGCCGATGCTGCCGCTGGACGTCTTCGCGTCCCGCCAGTTCACCTCGGTGAACGTGGTCACGTTCCTGGTCTACGGCGCGTTCGGGGGAGTGATCTTCCTGCTCGTGCTGGATCTTCAGCTGGTGGCCGGGTTCTCGCCGCTGGCGTCGGGCACCGCGCTGCTGCCCACCACGATCTTGATGCTGATGCTGTCGGCGCGGGCCGGAGGGCTCGCGCAGCGGATCGGGCCACGGTGGCCGATGACCGTCGGCACCGCGACCTGCGCGGTCGGCCTGCTGCTGCTGACCAGGATCGGCCCGCACGCGTCGTACCTCACGGACGTGCTGCCCGCGGTGATCGTCTTCGGGCTGGGCCTGTCGCTGACCGTCGCCCCGCTGACCGCGACGGTGCTGGCCAGCGCGGACGTCCGGCACGCCGGGGTCGCCAGCGGCGTGAACAATGCCGTCGCCCGCGCGGCCGGGCTGCTCTCGGTGGCCGGCCTGCCCGCGGTGGTGGGGCTGACGTCGGCGGACTACCACTCCGCGACGGCCTTCGGCAGCAGCTTCCGCACCGCCATGGTCGTCTGCGCCGCGCTGCTCGCCTGCGGCGCGGCGCTGTCGGCACTGACCATCAACAACGACGTCCTGCGCGCTCAGCCCGAGGGCGTTCCGGCCCCCGCGCCGGAGTGCCGGGTGAACTGCGCGCCGGTCGGCGGCCCGCCGCTGGAGCCCTGCGAGGGTCGTGCCCCGGCCCGGCCGGAGGGCTCGCCCAGCGACCCGGCCCAGCCGGCGAGCTGATCAGACCTGACCGCGCTCACGGGTGCAGGCGCAGGCCCTTGAGCACCTTGTCCACGGCGTTCTTCGGCCCGTGCACGGCCACCCCGACCAGCGGCATCTCCTCGGCGGTCACCGCCAGGACGGCCGCCCGGTTGGCCTCGTCGTGGCCGGTCTTGAACATCTCCTCGATGTAGACGGCAACGTCGATCCCGCGCTCTGTGGCCTGGCCGCGCACGCGGCGCAGGGCCTGCGCGTCGGCCGCGTAGATGAGCACCGGCTGGCGGAACATGGGCAGGTAGGTGTGGCCGGAGCCGTCCTCGTACCGCTCGCCGGTCAGCCCTGGGACGCCGCCGGCCACCGCGCTGGCCAGGAACGCGGTGACGTTGAGCTTCTGCCATGCGGCGAGGTCCTCGGCGACCGCAATGGCGATCTTGGTATCGAAGCGCATTCCCCCAGCGTGCCCCGTGCCAGTGGCGGGGTCTTGAACGCTGGTGCGGGAGAATGGGAGCTGTGACCGGCGACTGGTCTCGCTACTGGCGCTCCGCCGACGAGCCGGTGGAGGCCATGCACGCGCACTTCGAGCGGCACGTTTATCACCGGCACAGCCATGAGACCTACTCGTTCGGCGTCACCGACACCGGAGCGCAGTCGTTCAGGTGCCGGGGCTCGTCCCGCACCAGTGCGGCCGGGATGGTCATGGCCTTCAACCCGGATGACCCGCACGACGGCTGGGCCGCCGACCGGCTGGGCTTCACCTACCGGATGATCCACATTGGCCCTGAGCTGGTCGCCGGGGTGCTCTCGGACCTGGCCGGACGAACGGCCGGGCTGCCGCTGTTCGCCGATCCGGTGGTCAGCGACCCGGTCCTGGCCCGGAGCGTGCGCGACCTGCACCGGGCGCTGCTGGGCGGCGCGCCCGCGCTGCGGCGCGACGAGTTCCTAGCTGCCGTGGTGCAGTCGGCGGCGGGCCGGGTCGCGGTCCGGGCCCTGCCCGTCGCGGAAACCGCGCCGGTCGAGGGTCTGGCCGACACCCGACTGGTGGCCCGGCGCGCCCGGGAGCTGATCTCGGCCGCGTATCTCGATGACATCACGGCCAGCGACCTGGCCGCCGCGACCGGCCGCAGCCGGTTCAGCGTCCACCGCGCGTTCACCCATACATACGGGATGGCGCCGAGCGACTACCAGCGCCAGCTCCGGCTGCGGGCCGCCCGCCGGCTGATCTCGCAGGGGCTGCCGCTCAGCGAGGCCGCCGCCCAGGCCGGATTCGCCGATCAGAGCCACCTGTCCCGCTGGTTCAGCCGCTGCTACGGCGTGACGCCCGGCGGCTACCAGCGCGCCGTGGCCTCCGGAAGCTGATCAGGCGTCGAGCCTCAGGGTGAACGGGGGGCCGGGAGCAGCCGGGTCCCGTCGTGGTGGCGGATGTGCGGCCAGAGGCCGTCGAGAGCGTCGGTGACCCGGATTGCGAACGCCTCGGTCATGCGCCCCGCTACCTGGGCGCGGTCCATCCAGAGGACCTCGGCGGCTTCGTCGGTGACGGCCGGACTGCCGCCGAGCAGGCGGGCGCGGAAGACAAGGGAGACCACGCCGAGGCCCATGTGCTTGTAGATCCCGGTGAGCTGCTCGGGCGCCACCCAAAGGCCGGTCTCTTCGAGGATCTCGCGGGACAGGCCGTCCTCGATGCGTTCGTGCTGTTCGAGGACGCCGCCCGGCGCCTGGTACTGGCCGTTGTCGCGGCGGCGGATGACCAGGATCTTGCCGTCCTCCCGCACGACGACGCCCGCGACGGACACGGAGTGTCGGTAGGTCTCGGGCATGTTGGTCCTAAGCGCGGTTCGCTAGGCCTCAGGTGTCGAGCCCAAGGGTGAACGTGGGCCTAGGGGAGGTGTCGGGAAGGCGGTGCTCGGCGGACAGGCGGCGGATGGCGGTGCCCGTGGCCAGGAACTCCGTGGCGTGGGCGCCCCATACGTGGTTGGAGACGCTCACCGAAACCCCGACGATCCCTGACGACGCCGCCTGGGTCGCCTCGCCCTGCATCCGGGCCAGCGCCAGCTCACGGGCCTCGTAGACGCCCTGGGTGAACTGGACCATCTCCTGGTTGTTCCCGAATAGCGGCATCGAGCCTCCTCTGGGCCGGACCACCCGGCCGGCCCGCGGCCCAGAAGCCTACCGGCCTGGTGGGTCTGTTTCCGGCGGCTCGGTCTCCTTGACGTCGACTTCCTGCCCCTGGCGCCGCTGCTCCACCTGCGCGTACAGGCGGTAGGCGGCGAGGTCCTGTTCGGTCAGCGGGGGCGGGAACAGGCTGCGCGGCCAGAGCCTGCGCACAGCGGTGACGTTTATCTCGACCGCGTACAGCGTCAGCTGGGCCTCCAGGAACAGCCAGGCCAGCAGGCCGAGCACGATGCCGAACGTGCCGTACAGCGACGAGCTCCGCGCGAGCTGGTGGGCGAACAGGTACCCGCCGGCGAGCTGCAGCACCTGCCAGGCCGTGCCCGCGATCAGCGCGCCGAGCCGCAGGTCGCGCGCTGGGATCTCGCGCGCGGTCGCCAGCCTGAAGCCGACCCAGAACACGGCAATGTTGAGCACCAGGGCGACGGCCACGGCCGCGATGTGCGAGGCGGCTCCGGAGATCACGTGCCCGGTCCCGCCGGCGATCCCGGAGAGGGTCACGGTCACGATCTGGCCGATCCCCACCACCAGCGTCAGGCCGATGCTGCGCAGTAGCGACCACGGGAAGCTAGGCCGCCGCGAGAACGGCACCTCCCAGGCGGAGTTGAGCGCGTTCTGCGCCGCCGCGGCGAAGCCCAGCGCCCCGGCGAACGCGAAGATCAGGCCGACCGCCAGCGCTAGGCCCGATCCGCCCAGCGCGTGCACGTTGTGCTTGAGCTGGTCGCCGATGACCGGGAAGCCGGCGAGCGCCGAGTCGAGCAGACGGTTCCGCAGCTCGGGATTCCCGCTGAGCACGATGTCGAGCACGGTCACGAACACCAGAAGCAGCGGGAAGATCGACGCGAATGCGTAGTAGGCGATCAGGGCGGCCAGGTTCCCGGCCTGGTCGTCACCGAACTTCTTCCAGGCCGCGATGCCGAACGCCAGCCAGCGATGCCGCTGCTGCCATCGGTCGGCCGCCCGCAGCACCCGGTCCATGCGACTCACCACGCAGCAGTACCCTAGCGGCCGGTGTCATAGTCCTTGGGGGTGCCATGAGCCGCGTCGCCCATCCCGCCGGCCCGCGTCACGCCGACGTGCTGCCGCCCGATCACCCGCCGCCGCAGCCGGCCGACGTCAACGCGCTGGACCCGGCGATCTGGCCGCTCACCGCCCGCCGCGACGGCGGGGCCCTCATGCTCGGCGGGCTCGACGTGCGCGACCTGGCCGCGCGGTTCGGCACCCCGGTGTTCCTGTGCGACGAGGCGGACTTCCGCGGCCGGTGCCGGGAGTTCCGCGAGGCGTTCGGGGACGAGGCGGGGGTGTTCTACGCGGCGAAGGCGTTCTGCTGCCGGGCCGTGCTGCGCTGGGTCAGCGAGGAGGGCCTCGGCGTCGACGTGTGCACCGGCGGCGAGCTCGAGGTCGCGTTGCGGGCCGGCGTGCCGCCTCGGATGATCACGCTGCACGGGAGCAACAAGCTCACCGGCGAGCTCGAGCGGGCCGTGGCCGCCGGGGTCGGGCACATCGTGGTTGACTCGTTTGACGAGATCGCGCGACTGGCCAGCCTTGCGGACAGGAACGAGGGCGGGGGGGCGGGCAGCGGTGATGCAGCCCCGCCCAAGCTGCTCATTCGCGTGACGACGGGCGTGGAGGCCGCCGCCCACGAGTTCGTGGCCACCGCCCACGACGACCAGAAGTTCGGGTTCTCGCTCGCGTCGGGCGCGGCCGACCAGGCGGTCCGGCGGGTGCTCGGCCACCCGGGGCTCGAGTTCGCGGGCCTGCACTCGCACATCGGGTCGCAGATCTACGACACCTCCGGCTTCGAGGTGGCCGCGCACCGGGTGCTGGAACTCGCGGTCCGGATCCGCGACCGCCACGGGGTCAGCATCGCCGAGCTGAACCTGGGCGGCGGGTTCGGCATCGCGTACATGCCGGGGGACGACCCGGCGGACATCAAGGTGGTCGCCCAGAACCTGAGGCAGATCCTGGACTCGCAGTGCCGTGCCGCGGGCCTGACCCCGCCCCGGCTCACCGTGGAGCCGGGCCGGGCGATCGCCGGGCCGGGAACGGTCACGCTCTACCAGGTCGGCACCGTCAAGGACGTGGACGGGCTGCGGACCTACGTCAGCGTGGACGGCGGGATGAGCGACAACATCCGCACCGCGCTCTACGACGCCGAGTACACGTGCGTGCTCGCCTCACGGGAGTCCAGCGCGCCGCCCACGCTGTGCCGCCTGGTCGGCAGGCACTGCGAGAGCGGGGACATCGTGGTCAGGGACACCTACCTGCCCGCGGACGTGACCCCGGGCGACCTGGTCGCTGTGGCGGCGACCGGGGCCTACTGCCGGTCGATGGCGAGCAACTACAACCACGTGCCGCGCCCGGGCGTGGTGTCGGTCCGCGACGGCCAGGCGAGGATCCTGCTGCGCCCGGAGACCACCGAGGACCTGCTCCGCCTGGACGTCGGGTGAACTCCTCCTCCTCCATCACCCTGGCCGACGGCCGTGAGCTGATCTACTTCGGCGAGTCCGCGGAAAAGGCCGCCGGCTATCCCGACCTGCGGCCGCTGGAGCGCGCCGACCCGCACTCGCAGGTGCGTTACGACCCGCTGCTCGGCGAGTGGGTCATCGTGGCCGGTCACCGGCAGGACCGCACGTTCCTGCCGCCCGCCGATCACTGCCCGCTGGACCCGTCACAGCCCGGCCGGCTGACCGAGATCCCCGCGCCCAGCTACGAGGTCGTGGTCTTCGAGAACCGATTTCCCTCGCTGGTCGCCGGGGGCGGGGGAGCGCCCGCTCAGGACGGCCTGCTCCCCGCCCGTCCCGGAGACGGCCGGTGCGAGGTGGTCTGCTTCAGCCCGGTCCATGCGGCATCGTTCGCCGACCTGACCCACGACCAGGCGGCCCTCGTCCTGGAGGCCTGGACCGAGCGCAGCGCCGCGCTGGCCGCGCTGCCCGGGGCCGAGCAGGTCTTCTGCTTCGAGAACCGCGGCGCGGAGATCGGGGTGACGCTCAGTCACCCGCACGGGCAGATCTACGCCTACCCGTTCGTGACCCCCCGCACCGCGCGCATGCTCGCGACCAGCGCGCGGTACCGCCGGGATACCGGGCGGAACCTGTTCGACGCCGTCCTGGCGGCCGAGCGGGCAGACGGGTCGCGGATCGTGATGGCCGGCGAGCGCTGGACCGCGTTCGTGCCGCACGCGGCGCGCTGGCCCTACGAGGTGCACCTCTATCCCCACCGCCGGGTGCCGGACCTGCCTGGCCTGACCGCCCAGGAGCGTTACGAGTTCTGTGTTATATATCTTGATCTTCTGCGCGCTTTCGACCGGCTGTTCGACACGCCGGCGCCCTACATCTCGGCCTGGCACCAGGCGCCCGTCCGGCAGGGCAGGCAGGAGTTCGCGCTGCACCTGGAGCTGTTCACGATCCGCCGCGCGCCGGGAAAGCTGAAGTACCTCGCCGGGTCCGAGTCCGGCATGGACGCGTTCACCAACGACATAGCGCCGGAGACCGCGGCGTCCCTACTACGGGAGAAACTGTGAGGCTGCTGGTCACCGGGGGCGCGGGGTACATCGGGAGCGTCGTGGCCGCGATGCTGGCCGACAGCGGGCACGACGTCGTGGTCCTCGACGACCTGTCCGGCGGGCACGCGGACGCCGTGCCCGCCGCGGTCTCCTTCCGCCGCGGCACGATCCGGGAGGACGCGCAGCCGGTGCTCGCCACGGGAATCGACGCCGTGCTGCACTTCGCGGCCAAGTCGCTGGTCGCCGAGTCGGTCGAGCATCCGGACCGGTACTGGGAGAACAACCTCGGCGGCACGCTGGCGCTGCTCGAGGCGATGCGGGTCACGCGGACGCGCCGGATCGTGTTCTCGTCGACCGCGGCGGTCTACGGCGAGCCGGAGCACATCCCGATCACCGAGACCGACCCGATGCGGCCGACCAGCCCCTACGGCGCCTCGAAGGTGGCCGTGGACACGGCGCTCGCCGAGCACGCCCGGATGCACGGGACCGGCGCGGTGAGCCTGCGCTACTTCAACGTCGCCGGCGCGCACGCGGACGCCGCGGGAACCTGGCGCGGCGAGCGCCATTCCCCCGAGACGCACCTGATCCCCACGGTCCTGGGCGCGGCGCGGGCCGGGCACGAGATCCGGCTGTTCGGCGACGACTACCCGACGCCGGATGGGACCTGCATCAGGGACTACATCCACGTGTCCGACCTGGCCCGGGCGCACCTGCTGGCCCTGGACGCCTGCGCTCCCGGCTCGCACACGGTCTACAACCTGGGCAGCGGGACCGGTTACTCCAACCGCGAGGTGCTCGCCGCGTGCCGCGAGCTGACCGGGCAGGACATCCCGGCCGAGGTCGCGCCCAGGCGGCCGGGTGACCCGGCCGTGCTGGTCGCCTCGTCGCAGGCGATAACGGCCGCGCTCGGCTGGCGCCCGGAACACGACCTGCGCGCGATGGTCGCGGATGCCTGGACGTTCACCCAGCTCACGACCGGGGTTGGCGGGTGCGGGCGGGCGTGGGGGGTGAGGTAACGGCCGGGCCTGGTCCGGCAGACCAGGCGGCTGACTGGTTCGCCGAGTGCTACGGCGCTAGGCCCGAGGGCATCTGGCACGCCCCCGGGCGGGTGAACCTGATCGGCGAGCACACCGACTACAACGAGGGCTTCGTGCTCCCGTTCGCGCTCGGCCAGGGGGTCAGGGCGGCCGCGTCGCGCCGCCACGACGGGATGCTCGAGCTGCGCTCCCGGCAGGCCCCCGGCGAGCCGGCCGCCGTGCCGCTGCGAACGCTCGCCCCGGGCTCGGTCACCGGCTGGGCGGCGTACCCGGCCGGGGCGGCGTGGGCGCTCGCCGCGGCCGGCCTGCCCCCCGGCGGGACCAGCGTCGCGATCGACGCCGACCTCGAGCGCGGCGCCGCGCTGTCGTCGTCCGCCGCCCTGGAGTGCGCGACCGCCCTGGCCCT
>Ga0070698_100006445_pt1 | contig 12727 bp, 10 predicted proteins | sample KBSK1502metaG_FD_65477 | JGI IMG/M metagenome (GOLD analysis project Ga0070698, IMG submission 65477) | Corn, switchgrass and miscanthus rhizosphere microbial communities from Kellogg Biological Station, Michigan, USA - KBS K1-50-2 metaG | ecosystem: Host-associated > Plants > Roots >... | reverse complement strand
TTGCCGCCGAAGATCCTCCGCGAGCTACGTTAGCGGACGCATTCCCTTCGCGCGTCGCAGATCGTTGACTGCGCGTGCGACCGCGTCGTCGTGCAGGATCAGCTTCGATAGCGCGCCGGTCGTGATGCCGAGGCGTTTCGCGGTCGTGCCGATTTCGAGCTCGCCGGCGACGATCAGATCGAGCAGCTCGCCGATCGCGGCCCAATACTCGCCCGTGAGTCGCGTGCGTGCGCCGAGCGGTGCGGTGCCGCCGGCGACCAACGCCGCGAGCCGCGCCGATGGCACGAAACCGTCGAGCCTCACCGGCTCGCGCACGTCGAGCGCGATCGAGCTGCGCAGCCGCCGCACCGCATGCACTTTGTTTTCCGCCTGCGAGCGACTGTCCTCGCCGATCGCCGTCACGCCGGTGAGCTTGTGCCGCAAGCGCACCGCGCTCTCGGTCTTGTTGCGATGCTGGCCGCCTGGCCCCGAGGCGCGGTAGCGATCGACCTCGCATTGCGCGATCAGTGCGTCGTCGCTCGCGAGCAGATAATCGACGCGCGGCACTAGTTCGCCTGCGTCGGCGCGGGCGCAGGCTTGGCTGCGGGCTCACCAGGCTCGAGATACAGATCAACGCCGGCGCGTTCGCCCGCACGACCGTATTCGACGCGCACGATGCCCTCGCCGAGCGCGCCGACGAGCTTCGCGAGCTTTTCATCGACGCCGACCTTCGCATCACCGCAGAGCGCGACGATTCCGGGCAGTGCCATGCCCGGCGTCAGCGCACCGACGCGCACGATCTGCCCGCCGCGAATGCGCAGCGACAGCCCGAACTGCGGGACCTGCACGTCGCGCATGCGGTCGACGATCGCGGGCGCCAGCGGCCCGCCCGTGAAATCGGCGAATGCCTGCGAGAGGTTTGTCACTTGCTCGTCGACGCTCTCGCCGGGCATTGCGAGCTCGATCTCGGAGAATGCGGCGTCGCCGATCGATTGCGTGAACCGCTCGATGCGCTCGATGTGGCTGTCCTCGACGAACTTCTTGACCTTGTACTTTGCCTCGTGCGTGCCGAACATCTCCTCGACCTTCGGCCACGGCTGCGGATCGACGAAGTGCCATCCGGTCGTCACCTTGCCGCCCCACACGCCGATCCACGAGCCGACGAGCCGCGGCTCGAGCTGCTCGCCGATTTGATCGAGCAGCGCGGCGTCGCTCTTCGCGATGTTGCAGAGCTTGAAGTAATCGGCCATCCGCGGCACGAAGCCCCGCGGGTCGCCCCACGCGCCCCACCACACGCGCCGCAGGTCGCTGCCGAGCATCGCGAGGAACGTCACGCCCTCGCCGTCGGGCATATCCGGCGGTGTCGGGTTGTGCTCGAGCCATCGATCGAGGTGGATGTCCATCCACTCTTCGATGATCGGCAGCTGCGACAGACTGATCTGAAGATTCAGCCGAACCGAGAGGGCCCGCTGTAGCGCGGTCTCCAGCGCATTCGCCATCGCCTCCAGTGTATCAGTTCAGCACGAGCCTCGCGGTGATGAACAGCGAGCGACTGCCTGTCGTCATCATCTCACCGCTGATCTGTTGCGCGTACACCGAGCCACGCAGGCCGATCGCGAGATGGTCCTCGATCCAGTACGTCGTCGCGAGGTTGATGAAGTGCATGCGCGTATGGAGGTCGGGCTCGCGTGTGTCGACCATCGCGTACTGGAACCCGACGCCGTTCTTCTTCCAGTAGTCGTAATCGACGCCGCCTGACACCGTGTACGACGTGAACAGATCCGGCAGGCGATACTTCGAATCGATCGGATCGAGGATCTCGTTCTGGTTGCGCGAGGCGTTCGCGAAGCCGGTCAGCGTGCCGACGGGCAGATCGATCCAGCCGCGTGCACCGATGCGCAGGTTGTAGCCGCGGATCGTCTGGTCATCCATGATCGCCTGCTGCGTATCGAGCGTGTAGAGCTGGACCTCGCTCTGCGCCTCCCAGTTGTCGAACTTGAGGCGAACCGATGGCGAGCCGAAGTAGATGTGCAGGTTCTGATCGGGCAGATTGTTCTGGTTGTTACCGACGGCGGCCGATGCGAGATAGAACGGGCGATCGAACGGCTGCAGCTTGCCACCGATGATGAGCGTGCCGGTGATGCCGGTCGGGTTCGTCGAGTGAAACGTCGCGCCGAGAATGACGTGCTCGCCGAGGTCGTACTCGGCGATGAGCCCGTTGCCGCGATCGGCGCCGGAGTAAAGCAGCGGATCGCGCGTATAGAGATCGGTGAGCAAGAGGTCGGCGACGTGCTTCGACGTGTAATCGAAGCTCGCCGGATCGCCGATGCGCCCGGCGGCGAGGCCAAAGCCCCAGCGCTTGTATTTGACGAATTGATCGCGAATCGCGAGCGCGGCCTGGCCTTCCCACACCGATGCGCCGTAGCCGAGCGGCCCGCCGAGCGCGGCTTCGAATTCGCTTGCATACGTGATGTGATCGCCAAAGCCGCCGCGAATGCCGACGCGCGAGACCGCGACCGTCGGGTTTTGCGGCTGGCGGTCGGCATCCGCCGGCTGATGCAAGCTCTCGAGGCGCACGCCACCGGCGATCGAGCCGTACGGTTCGATCCACTTCGGTTTCTTCTTCTCTTCAACGGGCGGCGCCGGTGCAGGCGCGACTTCCTTCACCTCCGTCGATTGAATCGCCTCCTCGACGGTCGCAACTTTCGGCCGCACCTGATCCGGCGGCATCTCGATCACGGTGTCGTCGGCCTGCGCGAACGCGGGCACGATGAGAAGTGCGGTAACAAACGCCTTACGCATCATTGTTTCTCCAGTGCCGCGATCACCTTCGCGAGGCCCGCGTTGCTGCGCACGCTGCCGTAGTGGTTGCGGAAGTAGCCGTTGTAGAAGTAGCCGCTCGTATCGAAGTCGTTGAGTCCGTTGATGACGTTGTTCGCGCACGCCGTCGGATAGAGGCGCGATGCGTGCTCCGACACGAACTCGTCTTGCTGCGTGCCGTTCTGCAGGTCCGCCATCGTGATCGTCGTGTAGAGGACGTGATTGCCGCCGCATGCCTGCCGCTTGCCGAACGCGTAGTCGCCGTCGGCGCAGGGCGTTTCCCACCAGCCGCCGAAGTTCGCCTCGCCCTCGATCGGCGGACCGTTGAGTGGGCGATGAAACACGGTCTGCGTGTACTGATTGCGCTGGCCCATCTCGCACGTGACGGTGCCGCGCATCGTCAGGTTGAGGCCGCACTGCTTCGCAAAGCTAACGACGCCGTGGTTCGCGCCCGACGCGATCACCACCGTCTCCACTTTCGTGAAGATGTTGATGTCCCACTTGCCATCCTGATTCTCGGCCCACAGGCGGCGCAGTGCATCGCGCACCGTCGTCGCGCCGAGCGAGAAGCCAACGATGGCGAGCTTGCGATCGGGATTCGCGATCGCGACCTTCTTGATCAGCTCCTGGAGCAGCGGCACGCTCCAGCCGTGGTCCGCATTCTTCGGCGTGTTGCCGATGTCTTTGCCTTCGGGGCTCTTCGGGTCGTCGATCTTATCGGTGCGATTGTCGACCGCGATCGTGCGGAAGCCTTTCGCCGGCAATAGCTCGGCGAGCTGATCGCGCGCCGTCGTGTCGGCGGGGAACATGAGCGAGCCCGGATCGGGATGCAGAAACTTCATCCAGCCCGTCGGCGACTCCGAGTTGCCGTGGACGAGGATCACGATCGGTTTGGTCGTGTCCTCGGTGACGCCGGCCGGGAAATCGAACTGCCGCGCCGCGCACGTGTAGCCCGGAATGCTCGCGGGCGGATACGAGAGGCCATCGATCGTGCAGCCCGGGTGCGCCTTGCCGGCAGGGTCGGGTGTGATCGAGCGGTAGTGGCCGCCGGGATAGCTCGCATCGCCGGGCTGCGGCAGCGTGACGCCATCCCACGTGTTCTGCTTTGCGATCGTGAGGGCGTCGTGGAAGTCATACCCCGCGGGCGCGAGTGGCGCGTTCGCCATCGCCTGCCCGCAGGCCGAAGGGTCGACGCCCGAGCCTTGGTCGTCGCCCTCGCCGGGTCGACCGGTGCCGCCGAGCGTGCAGCCGGCAAGCAGTAAGCAAAAGGATCCGCGCAGCATGCGCGCGCGACGAGCAACGAACGTGCCCGGGGCAAGTGCGCGGGTGTGTGACCACGCTTGATGGATCGATCCATCACCTGTTGGAGCTGGCCAACAGGTCAGTTCACGACGACAGTGAGCGTGTAGTCGCCGTTCATGCCCGCGTTCGGCCCATCGACGACAATGAAGTGCTGGCCGGCGAGCGTCGTCGTGATGTTTACGGGGCTACCGACCGCCGCCATCGTATTGCCGATGCACATCGGTGTCGCGGGCGCGATCGAGCACGGCGCGATCACATACGCGTTGACCTGGTAGGTGCCGGCAATCGTCAGGTTGATCTGCGCGCCGCTGCCGGTGTCGACGCGATACACGGCGTCGGGGCCATTCATCACGAAGCCGCTGCACATCGCCGAGATCGTGCTCGAGCGGGTCGCGGTCGACCCTGACGTCATGCCGCCGGCCGCGGGAAACAACCCCGGGTCGTTACAGGTCAGCGCGGCGAGCCGGGCGTCAGGTGTATCCGGCATCATGTCGTCGACGGCCGCGTCGATACGCGGATCGACGCAAACCTCGGCGCGACACGTCAGGCCCGACGGGCACTTGCCATCGCTGCACCGCACGGACCCACTGCGATAGCTCGCGTCGAAGAAACACCCTCCGACGAGACATGCGCATAGCAGGGCAATCCGCGGCATGATAGCGGCGCTTGTCATACCACCCCGCCGAAGCTGTTGCCGAGACACCGCTGCGCCTCGGGCGCTACGAGCTCCTCGGCCACCTCGCGACCGGCGGCATGGCTGAGATCCATCTCGCGCGTCTCGCGGGCGAGGCCGGGTTCGAAAAGACGGTCGTGGTCAAGCGCCTGTTGCCCGAGCTCGTCGCGTCCAAAGCGTTTGTTGCGATGTTTCTCGACGAGGGCAAGCTCGTTGCCAGGCTCGATCATCCGAACGTCTGCGAGGTGCACGAGCTAGGCCGCGACGGCGCCGAGTACTTCCTCGTGATGCCGTACCTCGACGGCGTGCCGGCAAGCGATTTCATTGCGCGGCCGCGTGATCCGGATCGCATCGCGCAGCTGCGCGTCGCGACGGGCATCATCGCGCAAGCGTGCGCGGGCCTGCACCACGCGCACGAGCTGCACGGCGCGGATGGCTCGCCGCTCGGTCTCGTCCATCGCGATGTGTCGCCATCCAATCTATTCGTGACGACGTCGGGTGTCGTGAAGGTCCTCGACTTCGGGATCGCAAAGGTGCGCGGTGCCGCCGAGACCGAGGCCGGCACGATCAAAGGCAAGACGCAGTACATGGCGCCCGAGCAGCTGCTCGGCGAATCGCTCGACCGCCGGTGCGATGTCTTCGCGCTCGGCATCGTGCTCTACGAGCTCGCAACCCACCAGCGCCTGTTCAAGCGCTCGAGTGATTACCTCGCGGCGCGCGCAATTCTCGAAGAGCCCATTCCGCGTGCCGATGCCGTCGATCCCGCGGTCCCCGCCGCGCTCGCGGACGTGATCGCGAAGGCGCTCGATCGATCGCAGGCCAAGCGTTTCGAGGATGCGCGAGAGCTCGCGCGCGCTCTCGCAGCGGCGATGGCACCGCATGGCGGAGTCGCAACTGCCGCCGAGATCGCAGCCGCGCTCGCCGACTGGCACGGTGCCGAGTTGTCGGCGATGCGCACGCGTCAAGCGAAGGTGATCGACGATGCGCGCTCGCGCGCGAGGACAACGGTGCCAGGCAAAGTCGCGATCGATCGTGCGCGCGACAGCGGTGCGCGCGATGGCTCGTGGCTCGTCACGATGCCGCGCTCGGTCGTGCGCAAGCGCCGAAGGCTCGTGATCGCGACGAGTGTCCTGGTGCTTGCAGCCGTCGGCGTGCTGCTCGTGCTCGCGTTATCGAATCGCCATCGCGGAGAAAACCAGCTTGCAGAACCCGCGGCGGGCGCGATTCCCGTCGATGCCGCCGCGACAACGGTGCGGGTCGAGCCGATCGCCGAGCCAGTAACAAATGTCGAGCCAACAAAACCCGTCGATAAGCCGCGGATCGACAAGCCGAAGCGAAATGTAGAGAAGCCAGTCGCGAAGCAGCCCGATGTTGCCAAGCAACCTGCCGCCGCGAAGGGTGATGGTGCGCTCAGTGTCGACTCGACGCCGTTCGCGATGATTTACGTCGACAGCACGTACTTCGGGACGACGCCCCTCATCGGCAAATCGGTGCCGGCTGGCAAACACCGGATCAAAGCGGTACTCAAAGACGGCCGCACAAAAGAACTGTCAATCGAAGTCGCAGCTGGCAAGACGTTCTCAATGGGTGTGCTGAGTTGGAACGATACCCGCGCGCCTCGCTGAACAAGCTCTGCTAACAAAACCGCGACCGCCTACCCGCGCGCGAATCTCCATGGCAGCGTGCGCCAACTTATGCGGTTCCCTCTCTTGGTTCTGTTGCCTTGCGCCCTGCTCGCGACGCCCGCGTGGGCCGACGAGCCACTCTCGGGCAACGTGCTCGTGTGGCACGACGCGACGTTTTACACGGACGCAAACGACGGCGCGACGACGGTCCACGTCGCGAAGCTCGATGCACCACGCAAGGATCGGGTCGGGCACGTCGTGGCGATGCACGTGCTCTCGACGAAGGGTGACTTCGTCGAGGTCGAGCCGATCGAAGGTCGCGACTGCACGTGGTCGCAGCTCGTCACAAACGACGACCTCGCGAAGCTTCGCCTGTTCGTTCGCCGCGGCGATCTCGCGCGGGTCCTGACGAAGCCCTACAACAAGACCTTCGCCGATGGCAGCAAGCTCACGCTCCGTCCCGGCACGCCGGTCCTACCCACCGATCAATCCCGCTACGCCGTCTCCTTGCGCGGCGAGATCGTCTACACGGAGATCTCGGCGTCGGCGACCGGCTTCTCGTACACGCCCGATCGCAGCCGTGTCACCGCGGTGACGATGCAAGAGTTCACGCTCGCGCCGAAGACGACGGTCAAGCTCGGCGACCAAACCCTCACGCCCGCGCACTGGCGCGCTGTCGCTCTCGAAAAGCATGGCGCGCAGACCGTCTTCACCGTCGAAGATCGGTGCACGAGCCTGCAGGTCACGGTTCCAACCACCGCGGTCAAAGAAGCCGACGAGGACGACACGAGCATCAGCTTCGGCTCGACGTCTGGCGGCCATGGCCTGCTCGAGCTGCGTGACGAGGCGTTCATCCCGCCGAAGACGCCGCTCTCGGTCAAAGGCCACACCGTCGCGTTCGCGGCCAAACCGATCTATCTGCCCGCGCGCACCTCGACGAAGAATGTCTGCATCGAGCGCCGTCTGCGTCTCGAGGCTGACATCCTGCCGCCGAGTGATGACGATGTGGACGCGAGCCTGCGCCTTTGCGCGCCGGCGACCCTCGTCGCGCACGAGCGCATGCGGAGCGCACGCTCTGCGCACGGCTCGACGAGCCGCTAGCGCGCGTTGACTCGCGCTCCGATTCGTCCGCGGTTCGGCGCACAGCTCGACGAGCGCCTGACGCGCGTTGATTCCCGCTCCGATTCGCCCGCGGTTCGGCGCACGCGCCGTGTACTTCCCCGGCTCACGCCAGGCGCACGATGCCCGCGTCCGGCCGCTCGCGCCACGAGGCTAGCTAAACAGACCTATCGCCGCGCGCATGCGCTAAGCCTACGTTGACCTAATCGCCGCGCGCATGCGCTAAGCCTGCGCCGACCTAATCGCCGCGCGCATGCGCTAAGCTGCCGCGCGTGCGCGCTGCCGCCATCGCTCTGATCCTCGCATTCGCGACGGCGACGACGACGAACGCGTACGCCGACGACCGAGAGCAGGAGCTTGCCGAGGCGAAGCGGCTCGAAAGCGCACTCGAATACGACAAGGCACTCGTCATCGTCGAACGCGTGATCGCGAGCGGCGGCGCCACGCGTGAACAACTCGTCGAGCTGCACGTGCTCGCAGGCAAGCTCGCGGCCGGACTCGATCGCGAGCAGATCGCCGAGGATCACTTTGCGCGCGCACTCGCGCTTGCACCGGCCACGACACTGCCCGACGGCACATCGCCGAAGATCACGCGACCCTTTGATTCGGCCCGCGCGCACACGGTGCCGCTGCGGGTGAGTGCCGGCGTCGAGCGCGGCATCGCGATGATCAACGTCGAAGGGGACGCGCTAAAGCTCGTAGCGGGACTCGTCGTGAAGATCGCTGGTGCCGCCGAGCTGCGAGAGCCGCAAGGTCGGCGCATCGAGCTGCCCGACCGAGCACGTGCGACCGAGGTCATCGCGATCGACGCCTACGGCAATCAGGTCTGGAGCCAACGCGTCGTGGAATCGACCGCGCCACCGCCACCGCCGCCGCCGCCGGGGCGACCGATCTATAAGAGCCCTTGGCTGTGGGGCTCGCTGTTCGTGGTGACGGCCGGCGTCGGCGCAGTCGGCGCATGGCAGCTGACGAAGGCGCAGAACGAGTGGAACGATCTCAACGACGGCACGCACGACTATTCCGAGCTCCTCGCGATCGAGCAGCGCGGCAAGCGGTGGGGTGTCGCCGCAAACATCGGCTTCGGGTTGGCGGCCGCGACCGGTCTCGTCACGGCATGGTTCATCGTGACGGGTCGAAGCAGCTCATCGACGACCGCCGCCGTCGTCGCGACGGGCGATGGGCTCGGCGTCGCGATCAATGGCCGCTTTTAGTCGCTCTGCACGCGCTATTGCTGTCGGGCTCGCGGCCGCCGGCGACGTTATGAGCGGGCGGCGACCGCGAGCGCGAAGACGTTACCAGCGGCGTTAGCTGCGGCGACGACGACGACGGATGCGGAACACGACCACGACTGCCATCGCGATCGGCGCCCAGCCGCGGAAGTCACTCTTGCCTGCATCGAGGCTGCAGGCCGGAAGATCGCCCGTGCCGGGCCCACCACCGTCATCGCTGCCACTGCCGCTGCCGCCGGGGCCGGGCACCGTGACGGTCGCCATGGCGGTCGAGATGTTTCCATTGCCATCGGTCGCAGCGGCTTCGAGCGTGTGCGTGCCCGCGCCGGCAGCGCTGGCGTCCCACTGGAATTGGTACGGCGCCTCTGCATCCATGCCGACACTCGCACCATCGATCTTGAGCTCGACACTCGAAACACCAACGTCGTCACCCGCTGCCACGACGATCACGAGCTGACCGGTGACCTGCTCGCCGTTCGCCGGCGCGACGATCGACACGAACGGCGCACCTGCACCGCCACTGCCGCTTCCGCTTCCACCGCCGCTCCCCGTGAGGCCGAAGAACCGCGCCGCACGCAGCGTCGCGCACACGCCCTTGGCCTCGTAATAGGAGCCGGCCGTGGCGGGGCACGTCGTCGTGCCTTCGTTGCCGATCGAGACGGCGTGGCTCATGCCGGTAACCGTGTATGCCTCGACGACGATGTTCGTGCCTTGCTTGTACGCGGTGCGTGTCGCGGCACTGCCGATGGATTCGGTTTCGTCTGCGGTGAGGTCGGTCGCGAACACGTTCGTCCATTGCTCGATGCTCTCGGTCTGATTCTTCGGCACGACGATCGTGTCGGATGTGCCGTGCCAGATCTGCACGCGCGGCCGCGCGCCCGCGAACGTGAACGCGTTGCGCACGTAGTCGCCCCACGTTTGCGGCGTCTGATCGACGCCCGGGCTCTGGCAGCTGTATGCACCGCTGACGCTCGTCGCGCAGCGATACGCGACGCCCTCCATGATCGACGCCGCGGCGAATCGATCGGGCCACGTCGCGATCATCACGGACACGAACGCCGCGCCCGCGGAGAAGCCCATGATGTAGACCTTCGTCTTATCGATCCCGTGCGACGTCGCCTCGAAATCGATCATCGACATGATCGATTGGTTCTCGCCTTGGCCTCGCACGAGGTTCGCGGTGTCGCCGTATTCGCCTGCCCAGTTGAAGCAACCCACTGGGTTGTTCGCACTCGACTGCTGCGGATAGAGGACCGCGAACTGGTATTGGTCGGCGAGCTTGTTCCAACCCGCGTTCTCCATGCTCGCCGCGGTCTGCGAGCAGCCATGGAGCACCACGACGAGCGGCCGCCCTGCGGGTAACCCCGGCGGCACGTACTCGTACATGGACAGCGCACCGGGATTGGAACCGAAGTTGCTGACGGGCGTGAGCGTAGCGCCTGCGGGCGAGCTGACCGAGAGCACGACGAGCACGGCGAGCATGAAGCGACGCATCCGAAACCTCCGCGCCCGCGCTGTGCAGGCTACGTGCCGCGTTCAGCGAACTTGCAACACCGCGCTTTCGCGCACGCCCCTGTTGGACGAATCCAACAGGCAAGATTTCCGTCGTGGGCGCGAGCCATCGGTGATAGATGATGGCGCGATGGTCGACACGCCTCGTACGAAGCTGCAGCCGCGGCCCGTTCGACTCGTTCACAAACTTCGCGTCACGGTGACGGCGGGCATCGATGCAGGCGCGATGTGCGCACCCGATGATGGCGCGCGCATCGCGGTCGGCACGGCCGCCGACAATGCACTCGTGCTGACGGATCAGGCGGTCAGTCGCTATCACCTCGAGCTGCATCGCACGCCTGCCGGCGTCGAAGTGATCGATCTCGGCAGTCGCAACGGCACGTGGGTCGGTGGCGTGCGCATCACGCGCGCGGTCGTGCCGGCGGGAACGCAGCTGCGCATCGGCGATACGACGCTCGCGGTCGAAGATGCGGGACAGACAGTCGCGCCACCGCCGCCCTCCGATGTGCCGCGCTCGACGGATCTCGTCGGTGACAGCGAAGCGATTCGCGAAGTCGCGCGGCTCGTGCATCGGCTCGCGCGCGTCGATTCGTCGGTGCTCATTCAAGGTGAGACCGGCACCGGCAAAGAAGTTGTCGCGCGCGCGATTCACGAAGCGAGCCCGCGTCGCGATCACGAGCTCGTCGTCGTCGATTGCGGCTCGATGCCGGCGTCGCTGATCGCTTCGATCTTGTTTGGCCACGAGAAGGGCGCGTTTACCGGCGCCGATCAGCGGCGCGCGGGCGCGTTCGAGCGTGCGGCCGGCGGCACGGTGCTACTCGACGAGATCGGCGAGCTGCCGCTCGATGTTCAGCCGGCACTGCTCGGCGTGCTCGAGCGGCGCGCGTTCACGCGCGTCGGTGGCTCGCAATCGATCGCGGTCGATGTTCGCGTGCTCGCGGCAACGCATCGCGATCTGCGCGCGGAAGTAAACGCGGGCCGATTTCGCGCCGACCTCTACTATCGGCTCGCCGTCGCGAAGATCTTGATCCCACCGCTGCGCGAGCGCCCCGAAGATATCGAGCCACTCGTAAAACATTTCGTGCAGCGGCTAACGGGCATCGCCGAGCTCGGGCCACTCGCGAGCGCGCTCGATCAGCTGCGCGCGCATCCATGGAGCGGCAACGTGCGCGAGCTGCGTAACGTCGTCGAGGCTGCGCTCGTGATGGGCGAGCTCGATCTGGGTGGCGCCGATCGCCCTACCCCCGCGCTCGCTGCATCGAGTGGCGCAGTCGCGCCGTATCGCGACGCGCGCGCCGCCGCGCTCAATCGCTTCGAAGCGGATTATCTGCGCACGCTGATCGATCGTGCAGGTGGCAACGCATCGGAAGCGGCGCGACTCGCACGTATGGATCGTCCATACCTGCTCACGCTGCTTCGCAAGCACGGTCTGCGCAGCTGACTGCGCGAGTAGCGCAGCAGCGTTTCACCGCTCCTTCATGAGCGAGTCGTTACCGTGTACGCGTGCGAGTGTTGCTCTTCGTGCTCGTCGGGTGCGGGCGCATCGGCATCGATCCTCTCGATCGCGACGACGCAGCGTCCTCGATCAACAGCGATACGCAGCAATTTTGTTTCGGCACTGGGCTCGTCAGCGGTTGCGCAGACGCACGCCTCGTCGATATCGCACTGACGACAATGACGATCGACACCGACGCATCACCGATGTGCGCGGCGAGCAACATCGATGCATGCGTGATCGTGGGCACGACGATCACGATCGCGAGCGGCGAGACCGTGAACGGCATCGGAGCGCGTCCACTCGTGCTCGCCGCAGAAACAATGATCGCGATCGGCGGCACGCTGTCGGTCGCGAGTCATCGCAATGGCGCGATCGGTGCCGGCGCGGATGCGAGCGCTTGTCTCGCCGGTACGCCACCGACGCACGGTGGTGGTAGCGGTGGCGGCGGCGCGGGCGGCAGCTTCGCCGGCAAGGGCGGCAGCGGCGACAGCAACGATGGCGGCACCGGCGGAACTGCGGCACCGGCCGATCCATCGCCGACCGTGGTGCGCGGCGGCTGTGCAGGCAGCGCGGGCGCGGGCGCAACGCCGACGAGCAGCCACGGTGGCGGCGCGACCTACGTCATCGCCCGAAACACGATCATCATCGAAGGCGCGATCAACGCATCGGGAAGCGCAGGTGGCGGCGCGACAGGCATCGACAACGGCGGCGGCGGCGGTGGCTCGGGCGGCATGATCGGGCTCGATGCCGGCATCATCATGCTCGCGAGCACATCACGCGTGTTCGCGAATGGCGGCGGTGGCGGCGAAGGCAGTGGCGGCGGCGACGGCAGCGACGGCAGCGAATCACTCGATGGCACCCGCGCACTCGGTGGCACCGGCACCGCATCGAGCGGTGGCTCCGGTGGCTACGGCGGATCGGGCACGACACTCGCCGGCGCGAACGCGCCGAACGATGCGTCGGCATCCGG
>Ga0070698_100006444_pt1 | contig 12728 bp, 9 predicted proteins | sample KBSK1502metaG_FD_65477 | JGI IMG/M metagenome (GOLD analysis project Ga0070698, IMG submission 65477) | Corn, switchgrass and miscanthus rhizosphere microbial communities from Kellogg Biological Station, Michigan, USA - KBS K1-50-2 metaG | ecosystem: Host-associated > Plants > Roots >... | reverse complement strand
GTGCTCGGCACGCTCTATCCGGGCCCGGGCACCGTCTATATCGACCAGACGCTGCATTTCTCGCGGCCGGTGACGATCGGCGACACGCTCACCGTCAGCGTAACGGTCAAGGAGAAATTCGAGCGCACGCGCCACGTGATCCTCGATTGCCGCTGCGCCAACCAGGACGGCCACACGGTGATCCGCGGCACGGCCGAGGTGCTCGCGCCGACCGAGAAGGTGAAGCGCCCGCGCGCGCAGCTTCCAGAAGTGCGGCTGCACGACACTGCGGGCCGCTACCGGCTGCTGATCGAGCGCGCCAAGGGACTGCCGGCGATCGACATGGCAGTGGTGTATCCCTGCCACCGCGAGTCGCTCGGCGGCGCGCTCTCGGCCGCGGAGGCCGGGCTCATCCGCCCGGTGCTGATCGGCCCGAGAGACCGGATCGAAGCCGCGGCGCAGGAACTCGGCGCCGGCATCTCGAGCTACCCGCTGATCGAGGCCGGCCATGCCCGCGAGGCTGCGCTCAAAGCGGTGGAGCTCGCGCGCGCCGGGAAGGTGCAGGCGCTGATGAAGGGCAGCCTGCACACCGACGCGTTGATGGGCGCGGTGATTGCGAGCGATTCCGGGCTGCGCACCGACCGGCGCATCTCGCACGTGTACGTCATGGACGTGCCGGCCTACCCGAAGCCGCTGCTCATTACCGACGCTGCGATCAACATCGATCCCGACCTGCAGGCGAAGCGCGACATCGTGCAGAACGCCATCGACGTGGCGCACGCGCTCGGCATCGAGGTGCCGAAGGTTGCGTTGCTCGCCGCGGTCGAGACCGTCGACCCGAAGATGCGCACGACGATCGACGCCGCGTCGCTCTGCAAGATGGCCGAGCGCGGACAGATTCGCGGCGGGGTGCTCGACGGCCCGCTCGCGCTCGACAACGCGGTCTCGATCGCGTCGGCGAAAACCAAGGGCATCGTCTCGGCCGTGGCCGGTGATGCCGACATCCTGATGGTGCCCGGCCTGGAGGCCGGCAATATTCTCGCGAGGCAGCTCGAGTACCTCGCCGATGCGGCCGGCGCCGGCATTGTCGTCGGCGCGCGCGTGCCGATCGTGCTCACCAGCCGCGCCGACGCGGCGCAGGTGCGCGTGGCTTCCTGCGCGCTCGCGCTGCTGATCGCGCACAAAGCAAAGTCCGGAGCGGCCTGAGGCTGTCGCGATGACTCGCCCGCCCACCGCACGCGATTGAGCATGGGTCCGAATTCCGGCTTCGACGCGTATTCGCCGCGCGATATCGCGCAGCGTCTCGAAGAGGCGTGCATGGCGAAGGCCGCCATGCCGCTGCTCTCGCTGTTCATGCTCGGCGTGCTCGCCGGCGGCTACATCGGGCTGGGGTCGCTGTTCTATGTCATCGTAGCGAGCGACGCGTCACTCGGATTCGCCGCCGCGCGCGTGCTCGGCGGCGCCGTGTTCTCGCTCGGCCTGCTGCTGGTCGTGGTCGCCGGCGCGGAGCTCTTTACGGGCAACAACCTGCTCGCGATGGCCTGGGCGCAGGGCCGGGTCACCACGCGCGAGGTCCTCTTCAACTGGCTCGTCGTCTGCGTCGCAAACGGCGCGGGCGCGGCCGGCCTTGCCGCCATCGTGTTCCTGTCCGGCCACGTCGAAATGAATGACGGCGCGATCGGCGCAGCGTACCTGAAGATCGCGGCGACCAAGGGGTCGCTGCCTTTCTGGCAGGCGTTCTTCCGCGGCGTGCTGTGCAACGTGCTGGTGTGCATGGCCGTGTGGATGACGCTCGCCGGGCGCAGCGTGGTGGACAAGTTCATCGCCATCCTGCTGCCGATCACGGCATTCGTCGCCGCCGGCTTCGAGCACTCGATCGCGAACCTGTATTTCCTGCCGCTCGCGATGTTGTTGCAGGCGGCCGCGGGCGAGCCAGTGCAGTTCGCCTGGCTGTGGCGCAACCTGGTACCGGTGATCGCGGGCAACATCGTCGGCGGCAGCGTGCTCGTTGCGCTGGTCTACTACGTGATCTATCGCCGTCCGGAGAAAACGGCGCGGCGATGAAGGACCGCGAAGCGCGCGCGAACGCGCTGCTCGGCGATTTTTGGGGCGGCCTGGGCGCCACCCTCGTCGCCCTGCCCTCTGCGATCGCGTTCGGCGTGACGATTCTCGCTCCGCTCGGCGGAGCGTACGCGGCGCAGGGCGCGGTGGCGGGAATGCTCGGCGCCATCGCCCTCGGCCTCCTCGCTCCGACACTGGGTGGAACCAGCCGGCTGATCACGGCGCCGTGCGCACCGGCCGCCGCCGTGCTGTCGGCGCTCGCGATCGAGTTCACGCAAGGCGGCATGCCGCCCGAAGCGGTGCTCGTCATGCTGACGCTGATCTGTCTCGCGAGCGGCGTATTCCAGTTCCTCTTCGGGCTCGTCGGCATCGGCCGCTTGATCAAGTACATGCCCTACCCGGTGGTGAGCGGCTACCTGACCGGCGTCGGGCTGATCATCATCGCCAGCCAGCTGCCGAAGTTCCTCGGCGCACCGAAAGGCGCGTCGCTCTCGGCGACGCTCGTCTCGCCCGCGCTGTGGGACGGATGCGCCATTGCCGTGGGCGGGGCGACGCTCGCCGTGATGCTGATTGCGCCGCGCTTCACGAAAAGCATTCCCGCGGTCATTCTCGGGCTCGCGGCCGGGGTGCTTGCCACGTTCGGCCTGATGCTCGCCGGCGCGGCGCCGTTCAGCGCCGCCGGCAACCCGCTCGTGATCGGCCCACTTGGCGGCGCCGGCGAGGATTTCCTCGCCGCGCTTGCCGCGCGCTGGAGCGGGCTCAGCGGCGTCGGTGCGAAGGAAGTCGTTCAGGTGCTGGTACCCGGCGCGACGCTCGCCATCCTGCTGTCGATCGACACGCTGAAGACCTGCGTCGTGCTGGATGCGCTCACCAAGAGCCGCCACGACCCGAACCGCGAGCTGATCGGCCAGGGAATCGCCAATTTTGCTGCGACCTCGATCGGCGGAATTCCGGGCGCCGGCACAATGGGTGCGACGCTCGTCAACCTGTCGAGCGGAGCGCAGACGCGGCTGTCCGGGGTCATCGAGGGCGTGCTCGCGCTTGCAGTGTTCCTCGCGCTCGGCGCTCTCGTCGCCTGGGTGCCGATCGCAGCGCTTGCAGGCATCCTGATCCTGGTCGGCGTGCGCATGATCGACCGGCACAGCCTTGGTTTCCTGCGCAACCGCTCGACGCTGCTCGATTTCGCGGTGATCGTGGCGGTCGTGATCGTCGCCGCAACCTATAGCCTGGTCGCCGCGTCGGGGGTCGGCATCGCGCTCGCCGTGATGCTCTTCATCCGCGAGCAGATCGGCACGTCGGTGGTGCACCGCAAGAGCACGGGTGACGAGACATTCTCCCGGATCGTGCGGCTGCCCGAGCAGATGGCGGTCCTGCAGCGCCGCGGCTCGGAGACCGCGATCCTCGAGCTGCAAGGCAGCCTGTTCTTCGGCACCGTGGAGCAGCTGTATGAAGCGCTCGAGCCCGAGCTCAAGACGCGCCGCAACCTGATTCTCGATCTGCAACGCGTGCAGTCGGTCGATATCACCGCGGTCCATCTGCTGGAGCAGGTCGGGGACATCCTCGCCGAGCGCAACGGATTACTGCTGTTCAGCGACTTGCCGCGCAGCCTGCCCAGCGGGCGCGACATGCAGCAATACTTCGATGAGGTCGGGCTCGTGCGCAGCGGGCGCCGGGCGGCGCGCGTGTTCGACGAGCTCGACAATGCGCTCGAATGGGTGGAGGAGCGCATTCTCGAGGAGGAGCATCTCGGGCGCGGGCCCGAAAGGCCCCTCGAGCTGCGCGAGTTCGGCCTCTTCGCCGGACGCAAGGAAGAAACGCTCGCGGCGCTGGACGCGTGCCTCGAGCGCCGCTCGTTCCGCGCAGGCGAAAGGATCTTCGCCATGGGCGAGAGCGGAGACGAACTGTTCCTCATCCGGCGCGGAGCAGTGAGGATCGTCCTGCCGCTCAGCGCCACGGAGTCGCATCACCTCGCCACTTTCGGGCGCGGCAACTTCTTCGGCGAGATGTCGTTCCTGGATCGCGACGCGCGCTCGGCGGACGCGATCGCGTTCACCGACACCGATCTCTTCGTATTGTCAGAGCACCGGTTCGACGCGCTCGCCGCCGGACACAGGCGGCTCGCAATGCAGCTCTTCAACGGGCTCGCGCGCGCGCTCGCGAACCGCCTGCGCTACGCCGACGCCGAGCTGCGCGCGCTGCGCCAGCCCGGCCGCACCGGGTAGCGCGGATTCGGATCCAGCGGGCACCGTGCACGGTCAGCCCTTGCCCTTCTTGCCGCGGCCCTTCCTCCCGACGCGCTCGAGCGCCTCTTCCACGGCCTGGGTCAGCGTCTTCAGCACCTTGATGCGCGCGTGGTACTTGTTGTTCGCCTCGACCAGCGTCCACCGCGCGAGCGCGGTCGACGTGCGGTCTACCATGTCGCACACCGCGCGCTCGTAGGCGTCCCACTTCTTGCGGTTGCGCCAGTCGTCGGGGGTGATCTTGAAGCGTTTGAAGGCCACCTTCTCGCGCGCCTTGAAGCGTCTGAACTGCTCGTCCTTGCTGATCGCGAGCCAGAACTTGAGCACGACCCCGCCTTTGCGCAGCAGTTCGCCCTCGAAGTCGTTGATTTCGCTGTAGGCGCGCATCCAGTCCGCCTCCTTGCAGAAACCCTCGACTCGCTCCACCAGCACGCGGCCGTACCAGGAGCGGTCAAAAAACGTGAAGCGGCCATGGCGCGGCACGTGGCGCCAGAAGCGCCACAGGTAGGGTTGGGCGCGCTCTTCCTCCGTGGGCGCAGCGACCGGCACGTTGAAGTAGCTGCGTGCATCGAGCGCCCTGGTCACTCGCCGCAGCGCGCCGCCCTTGCCGGCCGCATCGTTGCCCTCGAACACGCACACCACCGAGAGCGACTTGAAGCGCGGATCGCGCGCAGCGAGGTTCAAGCGCCGCTGCCACTTCTCGAGCTGCTTCTCGTATTCCGGCTTGGCGAGCGGCTGATCGAGCACCAGCGCGCGCAACACGTTCAGCTTGCCGCTGGCCGCGAGCAGCGGCGGGGTCCTGTCGGGCAGCCGCGTGACCGGCTTTTCGTCCAGCCGCTCACGCATCGCCGCGAGCAAATGCTTGCCGAAGGCGAGCGAGCGGTAGCGCGCGTCCGCGCCCGGCACGACGATCCACGGCGCTTCGCCGGTCGAGGTCTTGCGCAGGAACGGCTCGCAGACCTTGACGAATTTCCGGTACGCCTTGAAGTACTCCCATTCGCGCTCGGTGACGCGCCAGCGCGTATCGGGGTCTTTTTCGAGCGAGCGCAGACGCTTCCTCTGCTGCTGCCTGGACAGGTGGAACCAGTACTTGAGCAGCAGCACGCCCTCGTCGCACAGCATCTTCTCGAGGCGCACGATCTCGCCGATGGCGTGCGCGAATTCGGCCTCGCCGATCTGCCCCGTGACGCGCTGAATGATCGGCATCGTGTGCCAGGCGCCGAAAAAGATTCCGATCTTCCCCTTGGGCGGGAGCGCCCGCCAGAAACGCCATTGGGGCGGCCGCTCGCGCTCCTCGTCGGAGGGTTCGAAAAACGCGTGCGTATGGATATGACGCGGGTCCATCCACTCGTTGAGCAGGTTCACGGTTTCGCCCTTGCCCGCGCTCTCGACTCCGGCGATCAGGATGAGGACCGGAAAGCGGCCGTTCTGGATGAGGTCGGACTGGGCATTGAGTAGCGCCGCGCGCAGCTTGCCTTCTTCACGCCGGTACGTCGGCTTGTCGACACGGTGATCGAGGTTTGCGGATTCGAACATGGCGGTCCTCCGGGTTTGGATGATATCCGGTGGCTGCGCGACGCGCTGCGCTCCCGGGTCTTGATTTGTGTCAGCGCCAGGTCGCGATCAGCGCCAGAAGCGCTCGGTCTTGCCGAACGTCTCCCAGACCTCATCCAGGCCGCGGCGGCGCTCCTCGAGCATCGCCGAATTCCAATGCTCGATGATCGTGCGTGCCTGCGGGCGAAGCGGGCCGCGCGCAGCGCGCGCACACGCGTCGACCAGTGCCGGTGCGCTCGCGCAGTCGTTGATCGAGCCGAGAACGTCCTGCAGGTCGTTCAGCGCCTTGAGCATCGGTTCGGAGCGTCCGCGCGGATACAGCGGCGAAAAGAATCCTGCCGCGTAGCGCAGCCTTTTCGTCGCGATGCGCAGCCGGTGCAGGCGGCGTAGCTTCGGCGATTCGATCTTCCTGCCGCGCTTGAGCACGCGCCGGTGATATCGATCGAGCGCTTGGGTCGCGTACTCCCGCGCATCCGCGGCGGCTGCCGTGGCGTCCAGGCAATCGCCTTGCAGCAGCCCGCCGAGTCCCAGCAGGATGCGCTGGTAGCGGCGCGAGGCGAACAGACGCCGCGCGGTGCGATTGGAGTCCTTGCGCAGGCGGGCGCACGAGCGCTCGAGCGCAGCAAGACCCGCATGGCCGGGGAACTGCTCCAGCACCGGCGCAAGCGTCTCTCCGGCGAACACGTCCCAATCGCGCGCCGGCCCGAGCGCGCGGGTGAATTGGCGCAGCGCTCGTGCGTGCGATTCGAGCGCTTCCGACGAGGCGATCCGCTTGAACGCATCGAGCCCCGATTGCAGGCGCCGCAGCGCGACACGCGCCTGGTGCAGGTACTCCGGGTCTTCGCCGCGGACCACGCCCGGCTGGTTCGCCTGCAGGTGGTTGAGGCACGTGAAGCAGATCACTTTGAATGCCTCGCCTGCGCTCATGCCCCGGCGAACCACGCCGAGCGAAGCGCGCAGCGGCGCGGGCCGGATCGCGCCTGCAAGCTCGTAGCCACGCTCGGCCTTCGAGCGGTGCGCGAGGCGCGCGGCATGGCGTTGCGAGATCGCGAGCGCCAGCTCGAACAATCGCGACGCCGGCCCCGCCTTCAGCTCCAGCTCGACCTCGCTTACCGGCACACGGGACGCGCCGGCGACGATCGCGCCGCGATCGATGCTTACCTCGATGGAAACACCAGGCGCGGGCGATACGAGCCGCGTTTCGCGCGAGACCTCGACGCGGAAAATCGGCACCAGGCGCTTCGCGCCCAGGATGCCGGCGACGCGCTTGCGCAGATCCGGATCGGCGATCCGGTCGAGATCGGGCACCGCAGACCGCGCGGGATTTGCTGCTTCGATGCGCCTGTGCAGTCCCGCCTCGAGCGCGCCGCGCGCTTTGACCGTCTGCACCCATCGGCCGCGCTCGCGCCTCAGCCGCAGCACCACGCCCTGCCGCCAGAGCGAGAAGCGCGGCGTATCGAAATAGATTGCGAGGAGGGACTGAGCGCCAGCGCTCGGTTTCCCGAGCCGCGGATCGGCCGCGAGCCGCGCCAATGTGCGCGGCGTCGCAGACAGCTTGAGCTCGGTTTCCTCCTCCACGATCCGCGCGTGCTGCGGGCGCGGCGCTACTTGTGCTTCATGAAGAACGTGAATTCGCGGTTGGCCTCGGAATGCTCCAGCAGCTCGTGCCCGGTCTGCTTGCAGAACGCCTGGAAGTCCTTGATCGATCCCGGGTCGGTGGCGAGAATCTTGAGCACCTGCCCGGTGTTCATATCGGTCAGCGCCTTCTTCGCGCGCAGGATCGGCAGCGGGCAGTTCAGGCCGCGGGCGTCGAGCTCCTTGTCGAATTGCATGGGCAGATCCTCGGTTCGTCGTGTGGGATGCACGGATTTTCCCACGGCGGCCGCCCCGCTGAATAGGTTTAGGATGAGACCTCTCACGCCCGGAGACAACCATGTCAGCCCAACTGGATACCGCCGACCTCGACCGGCTCATCCGCGAGCGGCTCGATGCGCTGCTGCCGCAGAAGCTCGCCGAGCTGAAGGCGGCGAAAACGCCCTCTATGACTATCATCGCCACCAAGGGGACGCTCGACTGGGCCTATCCGCCGTTCATTCTGTCCTCGACCGCGGCCGCGCTCGGGTGGGAGGTGTCGGTCTTCTTCACCTTCTACGGGCTCAACCTACTCAGGAAAGACCTGAGCGATCTGAAGATCAGCCCGCTCGGCAATCCCGGCATGCCGATGAAGATGCCGTTCGGTCCCGAGTGGTTCAAGGGGATCAACTGGAACATTCCGAATGCGGTGCAGGGCGTCGTGCCAGGCTTCGAGACGCTCGCCACCACGTTGATGAAGCAGACTATCCACAACAAGGGCGTCGCCAGCGTCGATGAGCTGCGCGCTGCGTGCATCGAGGGCGGCGTCAACCTGATCGGCTGCCAGATGACGGTGGACCTGTTCGGCTTTCGCCGCGAAGACTTCATCCCGGAAGTGAAGGACTTCGTCGGCGCCGCCACGGTACTGCCGATCGCTCGCGACGCCGATGTGAATCTCTTTATCTGAGGCGCGCGAGCTCGTCGCCGCGCCACACCTGGATCCACGCGCCGCGGAACGGCGCCTCGTATTGCGGCCGCAAACCGGCGCCCGCGTGCCGGCTGCGCTCCACGACGATGACCTGCCCGCCGGGATGCGCAGCGGCCCACCGCGCGAGCTCTGGCTGATCGAGGATCGCGATCGGCTTTCGCAGCCGCCCGACGAAGTTGTATTGAGCGTGGTATTTGCCGAGGTGCGCGAGCGGGACGTTGCGCTTCTCCAGCTCGGCAAGATGAGCGGCAGCCGGAGCCGGATCCCCATAGGGCGCAATCGCGGGCATCACGCCGGCGACCAGCACGCCCATCGCTCCGAGCACCGCGAATGCGAGCGCACGCATCTGGACGACCGTCTCCTGCCGCGCGACGGCGAGCAGCAGCGGGCCCAGCAGCAGCGACGCCGCGATCGGCCAGATCGGCAGCGTCGCAGCCCACGCAGGCAGATCGAGCGCAGCCGGCTTCGCCCGTGCGTAGAAAAGCACCGCAGGGAGCGCGAGGAAAGCGACGGCAGGCAGCAGCATGTCCCATCGACGGGCCGACGGACCGAGGCGGGCGAGCGCATGGGCGGCGAGCAACGCGAACGCGGGCAGCATCGGCACCAGGTACTTCGCCTGCTTTCCGCTGACGAACGAGAACGCGATGACGGTGAGGACCAGCCAGGCGCTCAGGAAACGCACCGGCGTCGGTTGCCGCGCAAAGCCCGGCGCCTTCAGGCCGCGCCACAGCGCGGGCCACACGACCCACGGAAACAGAATCGCTGGCAGGAGCGGCGCGTAATACCACCACGGCGCTCGATGCGCGAACGACTCGGACACCCGCCCGGCGGTCTGGCCCCAGAAGATCGCGCGCCGGTACGCTTCGCCGCCGAAATACCCCGCGGGCAGCGCCCAGGCAAGCGCAATCGCCGCACCGAGCGCGGTCCCACCGAGCAGCGCGAGATACCAGCGCATCGGCGCGGCCCGCAGCGCGGGCGCCCACCATGGCGCAACCACTGCAACGGGCAGCACGTGCAGCAGGATCACCGGTCCCTTCGCCAGCACTCCGAGGCCGATCCCTGCTGCGAGCCAGAAGATGCCGGCGCGTATATCGCCGCGCGCAGCGCGCAACACGCCGATCATCGCAGCCATCGTGCAGAGCAGCAGCAGCAGATCGAACATCAGCAGCGTGACGAACGCGGCGAAAAGCAGCGTGCCGAACAGCGTCCAGGCTGCATAGTCGGCAGGCTCGCGCTCCTCGGGCCACAGCAAGTGCGCAAGCGTGCGGATCAGCGGCACCGCTGCCAGCGCGCACAACGGCCCGACGAGGCGCGGCCACCAGTCGTTGACGCCGAATACCGCCCAGCCGACATGGATCAGCCAGAACAGCAGCGGCGGCTTGTGACTGTACGGCTCGCCGTTGATGTAGGGCACGAGAAAATCGCCGCGCAGCCACATCTCCCACGCGACGCTCGCGTAGCGCGTCTCGTCTACGGGCCACAACGGTCGCAGCCACACCGAGGCAACGGCGAGCACGGCCCACGCGGCGAGAAAAACCACGAACCAGCGATCGCGGGTGAGCCCTTGCATCAGCTGCGCTGCACGTCGCTTCCCGAGTCGGCGTGCTCCTCGAGCGCCTCGTCGACCTCGGCGCCGAGCGTCTTTCCGTGGCGGTACCTGCGATACAGCCACGCGCCGATCACGCCGGAGACGAGGAACAACGCGACAGCGATGCCGATGCGCCAGGCCGCGCCGACCTCGACACCGCTTCCGGCGAGCGCGAACACGAGCGTCTGCGGCACATAGCCAAGAGCCGAGCCGAGAAAGAACGGGATCGCCGGCACGCGGGAAACCCCGGCGGCGAGGTTGGTCGCAAAGTTGTTGCCCACCGGCAGGAGCCGGATCAGCACCGTCATCCAGAACGGGTGCGCGGCCAGAAAATCCTCGACCCGCTGCACCCTCGCGCCCAGACGCGCGCTGACGAGCGGACGGCCGACCACGCGCGCGTAGAAAAAAGTGACGATGCAGCCGATCACCGTTCCGATCAGTGCAAGCAGGACGCCGGGCAGAACGCCGAATGCGTACCCGCCGAGAAAGCTGACCACGTGGCGCGGCAGCGCAACGGCGGTCGCGACGCCCGCAACGCACAGGAAAAGGATCTCTCCGCCGACCCCCTTGCCCCGCACGTCGGTGTCGATCCACGCCGGATTGAGCACATCGCCGAAGACGCCGCTGTCGATCACCCATCCGATCGCGACGAGCGTCGCGAGCAGCGCGAGCCCGGAAACGAGCACCCGCGGCTTCATGTCCGGGTCAGCTCGGTCGTCTCGGGGCGCTGCATGCGACGGCGCAGCCACATCACCCCGAACAGGTCGACGATGCCCACCCACAGCCGGTCGAGCACGCCATAGTTGGAGCGGCCGCGCGCGCGCGGGCGGTGGTGCACGTCGACCGACAGCGTTGCGCCGCCGTTGCGCTGCACGAGCGCAGGCAGGAAGCGGTGCATGTGATCGAAGAACGGCAGATCCAGGTAGGTGCTGCGAAGAATCAGCTTCAGTCCGCAGCCGGTGTCCGGGGTCGCATCGCCGAGCAGGCGCGAGCGAACGCCGTTGGCGATCCGCGAGGAAATCCTCTTCAGCCAGCGGTCCTGGCGCGACCTGCGGTATCCCGTGATCAGCTGGAGATTCGCCGCGCGCGCCGGATCGTCGCGCGCCGCGAGCAGCAGCGGAAGGTCGGCGGGGTCGTTTTGCCCGTCTCCGTCCAGGGTCGCGATCCAGGCGGCGCGCGCCGCGCGCACACCGGTAAAGAGCGCAGCGCTCTGGCCGCAGCTGCGGCGGTGCGCGAGCACGCGCAGCCGGGGATCGGAGGCCAGCGCTTCCGCCAGCACCCGGGCAGTCGCGTCGCGACTGCCGTCATCGACGTAGACGACCTCGAACTCGCAGCGCTTGTCCAGCGCGGCATGAATCTCTGCAAGCAGGGGAAGGATGTTGTCCTGCTCGTTCCGCACCGGGACGACGACGGACAACTCCACTACGGCGCTGGCGCGCGGGCTACCCGACACTTCGATTCACCTGGCTGGGCCCGTGGCGGCGAAAAAGGACAATTATCCCATCGCAGCGCGGCAAGGCATACTCCTTGCTCCAGCCCCCAAGTCAGCGCATCGAACGCTTCAAACGTTTTACACTCCAAGACGCAAGAAGGCGGTGAAGGACATGGGAACCTACGTCATTCAGGAGACGTTTGAAAACATGGGTTTCCGGGATAGCCGGAAGCGTCAGCATCGTCCAGTGGAGGTCCAATCGTGAAAGACGTCAGCGCAGGGATGGCCGACCGGCACGCGAACTTCCTCAAATCGCTGGTCACGTTCAGCAAAGATCATCGCGCCGCCCAGTGGTCGGGCAGTTTCGGCGCATTTCTGGAAACGATATTTCCCAACGATCCGCGCGGCATCACGCGCTCCAGCCACGAGTACATGTGGGACATGATCCGCACGGAGGGCTGCGCGGACGAAAAAGGGCAGCTCCAGTGCCGGCTCTTCCAGGACGAGCTCTACGGCATCGAGGAGACGCTCGACCGCCTGGTCGACTACTTCAAGGCGTCCAGCGCAGGCAGCGAGGTCGGGCGGCGGCTGCTGCTGCTGCTCGGGCCGCCTTCCGGCGGCAAGTCCTCGCTGGTCATCCTGCTGAAACGCGGGCTCGAGGAGTACAGCCATACCGACGCAGGCGCGATCTATGCCGTGCACGGCTGCCCGGTCCATGAGTCACCGCTGCACCTCGTGCCGCATACGCTGCGCCCGCAGTTCCGCCAGACCTACGGGGTCGACATTACAGGCGAGCTGTGCCCGTACTGCGTCACCCGCATGGCGCACGAGTTCTCGGGTGATTTCATGCAGATGCCGGTGCACCGGATCTTCATCTCGGAGGCCGGCCGCAGCGGCGTGGGGACCTACGCGCCGCACGACCCGACGACCGCGGATATCGCGGATCTCGTCGGCTCGGTCGATCTCTCGAAAGTGTCGGAATTCGGCGATGAAGGCGACCCGCGCGCCTGGTCCTGGTCGGGCGCGGTGTTCGCCGCGAGCCGCGGCCTGCTCGAGATGATCGAGATCCTCAAGGTCAAGCGCGAATTTCTCTACCTGCTGCTGACGCTGACGCAGGAAAAGAACGTCAAGGTGTCGCGCTTCCCGCTGATCTACGTCGACGAGACGATCATTGCGCATACCAACCTCGCCGAATTCCGCAAGTTCCTGCAGGAGTCGGAGAACGAGGCGCTGCTCGACCGGATGGTGATCATCCAGGTGCCGTATACGCTGTCGTACAAAGAGGAGGCGCGGATCTACAAGAAGCTCACCTCG
>Ga0070698_100006443_pt1 | contig 12729 bp, 13 predicted proteins | sample KBSK1502metaG_FD_65477 | JGI IMG/M metagenome (GOLD analysis project Ga0070698, IMG submission 65477) | Corn, switchgrass and miscanthus rhizosphere microbial communities from Kellogg Biological Station, Michigan, USA - KBS K1-50-2 metaG | ecosystem: Host-associated > Plants > Roots >... | reverse complement strand
GGGCAATTTTGATATTATTTCACTGGCAGGTGGAGTTCATGATTATGAAATGGTCTTAAAGTATGTGCAGTTGGCGGTGCAAGTCCATTCAATCAAACAGGTAGCACTTATCAACCACGAAGACTGCCGTGCCTATGGTCGCGATGGAACGTATAAACGCCACAAACATGATCTGATGGATGCTGAACAAAAGATCGAGGCGTTATTTTCTGATCTTGATGTGGAAACTTTTTATTTGCATTTGGACGGCACATTTGAGCTGATATCGAGAACGCAATGATCAGTACTCACTCCCCAACAATTCCTTTAACCTTGGGTGCTCCGCATAAACACCACGATATTTTTCAGGTAATAGCATCGCTATCTGGCACATGATCTCATCTGTATATCTTTGAAGCACCACGTCGCGATCTTTATTTGGTAATTGAGGAATAATGAACTGTTTTCCTCCCGTGAGTGTGATGTGTGATTTGCGAAATCGTTTCACATTTGCGAGAATGACTCGATCTGCCGTCCCTGTGATTGCCGCGGGAACAACAGGAAAGCCCGAACGCGCCGCCAGGTAGGCGACGCCTGGCTTACCTTCGTTCAACGAGCCCGTCAGTGAGCGCGTCCCCTCCGGCGCGATGACAAGGCATTTCCCATTTTCCATCAGCGATATCATTTTTCGTATGGCCTTCAAGTCCGGGTTAAAGCGATCTACAAATAGGAAATTTAAGTGTTTTCCCAGCCAGCGTATCCAGCCGATCTTTTCAAACTTTTCAGCAACCGGGATGAACAGGTCGGTTCGATCTATTGCAAAATAGACCATGACGATATCCAGGATGCCAATGTGATTAGACGCCAGGATCATTCCTCCGCTAAGGGGAACATTTTCTTTTCCGTGAATTTCAACGCGTGCAATGAGTCTCAGTAGGACGCGGATGAGAAAACGCAAAACGCGAAGCACGGGATCAGTGGGAGCTATGTTGCTTCTCCAGTTCCTTCAATCTTGGATAGTCTGAATAAACGCCGCGATATTTTTCTGGGAGCAGAGAGCCAATCTGGCACATGATCTCATCTGTAGCCGAACGCATCGCTTCTTCGCGTCCGTTCCCTTTTGGGATTTGAATATGGAACAGTTCGCCAGACCGCACCACGATCTTGGATCTTTTGAAATGTTTTATGTTTTCAGCAATGGTGCGATCCTCCGTCCCTGTGACGGCGACCGGCAAAACGGGATATCCGCTCTTGCTGGCTAGAAACGCTACTCCCAGCCTGGCCTCCTGCAAAGCTTCCGTCTTTGAGCGTGTCCCTTCCGGAGCGATGACCAGCATGCCACCCTTTTCCATGCGCGCAAGGATCTGGCGCAACGCCGCATAGTCTGCTTCAAAGCGGTTCAGCCAGATGGCGTTGGCAGCTCGTCCAATGGCGCCCCAGATGGGATGGTTCTTATATTTTTCAGCAACCGGCATGATCAAATCTTCCCGGTCAATAATGCATAATAGCGCGGCAGTATCCAATCGTCCCAGATGATTTGCCGCAACTATGACATTTCCACTCGGAAGTTTTTCCATCCCATGCACTTCGATATCAACAATGAACTGCATAAAGAATCGAACAAGGGAACGCAATGTTCTAAAATTCATAACATCCATTTTACAATAAAAAACGGACGGCATCGCCGTCCGTTGGATGTTGCTCTATTTTGAATTCTATCTCCACATGTAATCGTTTGAACTCTTGCCCCTGATCGAGTTCTGCGAACCGTATTTCTCGAACATGCGCTGGAAGATGTCCATATCGCTGGGAGATATATTGATGATCTCAAAGCCCACGTTGAATGTATTTGGGTCCACATGATCGCGACGACACCATTTACTGCGGGCGATAAAGACCATAGACGTTTTGTCGGCGATCTCGGCTGTGAGGTCGATGTGCAGGCGGAAATCCTGTCCTGGCCGGATCTCTTTTTGACTATCGAGCTTAAATCCACCAGTGCTGATATCTGAAAGATAACCAATAAGCTGCTTGGTCAGGTCGTCCGTCACTTGCATGTAGTAGGTAAAGTCGCGGCGGTTTATTTTTCGTTTGTTAGCCATTTGAGGGATCCTCCTTGCCTGCCAATAGTATAAAATGGATTCAGGAGACTGTAAACAACAAAAATGTAACTGCAATTTGCTTTATACCACATCTGGCAGGGAAATTTCCAGTGGGTGAGCTTGTTCCTTATTCCATTCTCGGTGTAGGAGCAACCGGAAATTCGCCACCATAGCCCCTGGTGCGAGTAAAATTCCATCTCTCAGACTTATAGATCCATATTACAAGAGCAATACATTGGAAACAAATCCTCGCTCACGCAAGCCTATTCTTATCTGGTTGATCGCATCTCAAGTGCTGGCTGTGGCATCCTTATTCTTCTGGTTGATCATGGCAGGGCTCTCGGTCATGGCCTTCGATTCAGGCGTGACGCAGGAAGCCTGGAACTTTGTGATCGCAGTCTGGTTGTATCCGGTCTGGCCGATCTTGTTTGCCATCGCAGCCTGGATCGCGTATGCACGCAAAAAAGACAAACTGGCAGGTGTGCTCACTACGCTTACATTCCTTCCCATCCTCGTTTTGATACTAATTATCGCGGGTGCAAATTTCTTTGTTTAGCCTTTCATTCTGCCTTTAAAATGTGCGTGATGATCGTTGCGCCCGAGCCGCCGATATTTTGTGCCATGCCGATCTTGGCACCGTCCACCTGAGTCCCGTTGCATTCGCCGCGTAATTGCTGAACTACCTCCACGATCTGATACATGCCCGTCGCGCCCACCGGATGACCGCGCGCCTTCAACCCACCGCGTGTGCAGATTGGCAGGCGTCCGTTTGGGCCGATCTCATTATCGAGTCCCAGCCTTACCCCCTGTCCACGCTCGGCGAACCCACAGGCCTCCAGCGACAATGCAGACATGATCGAGAACGCGTCATGCAGTTCGAACACATCAATATCCTTCGCCTCGATATTCGCCATCTCATATGCTTTTTTGGATGACTCATACGCAGCGGATAAAAACAGAGGATCTTTTCTTGAGTGGACTGCGAGCGTATCTGTTGCAGATGCTGAGCCAGCTACCGTTACCCGGGGCTTTCCCTTCAGCGACGCCACTTTCTCGGCGGGGACAATGACGACCGCCGCCGCGCCGTCGCCGATGGGGGAGGCATCCATCAGGTTGATGGGTGTGGCAACCATGCTTGATCTTTCAAATTGATCTGTATTGAGCTTCTGATGCAAACGCGCAAATGGATTATGCATGGCGTTTGCATGCGCATTGATCGAGAACGGCGCGAAATCCACATGTTTCCAGCCGAACTCGTACATATAACGTCTCATGATCAAGGCGTTAATGCCAACGAACGATATGCCCTGTTCCACTTCGTAATCTGCATCTGCAGCGGTTGCAAGCGCGGCAGTGATATCATGACCAGCCTTATCGGTCATCTTTTCGACTCCCACTATCAGCGCAGATTCGATGTCGCCCGCGGAAACCGCCATAAGTCCCGCCCGAAGCGCTGCTGCTCCAGAAGCACAGGCGGCCTCCACTTTTACAGCCTCCTGTTTCCAGAGTCCGATCCAATCTGCAAAAAAAGTTCCTAGGTGATTCTGCCCATCGACCAGCGGAGAAAGCATGTTGCCAACGAACAGCGCGTCGACCTTATCCATGCCGGCGTCCTGCAGCGCGGCGAATGCAGCATTGCCGCCAATTTCGCGCAGGGATAGATCCCAGTGCTCATCAATTCTGATCTGACCAATTCCAAGAATAGCTACTTGTCTCATTTTACCTCCACACTATTTTACCGCTTGATGCCATCAGCTTCTATCAAATAAAAAAGGAGCGACGAGAGTCGCTCCTTTTTTATTTTACAAGCAGGTCTAGGGTTTGTTCTTGTTTTTGTCTTTACCCTTACCGTTGCCTTTGTCTTTACCGTGCTCGTGTTCCGTCTGCGCAGAAGGATTAACGTTGTCATCCGGATCTGCATTTCCAGAGACGATAACGCCCAGGTTATTCTTTTTTTCTGAGACCGCTTTTTTGAACTGGCCCCAGTTGGTGGGAGTGGAACCATCAGGCAATATGAATTCACTATAGTCACCAGTCTTTTTGGCCTCCAGAATCAGACCTGCAAGGGATGCATCTTCGTTCAGGTTTTTAGACATCCACATGGCCTGGGCAATGACGCCGAAGCCAAAACCATCTTCGTGATAGTCATTCACTACACTTGCCTCTTCGCCGAAGAATGCGGCTAAAAGCGTGGCGATGGGATGGACAGGTTCTTCCGGCGTTTCGTCGGGGATCACAGTAGTGGGGTCAATCTCGACCGGTTGACCGACCTTCGTTTCATCCACAACCGGCTCACTGGTGACGGGATCCAGCGTAACCAGCCCCAGTGCCGCGGCTGTATCCACGCTGAGGCGGACGGTTTGTGTCGCACCCAGATCATCCAGCAATGTAACAATAACGGTTGTCACGCCATTTGTATCGGTCTCAGTGGTAATGCTTTGAATTGTTCCAGTAATGAGGGTGGTATCTTGCGCGGTCGGTGCTGCGGCTGCCAGGCCGACCTGTGCGAATAGAACTGCGATGGCTAACACGATGCTTGAAAGTAATTTTGTTTTGAACATTTTGCGTCTCCTTGTCTAAATATATCTATTCACATTCTAACCACCTTCGACGCGTTTATACTTAACAGGGCTGTAAACGGTACAAATTTACTAGTCGTGAAATTTAGTTGCAAGGATATGCCCCGTACCTTTGGGCTAGTGCCTGGGTTCTAAAAACAAAAAGCAGGTGTGAAATGGATCATGCAGTTTGGTTGGACACACTTTTGGAAAATGTTGGTCAGGTGGGGGAAGAAGGCCGCTCGGCCGTGGATTTCATCCGTGCGCGCCGAACGAACATTGGGTTTAAACAGGTGCGGCCAAACGTTGGCGCGTTCTGGACGGTGTTCGGAAATATCCGCCTGAATTCACATTACTATACGTATGACACACCGCTCGATGACCTGCGCATCAAGACCTTGATCATTCACGAGGCGCGCCATTTACAGCAGGGATTGATCACTGCCCTATCTGTTTATGGGGAATTGGACGCGTGGCAGTTGGAGTTTCGCGTTTATCATCGTGTGAAGGGAAGTTATCCACATGCCGCCATCGCGGAGCTGATGACACTACCATTGGAATATGATCGAGCCGTGATGAAGAAAGCAACAACCCTTATGCAGGCGTATGCAGGGAAAGGCTATCGCATTGATTTGTTACCCTTGTACCCGCTTGGGCGGGAGATCAGATATTGGTTGACTCGAAAATAGAGAGGGGCGCTTACGATTCTGTGCGCAGTTTGTTTCCGCATGTTCGGCAGAATCGGTCACCTGTATGCGCGCGTGATCCGCATTCATGACAATATATCTGCGAACTTGCGGCTTCTTCAGCACGCTGTCGGCGATACTTCCGTGATCCATTAGATGAGCTGGATGATTGCATCGAACGCCAGTAGGAAAATAAAAGGAATATTACTGCGATCAATCCCAGACCAAACCCGCTGATGATCCAGGGCAATTTATTAATGGTCACGCGGCCAGGTGTATCGGATCCAACAGGTGCTACTGGCTGAACATTGGTGGCCCCGGTTGGGTTGGTGACTGCCTCTAATTTCCTTGTATATTCCATCTGAAAATTATAAGACTGTCCCATTTTCAATTTGGTGGGGCTGGCTGAGTCTGCTAAAAGCAATCCATTCGATGTTGTGCTGGTACTCGGAAGGATAGGGGATGTAATGATATCGACGCTGTCCAACGGGATGAGTGCGGTCAGATGGAACTCCTGCACCGAATAATCACCAAACCATTGGAATGAAAACTTGCGTTTGTTCTGGTCGCGTGTGATGGGTTGATAATATTCAATACGATAAGCGTCATATGAGTGCACTTTTAAGATCACGATTTGCCAGTCGCCATGATCTTTGGGGCCGTCGAATTCCGCGTTTATCAATTCACCTGCATTATTGAAGGCAACGCTGGTCAAATTTGCATTCTTCGGGAAGCGCAAAGTAACATCGGCAGGCAGAGTGGTGCTTTCAGCCACTACAAATTCCTGAATGACGAGCATGCTGGGTTGGTCATACTCTGACCAGAGTTCAATGTTGATGTTTTTTAATTTCGTGCCGCTCTGCGCATCCGCAGTGAAGTGGAATATTATTAATCCCAGCAGGGCAAATGTGGGCCATTTATGCATACATGACCTCCAGGGTCAGGGTGATTACCTGTATCTTACCATGCAATGAATTTGAGGTAACATAATAGAATTCTAAAAATGGAGAATAAATATGGATACTCAATCTAACCAACCCAATAAAACAAATAATATACTTTGGAGTGTTCTTGTAGGAGTTGGGGTTGCCATCTTATCTCTCCTGGTTGGCACAATAGTGGATTACATTATTGTGCAGATACTTTCCCAATATTTTATATCTGGTTGCTCTGAGGATTGTTATTTTGCCTACTTCAATTCCCTCTTTGTTGTAGTCGCTTTGCTTAGTGTTGCGATTGGTGTTCGGACTGGACTACGGACGTACAAGAGTTTATCTGAAAAATCATAATTGCATCCTGTGTCTATAACCGGCCTGGTTGTATTGATTCTACTGTGTTTTATTGGGTTTCGCTCTCGCATGAAACAAACATATCTGTTCCAATGCCACCGATGCAACTATCTGTTCCGCCGCCGCCCAGGATGCAATCATCGCCGCCCAGGCCGTCGATTGTATCGGCGCCTGAACTGCCCAGAATCAAGTCATTGCCTTCGGTGCCAGTAATTAGCCCAGCTCCGCTGACCCGGTTTGTCAAAAATATAGTTACACACGCGGAAGGTTTGATATCGTTTATGCCGATGGAATTTCCATAGGCCGTCAGCCGGGTTGATGGTACCGTATTCGTGGCGGCTATGGCGGTCACTACGCTGAGCAGAATCATCGTGATCAGGCAAAAGATCATGAAGCGGAATGGGATTGAGAATTTCATATAATCCTTCTGTAGTTGTTTACCCTGTTAACGCTCATTGAATGCTGTAATATCATTTTCCCGGTTGGCTTGGCACCTGGATCGTTGTTTTTTTCAGATACTTGGCCACGTCTGTCAGAACCTCACGGACTGGTTCGGCACAGTTAGTGTTACTTTCAGAGTTTGTCATATAGTCTGTGATTTCATGCCGAGATGCTGCTACCTGGACAATCCCATATTTGCTGGGATTCGTCACATAGCGATAAGTGGTTCCGCTGCTCTGGACCAAATAATAGTTTAGAAAGTTGACGGTCATGTGTAAAATCATGGTGTTTTGCCGCTCAGCCATTCTTGCCAGATCATCAATCGTCCCAACATCGATCACTGGTGACGAGATGTCTAGGGATCGTTCATGCACATCCATGATTAACGAGCCATAACTTAACCGTATCAACGCTTCCTGACTTTGATATGCCATAGTGTATATGTACCAACCAATACCCAAAAATCCTCCCAGCGACAGTCCCAGCCCGATCAAAGCGATTCCGCGCATCATCTGAACTGTAGGTTTCCAGCCCAATAGAGGCAAAATGTTCGCCTCCAGATCAGAGTTGCCTGTCAGACTTTGTTTTGATAATTGCAGGGGATTTGCCTGGGCATCGTTATTGGCAAGATAGAAATGTACCTCGTCGAATCGAAATGCCAGAGTAGGATCAAATGAGTCTTGCACTTGCTGGCCAGCAACATTAGCCATAATATCCACGTGGGAGACAATTTCCAATGTATAAGCATTTTGATGAAAACCTGTCTCCTGTTCCATCAAATTTACCAAAGCTTCCACCTGACACAGGTCAAGAGTAGCCATGGTCAAATAAGAATTACCGACAAACCCAGTCGCTGCAATCATTGGAATCGTACGATGCCATCCGCTCTGTTCATCGAGGACGCGTGCATAAAGTTGATGGGTGCCTGAAATATCTTGTAATTGATTTGCAGACATGCTATAAGCAAAGCCAAGGTTAAGGAAACAGGTTAATTTGGGGAATATCGGTTCCCCGGAGCGCACCTGATCTGTATCATAAACTCCAGTGGTCCCGGTTGCAGAATAGAAAAACTTGCCTTCCTGTTGATACGGAATTTTGCCCACAGTTCTTGTGAGTGGGCGCGTGAAGGCAAAAATACCCAGAGCAAGGAATGTCAGAACTATAAACCCTAGGAAATACAATAGTATTGTAAGCAGTCCTCCAAAATTGCTGGAAGGTTTGTTTTTCCCTTTTTCATGTTTGGACGGTCGTATCATCATACTTGACATTAGACTACCTCCCAGCAAACCAACGGCGAGTGCCATATTGATTGGTAAGCGCAACCATTCCACGGTTTTACCAACTCTTGGCAGGTGCATCCATAATTTGCCAACGATTTCTTCCTGAGTTGGTTGATATGAGTCCAACCAGGCATTGTTATCACCTTGCAGAACAAAACGATCCAAATTTAGATTTATGATGCGATGGAAAACATAGCGTCCCATTTCAGCATTCTGATAGGTGACAGCATCCCCAACTTTATAAGTTGCGGCTTTCCTTAGGAGTATCAGATCGCCGCGATGGAATTTCGCTTCCATGCTGTTACCATCCACAATCACATAGGTAACTGAGCCGCCCAACTGGGTTGGGGCAAGGATCAACCAGCTTATCAATGAAAGAAACAAGGATAATAGCGTAGTCATGAGCGAAGATGGGCGATTGGGTGTTTTCATCGTTTGGAGCAATTGGATTTTTAAGGAGCCAGGCCTGCTTTTGGTCTTACCCCCAACTTTCAAGTAGAGGATCTTACCTTGAGCAGGCCTGGCTTTTCCATAGGAAATTTGCGGGTTAGTTGCTGGCGGCGATCACGCGCAACTGGTCAATGGTTGAAACAACCAGGCCGGTAGTGTCGCATTCCCAGACTGTACCAGTATCGAGGGTGCAGGCATACCAGGTACCAGTGGTGGCTACTAGTTGAGCTTGTACCTGACCAGTGGCGGCGGCAGCGCCGAGATCAAATTTCACCGCGTCAAGTGTGTTTGGATCGGTTGCGTTCAATATGTATTGGACACCGGTCACTGTATAACCGCTGACCACTCCCAAACCATCACCAGCTTTTGTGGCTGGGACTGTGTTGGCGGCCGCAAAGGCAAAGGCACTGACCGCGAGGATGACGACGACGACGACGATTGATAGAACTTTCAAATTGCGTAACATGGCTTTTTTCCTTTTTGCAGATCCAATTCAGGTCGGGTCTGTGCTGATGGAACGGGTAGTTCCTAGAGGTTGGATAAGCCATCCGTATAAAAAAAACCTGGCTTGATAAGCCAGGCCAAAAAGCACAAAAATCTATTTTGTGATCTTCGGCGGCCTGGCGGTCATGATTGCTTTCGCAACGGTAGACCCATGGCTTTGCGTCGCCGGCTTTCGCCGGGTTTGCCTTTATCGGATGCTATTGCATCACTACTATATCACTTAAGGACCATAAAAACCTTGCAGCGAAACCTCAAATTTCCTCTCGTTTTTGCAATGTTTTTCGTTATACTTCACCTATGGAACTTTCTACAGCTATTCATCTACTAGGCGACATCCTTGGGGAGGTCATTGGTGAACTTGAGTCGCCGGAGCTTTTCGCCATTGAGGAACGTATCCGTATTGCCGCGAAGGATCGTCGGGGCGGAAACGTTGAAGCGATGAAGCAACTTGCGGCGGAAGTGGAAGCGCTAGATGTCGATCAGGCGCGCGCTGTTTCGGCTGCGTTCACCACCTACTTTGAACTCATCAATCTTGCGGAGGAAAATCATCGTGTCGCTCAGTTGCGCGAAAGAGTCCTCTCTCCTGAACCGTTGGGTGAATCCGTCATTGATGCAATTGCCCTGTTAAAAAAAGATGGAGTTACTGAAGCGCAAATGCGGTTTCTACTTTCTGAGCTTTCCATCGAACTTGTGCTTACTGCACATCCTACCGAGGCTCGGCGTCGTACTGTGCTCTCAAAACTTCAAAGGCTTGCGCGCCTGCTTGACCAAACTTCCACTGATCGGCTTTCAGCACGTGAGCGTGAAAAAAATCGTGAAGCAATTCATGCTGAGGTCGCGGCCTTGTGGCTTACAGACTCACACCGCACCGAGCGCCCAGCTGTAACCGATGAAGTGCGCACGGGACTGCAATTCGTGGAATCTGTTTTTTGGGATACATTGCCTGCGTTGTACGAGGACCTGGAGGATGCGCTCGCCTCTTACTACCCCGAGGTAAATCCGCCTTCAAAATGGCTTCACCTCGCTTCATGGATGGGCGGTGACCGCGATGGCAACCCGAATGTGGATCATGAGGTCACAGCTGAGACTCTGCGCCTTCATCGCGGTCTGGCCGTGGAGAGTCATCGTAGCACATTTCAGGAGCTGGCGCGCCGCCTCAGCATGAGCGATCGCCGTCTGCCTCCTCCACCCGAACTTACCGCTTGGATCGAATCACGCCGTCCACTGCCGGAGCATGCCGCCTACATCGAGCAACGTTATGCGGAATCTTACCGTCTCGTGCTTTCCCTATTGGCGGCTGATCTCACTGACGCCTCAAAAGATGACATGACCGCTCGCCTGCTTGAAAGCAGGCCGCATCAGGCTCGTATGAATTTGCAGGATCTGCTCCTGCCACTCGACATCATTTCTGCAAGTTTGCCCGCTTCCCTCGCGCAGGATGAAATACAAAAGGTGCAACGTCAATTGCAGATCTTTGGCTTGCACGCCATGCGTCTGGATATTCGCGAAGAGTCGGGTCGTTATAATTCCACACTTGCTGAAACTCTCCGTGCGTTGGATATCACTCCAGATTTCGCAGCGCTGCCAGACGAAGAGCGACTGGCTCTGCTCACTGAATTGCTGTCTTCACCTTTGCCTGATCTCTCAAAACATCCAGGCATCACTCCCGCCACTGCTGAGACCTGGGCACTGTTTCAATTGATCACGCGTGCTCGTAATGTGTATGGAAAAGAACTGCTGGGTCCGGTTGTCATCTCCATGTGCCACTCGGCCTCGGATGTGTTGAGTGTGCTATTGCTTGCGCGCTGGACAGGTTGTGATGACGGCTTGCAAATTGTTCCGCTGTTTGAAACGATAGAAGATCTGCAAGCCGCTTCTCCAATCTTTGAAAATCTGTTTACACTTCCAATTTATCGCGAGCACCTCAGCAGATGCGCAAATGCGCAAATGGTCATGATTGGATATTCAGACAGCAATAAAGATGGGGGATATGTGAGGGCGAACTGGGCGTTGTATCAGGGACAGGAAAACATTACCAAAGTTGCCCAAAAACACAATATCACATTGACGATCTTTCACGGCCGCGGCGGAACAATTGCGCGCGGAGGCGGACCCGCCAACCGTGCCATCCGCGCCCAACCTGCCGGCAGTATCAATGGCCGCTTACGCCTCACTGAGCAGGGCGAGACAATTGCGGCGCGTTACTCCAACCCCGAGCTTGCCCATCGTCATCTCGAACAGCTCGTACATGCGGTATTGGTGGCATCCTCTCCTAAAACGGCTCGATCATCAGTTCCCATTGCCTGGCGCGCCGCGATGGATTCCATGTCTGCCATTGCGTTTCAGGCATACCGCGGCCTCGTCTACGAGACTCCCGCCTTTATTGATTTCTGGCAGGCGGCTACTCCGCTGGATGAGATCAAACGATTGCACATTGGGTCACGTCCCGCGGCCCGCACGCAAAGCAGCGAAGTCTCGCGCATCCGCGCCATTCCCTGGGTTTTCTCGTGGATGCAAAGCCGCTTCAACCTGCCTGGATGGTTTGGGCTTGGTTATGCACTGACCTCTGTAACGGATGCCGCTATTCTAAGAGATATGTACCAGGGCTGGGCATTTTTCAAGACCATGCTTGATAACACTGAAATGTCTCTCATCAAAGCCGATATGGATATTGCCGCCCTCTACGTGGAACTCGTCTCTGATAAGACTATGGCAACCAAAATATTTGGACAGGTCAGAGAAGAGTATCATCGAACGCATGATGCTGTGTTATCCATTAGCGATCACAAGAATCTTTTGGATGCAGAACCGATCACGCAACATGCCGTCCAATTGCGGAACCCTTACGTGGACCCATTAAACTATATCCAAGTGGAAATGCTGCGTCGTTTACGCGCGCTGCCTGATCCCGAAAGTGTCAAGGCTCAATCGCTGCGTGAAGTTGTCGGTCTCACCATCAACGGCATTGCCGCTGGACTACGGAATACTGGCTGAGTATTAAGGGGCAATCAGATATTCGTTTATGAAAACAAAGAAACTCCAACCGAAGTTGGAGTCTCTTTGTGCACAATAACCCCCACCTGAGGAAACCACCCTTTGACCCAATCGAGAATATTACTTCTCGGGACCACTTTTGCATAAATCTGTAACCTACACCCCACATCTTCATTTTATATTTTCCAATTACAAAGTCCAGCAATTTGGTTTAGAATAGACTCAAAGATTTCTTTGAGTCCGCTGAAACCCATGTAATCTTATGAACCGCAAAGAATTTGGTGAGCTTTTATCAACGTTGCGTCAGGATCTGGACTGGACGCAGTTTCAGCTTTCCGAATATGCAGATGTGGATGAGGCAGTAATCAGCCAGATTGAGCGGGGAGTGAAGAAGTTTTTTGAGCCTGACTTGTTGTTTTGCCTGGCAAATGCGCTCCAGTTGACCA
>Ga0070698_100006442_pt1 | contig 12731 bp, 11 predicted proteins | sample KBSK1502metaG_FD_65477 | JGI IMG/M metagenome (GOLD analysis project Ga0070698, IMG submission 65477) | Corn, switchgrass and miscanthus rhizosphere microbial communities from Kellogg Biological Station, Michigan, USA - KBS K1-50-2 metaG | ecosystem: Host-associated > Plants > Roots >... | reverse complement strand
GCGTATCCCGACCTCAAAGGCATCATCAGCCCCACAAGCGTCGGGATTGCGGCGGCCGCGCGCTATATCTCTAGCAGCCCTTACAAGGGCAAGATTGCTCTCACCGGGCTGGGGACGCCGAACCAACTTCGCCAGTTTGTCAAGGACGGCACAATCAAGGAATTTGAATTGTGGAATCCCGCAGATGTCGGTTACCTGGCCGCTTACGCCGCCGCCCAACTCGCTTCCGGCAACATCCAGGGCAAGGAGGGTGAGACGTTCGCGGCCGGCAAGCTGGGTACTCGCACGGTCGGCAAAGATGGAGTAGTGCTGTTGGGGCCACCCACGGTGTTCAACGCCGACAACATCGACAAGTTTAATTTTTAGAAAATGACGTACAGCCGACGCCGCCCTAGTACTGGTGCATCGAGTCATAAGTAGGAGGCATACCGTTGGCTTCAAAAGGGTCTGGATGCGAGGCGTGAGTGAGGAGCATATCCGATGCGATACGTAACGAACGAACAACGACGCAGACGAACCCTTTTCAAGCCAACCCTTTGGGCCGTCGGTCAGTTGGCTGCTTTTCCGCGTTGCTCACTCCTTACGTATCGATTTAGATATGCTCGTCGTTCGCGCCTTGAAAATCAGCCAACTGACCGACGGCGGTATGCCTCCTACTTATGACTCGATGCACTAGTGCGGCGTCGACTTTAATCGTGGTTCGAGGTTCATGATCCGGAAATTTTTTGTCATGCAGTTGAATCGCGGTGCCCAAGACGAAAGGTAGCCATATGAAGGCCTTCTCGCTTCTTCACCCGCGCGATCAGATCGTTGCGATCATGGAGCGCATCTACGATCACGAAATGACCACGACCTCCGGCGGCAACATCTCTGTCCGGGACGAAAACGGTGACGTGTGGATCACGCCGGCGAGGGTGGACAAGGGGAGTCTTCGCCGCCAGGACATCGTGCGTATCGGTCCCCAGGGGGAACAGGAAGGCGCGCATCCACCTTCGTCGGAGAATCCCTTTCACCTGAGCGTTTACGAGGTAAGGCCGGACCTCCACGCCGTCATCCATGCGCATCCGGGCGCCCTGGTGAGCTTCAGCATTTGCGGGCAGGTGCCGGACACGCGCCTTTTTCCGGAGGCCTGGCACGTCTGTGGGCAAGTGGCTTTCGCGCCGTACGCGCTCCCGGGGAGCATCAAACTCGGGGCACGCATTGCCGAGCAATGTGGTTCAAAAGCCCGGCCGAATTGCGTCGTGCTGGAAAACCACGGCGTAGTGGTTGGCGGCGACACCCTCGCGCAGGCCTTCGAACGCTTCGAAACGCTCGAGTTCACTGCCCAGATTATCCTCAACGCACGACTGCTCGGGCAGGTGAATTACCTCAGCGAGGCTCAAATTGAACTCTCGAAAAAGCCGCGCACCCTTTCGGCGGAGGGCTCGTTCCAAACGCACTCGAGCCGCGAAAAAGAGCAGCGCAAAGAAATCTGCGACTTTATTCATCGCGCCTACGAACATCGGCTCGTGACGAGCACTTGGGGCAGTTTCTCGGCGCGCGTGGATGAAGACATTTTTGTCGTCACGCCTTCACACGTAGATCGCCGCGAGCTGGGGGTGGAAGATTTGGTTCTTATTCGCGACGGCAGGCACGCGCCGGACCAAAGACCGAGTCGGGCTGCGGGGCTGCACCGGGCGATTTACCGCGCACACCCCGAGATCCAAGCGGTGGTCAACGCAGTGCCCCTGAACGGTACTGCGTTTTGTGTCAGCGACTTTCCCCTGGACACCCGCACGATCCCGGAAAGCTACCTGTTTCTAAAAGATGTGAGAAAGATCCCCTTCGAGCACCAGTTCGGCGACGGCGAAGAAGTAGCGGCAATCGTGGGACCGAAAAATCCGGTAGCGCTTCTTGAAAACAACGGCGTAATGGCTGCCGGGCGCACGGTATTGGACGCCTTCGACCGTTTGGAGGTACTTGAAGCGACAGCGGCCGCCATTATCCGCAGCCGCGCATTGGGGTCGATCAGCGCGATGGGCCCAGAGGTCATTCAGGAACTCTTGGGGGCGTTTCCCGGCCTTTAGCCGTTTCACGGATCATGAACCCAAAGTACTACATCGCTTGCGACCTGGGTGCGGAAAGCGGCAGGGTCATGCTTGGCCGGCTCGAAGAAGGTCGATTAACGCTGGAGGAAATGCATCGTTTTCCCAGTGCAGCCGTCAGCGTGCTGGGTTCTCTCCGCTGGGACGTGCTGCGCATTTTCGAGGAACTAAAAATCGGCCTGCACAAAGTCGCCCAACGCCGTGTCCCTGTTACCAGCATCAGCGTCGACTCGTGGGGCGTGGACTACGTGTTGATCAACGCGGTGCACCCGATGTTATCGCCACCGTTTCATTATCGCGATGCCCGCACCGAAAGTACCTACGACCGAGTGCTCGCTAGCGTGGGTTCGGGGCTCATCTTCTCAGAGACGGGTATTCAATTCATGACGATCAACACGATCTACCACCTCGCTTCGGACGTGGAAAAGAGCCCGGCCTTACTGGAAGTGGCGGACTGTTTTTTAACAATCGGCGACTATTTTAACTATCTTTTTTCGGGCGTGCCCCGGGTGGACGAAAGCAACGCCAGCACAACCCAACTCTATAACCCCCGCAGCCGAGCTTGGTCCGATACGGTGATCAGGCGGTGTGGAATTCCGCGCAGAATCTTCCCGCAAATTGTCGCTCCCGGAACCGTCCTAGGGCCGCTTCTGGAGGAGGTGGCAGCGGAAACGGGGCTGAAGGCGGATGAAGTGCGGGTGGTTGTCACTTGTTCGCACGACACAGGGGCCGCCGTAGCGGCAGTGCCTGCAGAGAACGGGGATGACTGGGCTTACCTCTCTTCGGGTACCTGGTCATTGCTCGGCCTTGAGTTACCTCAGCCTCTGATCAGTGAGAAGGTCCGTGAGCGCAACTTTACCAACGAGGCTGGCTATGGCGGAACGACGCGGTTTTTGAAAAACATCGTCGGACTGTGGATCCTCCAGGAATCTCGTCGCGAGTGGGTACGCCAGGGCCTCGAGCTCGATTACGCAACCCTGACGCGCGAAGCCGAAAATGCTGAACCCTTCCGTTCGCTGATCGACCCGCGGGCGACCCGCTTTTTGAAGCCGGGCGAGATGCCGCAAAAGATCGCAACCTACTGTTCCGAGACCGGCCAGCCTGCGCCCGAAACGCCGGGACAATTTGTGCGGTGCATTTTGGAAAGCCTTGCGTTGCTCTATCGAGTGACGTTGGAGGAAATGGAGCAACTCACCGGGCGCACCGTCGTGCGCTTGCATATCGTTGGCGGCGGCAGCCAAAACGCACTCTTAAACCAATTTGCAAGTAACGCGCTCCAGCGCCAGGTGGTCGCAGGGCCGGCAGAAGCGACTGCCATTGGCAACGTGCTGATCCAAGCTATCGCGCTTGGCGGCCTCGCGTCGCTGCCCGCATTGCGCAAGTGCGTCCGCAATTCTTTTGCCCTGCGATCGTTCGAGCCGCTCGAGGTTCAGGGTTGGCAGGGCGCTTACCGACGATTCAGTAAACTTAACCTCCCGACATGAACTATCGACACGTTAACTACCTGTGGGACGACGCAGCGGCGTCGAAGCTTGACCCGGTTGATCGGCTCGTCTACCGCTCAAACCTGCTGGGCTCTGACCAGCGCATTACTAACACCGGCGGCGGGAACACTTCCTCTAAGATTCTCGAGGGTGACCCGTTAACGGCCGAGAAAGTTGAAGTACTTTGGGTAAAGGGTTCCGGCGGTGATCTGCGGACGAGCAAACGTGACAATTTTTCATCTTTGTACCAGCAAAAACTGGTTGGGCTGCAAAAGCTTTACGCCGCGGAGCCCGAGAAAGGGCCGAAGACGGCGGCCGAGGACAAGATGGTAGGCATGTACATGCATGCGACGTTTAACCTGAACCCCCGGCCGAGTTCGATTGACACGCCGTTGCATTCGTTCGTTCCGTTCAAGCATGTCGATCATATGCACCCGAACGCGGCTATCTCGATCGCGGCCGCGAAAAACTCGGAGAGGCTGACGAAGGAGGTTTACGGGGAGGAAGTGATCTGGACGCCCTGGTTGCGGCCCGGCTTTGAACTTGGCTTGGCGCTTCAACGCATCTGTGCCGAGCATCCGAGCGCTAAAGGGGTGATTCTCGGCCAGCATGGATTGATCAACTGGGCCAACGACGAAAAGGAATGTTATGAACTGACCCTCACACTCATCGAGAAAGCGGCCAACTATATAGAAGCCGAATACGAGAAGAAAGGCGGGGACGCCGAAGCCTTTGGCGGCCCGAAATATCAAACACTGGATGAATCGCGGCGGCGTGAAGTTTTCGCGGCGATCCTGCCGTGGCTACGTGGACGGGTCAGCGGGCAAAAGCGTTTTATCGGCACCATTCAGGATGACGAAAGAATCTTGCGCTTTGTCAACTCGCGCGACGCTGCTCGCCTGGCGGAACTTGGCACCAGTTGCCCGGACCATTTCTTGCGCACCAAGATCAAGCCGCTTTACGTCGATTGGAACCCGCAGGCCGAAGATATCGAGGCCCTCAGAGCTAAACTGCAAAGCGGGCTCGAAAAATATCGGAGGGATTACGCCGACTATTACAATCGTTGCAAGCGGGCGAATTCACCGGCGATGCGCGACGCCAACCCAACGGTGATCCTGATTCCCGGCTTGGGAATGATAGCATGGGGTAAAGACAAATCGGAATCTCGCGTGACGGCCGAGTTCTATAATTGCGCTGTCGAAGTTATGCGCGGATCGGAAGCGATCGACGAGTACATCGCTTTGCCGCAACAGGAAGCCTTTGACATCGAGTACTGGCTCCTGGAGGAGGCGAAGCTCCAACGCATGCCCGCGGAAAAGGAGCTGGCGCGGCAGATCATCGCTGTCATCGGCGCCGGATCGGGGATTGGCAAGGAGGTCGCCAATCGAATCGTGAAGGAGGGCGCTCACGTTGTTTGCGTTGACCTGAACAAAGACGCTGCTGCAGCCACCGCGAAAGAAATCACCGACAAATACGGAATGGGAATTGGGGTGGCCGGTACAGGCATTTCGAACTGCGGACCGGCCATCGGCCTGGCCGGAAACATCACAGACCGGGCCAGCGTGCGGTCAATGTTGAATGATGCCATACTGGCGTATGGCGGCTTCGATTCAATTGCCGTCACGGCCGGAATCTTTGTCGCACCCGACACCACCGGTCATATTCCTGATGAAAAATGGGCTCTTACGTTTGCGATTAACGTGACGGGTTCCTACATCGTGGCGGACGAAGCGTCCAAGACATGGCAGGAGCAAGGTCTCCCAGGAAACCTGGTCCTGACCACAAGCGCCAACGCGGTTGTGGCTAAAAAAGGGAGCGTTGCTTACGACACGTCTAAAGCCGCCGCGAACCACCTGACACGGGAGTTGGCGATTGAGTTGGCGCCGTTGGTCCGCGTGAATGCGGTTGCCCCTGCGACGGTTGTTCAGGGCAGCGCCATGTTTCCGCGCGAACGCGTCATAGCCTCGCTGGCCAAGTATAAAATACCTTATACCGAGGATGAGCCTACCGAATCGCTTACGCAGAAGTTGGCGCAATTTTACGCCGATCGGACCCTGACCCGTTCGCCGATCACACCGGCGGATCAAGCTGAAGCGTTTTATCTTTTACTAACCAGGTGGTTGAGCAAGACAACCGGGCAAGTGATTACGGTTGACGGTGGTCTGCACGAGGCGTTCTTGAGGTGAAGATCACGCTTTTCGTTCCATGCTTTGTGGACCAGTTGTTTCCCTCGGTGGGTATCAGCGCGGTCCGCATTTTTGAAAAGCTCGGGCACACGGTTGATTTTAAGGAGTCGATCATTTGTTGCGGCCAACCGGCATTCAACGCGGGCTACTGGGACGAAGCTCGCGGAATCGCTGCGCGCGTACTGAAAGCCCTGAGCGGGCAGGACCCGGTAGTCGTTCCCTCCGGATCCTGTGGCGCCATGATCAGAAACTTTTACCCGGAGCTCTTTAAAAACACGCCCGAGGCCGAGGCGGCCGCCCAGTTGGCCCGGCGAACGTTTGAGTTTTCGTCGTTCCTGGTCGATCAGCTCGGTGTCAGGGACCTGGGAAGTCGCTTTCCGGCGAAGGTTACCTTCCATGATGGGTGTCATGGCTTACGCGAGTTGAACGTTAAACGTCAGCCCCGCCAGTTGCTCGAGCACGTCAGAGATCTGACGCTGCTTGAGATGGAGGATCAAACCAGTTGCTGCGGGTTCGGAGGAATGTTTGCAGTGAAATTCCCGATGATATCGACGGCGATGGGTGAAACCAAGGCGGCATCAGCACTGGAGACCGGAGCAGAATACCTGGTTTCGAACGACTCCAGTTGTCTGATGCATCTTCAGGGGCTCTTGAGCCGGCAGAAACAGAAGTTAAAAACCATCCACCTTGCCGAAGTCCTCGCCAGTTCCTAGCTCAATCTTTCAGATCTACCGATACGCTCCAATTGTCTACTGCTTATGCTTTCTTCGTTCGCCGCCAAATTCAATACACGCGCAACCCGGCTGACCGCAGACCTTGAACACCGGGCAAAGATCCGCAGCGCGCTAAGAAGCTACGAAAAAGCGCGCGACGAAAAGAAGGCGCTTTTTCAGGATTGGGAGGCGGCGCGTGACGGTGCAGCGACTATCAAATGGGAGGCGGTCAACCATCTTGACGCCTACCTTGGGCGTTTTGTTGAAAAACTGGAAGCGCGTGGTACCAAAGTTTTTTGGGCAAGCAATGCCCAGGAAGCCCGCGATTATATCGTTGCGCTCGCCAAAGAGAAAGGGGCTCATTCGATTATCAAATCGAAGACCATGACCTCCGAAGAGATCCACCTGAATGACTCGTTGCGGCAAGCCGGATACGAGGTGGTCGAATCGGACCTGGGTGAGTTCATTGTCCAGCTCAGGGAGGAAGCCCCTTATCACCTTGTTTTTCCGGCAATGCACCTCACCCGGACTGAAATCAGCGATCTCTTTCACGAGAAGCTGCATTCGGCGCCCACCGATAACCCCGAGCAATTGACGATGATCGCCAGGCGGGAACTCCGGTTGAAATATCTGCGGGCAGATATCGGAATCAGTGGTGCAAACTTTGGGATCGCCGAGACAGGGATGATATCGATCACTGAGAACGAGGGAAACGCGCGGCTTACCACGGCGCTCCCGAGGGTGCATGTGGCGCTTATGGGCATCGAGAAGGTAATTCCCAAATTGTCAGATCTGGCGTTGTTTCTTCCCATGCTAGCCACCGCCGGCACAGGCCAGCAGATCACCTGTTACAACTCGCTCATCGGCGGGCCTCGACAGCCAGACGAACCGGACGGCCCAGCCGAATTTCATCTGGTTCTCCTGGATAATGGTCGCACTCAACTGTTAGCGGATGCCGAGCAGCGTGACGCGCTCCATTGTATCCGTTGCGGGGCATGCTTAAACGTCTGTCCGATCTTTCGGAATGTGGGTGGCCATACCTACGCTACCACCTATCAGGGACCCATCGGTTCCGTTATCACGCCTCACCTGCGCGGCCTGATGGATTGGAAACATCTTTCCTATGCGTCCTCGCTGTGCGGCGCATGCACCGAGGTTTGCCCGGTGAAGATTGATTTGCATCACCACCTCCTTCACAACCGGCGCAACGCCGTGGCGCGAAACCCGGACAAATGGGAACGGTTTGCATTCCGCGCTTTCGCGCGTTTGACCGCTAATCCCGGGCTTCTGGACAAACTAGTCCGGCTCAGTCGGCCGTTCCTGCCGTTGGTTCGCGCTGCTCGCCAGATCATGCCTCCCCCGATTAAAGGCTGGCTGGCATCGCGCGAGTTGCCCGCGATTGCCCTGCGGAGTTTTCGGAACTATTGGAAGTCGCGATGAATAGCGGAAAGCAGAAAGAGATATTGGGTAGAATTCGCGAGGCGCTCAAAGTTTCGGCGCCAATTCCGCATATTGCCCGTCGGCAAAATGCTTCGCAGTTGGTGCAACCTAAGGCCTGGTTACCAGCGGTTCCTCCGGATCAAGCTGGGCAGCTTGCCCTGTTTCAAAAGAATTGTCTGCAGCTGAAGACAGAATTTTGCCTGGTGCGTGGAACGGAGGAAGCCGGCAGGGTTGCGAAAGAGCTTCGTGAAAAGTATGGATGGAGTCTTGCGGCATCCCATCATCAGATTCAATTGGATGCTGTTGTGCGGACGCTCGGTATTGAAACTCTTTACATGGAAGACCAGCCTGCGCAAACCGCACTGGAAAAGTGTTCGGTCGGCATCACCGCTTGCGATGCGCTTATTGCGCAGACGGGCTCCATTTTGCTCACCGCGCGAAGCGCCGGTGGAAGAGCGCTCTCCGTGCTGCCGCCGCATCATCTGGTCGTTGCACAAATCAATCAGCTCGTCGCGGATCTGCCCGCTGCGATCGACCTTTTTTCCGCCAGGTATGACGGCGATTATCCGAGTTTCGCTACCTTTATTACGGGGCCGAGTCGGACCGGAGACATCGAACGAATCCTGGTGCTCGGAGCACACGGACCGCGGATGCTTACCGTGATCCTTGTTCAATAGGGTGAGAAGAAGAATACAGAATACAGAATACAGAAGTCAGAAGTCAGAACTCCAAACCCCGCACTCCAAACTCCGCTGACGGTGAACGGCGAACGGTGAACGGTGAGCGAAAAAACAACCTGTGAGTACAGAATCTCATGAACGCGAGCTGGTCGGGTTGCAGGCGCTGGCGCGTGAGGTGCCAAATATCGACGCGGCTGCGGCGGAGATTGCGCGTTATTCTGCCGAGTTGACTCTGCCTCAAGGTACCATACACGTCATCAGCGACGTCCACGGAGAAGACCAGAAGCTTCGGCATGTGATTAATAACGCGTCGGGCACGTTGCGTCCCATGGTCGAACGACTCTTCAGGGAGTATGTTACTCGGGCACGTTTTCAGGAGATTTTGACGCTGATTTTTTACCCGGCCGAAGTGGTCCAGCGCCTCGAAAAGACGCTTCAAACCGTTGAGGCGCAAAAAGCCTATGCTCAAGGGACGCTGCACGATCTATTCGCAGTGGTGCGACTCCTGGCTGCGAGACGTAGTCTGCGCCACGCGACACGCGTATTTCCAAATGAATACCGGGAGCTTTTCGCCGAGATACTGCATGCACCCTCCACGGATCGGCATCGCAGTTATGTGGAGGCGATTATCAATGCGCTAGCACACAGAGGCCGGCTCCTGCATTTGATCCACCTGACCGGCCGCGTCATCCGGAATCTGGCTATCGATGAATTGGTCATAGCGGGTGACTGCTGGGATCGGGGGCCTCGCGGGGACCGGGTTGTGGATTATCTCATCCAGCAACCCAACGTGTCGCTGACGTGGGGGAATCATGATGCTGCCTGGATTGGTGCTTGTTTGGGACATGGAGCGCTGATTTGCCAGGTACTTCGGATCTCCATCCGTTACCAGCGGCTGCTTCAACTGGAGGAAGGTTATGGTATCCCCCTTGCCGCTTTGGATCATTTAGCGCGCACTGTCTACATGGAAGACAGGGCTGAAGCGTTTGCGGTCAAGGGCGCGGCGCCGTACGAAGCTGAGATGATGGCGCGGATGCAAAAAGCTGCTGCTATTATGCAGTTTAAACTCGAAGGGCAGGCGATCGGCCGCCATCCCGAGTGGCGGTTAGCGCACCGCCGGCTTCTGCATCATATCGATCCCTTGAAAGGCACTGTCGAAGTCGATGGAAAGCTTTACCCTCTCCGCGATCGCTATTTCCCGACGCTTGATCCGAGCAATCCTTATGAGTTGAGCCCGGATGAGGCGACTTGCGTGGCGCAGCTCCGGGAGTCTTTTTTGGCCAGCCAGAAGCTTTGGACACAGATAAGCTGGCTCGTGTCCCGGGGCCGGATGCACCTGGTGCGAGAGGGGCACCTTATTTTCCATGGATGTGTACCTGTCGATGAATCAGGCGAATTTTTGCCGATGGCGGTTGCCGGAACGTTGTATAAAGGGAAGGCGCTTTTCGACGCAATTGAACGCGAGATCTATCGGCTCATGGAAGAGGGAACACGGCGGACCGAAGAGGCGGACCTCCTGTGGTATCTATGGAGCGGTCCCGAGTCGCCGTTATTTGGCAAGGACCGAATCACCACGTTGGAGCGCGATCTTATCACTGATGAGCATACCCACCGCGAAACGAAAAATCCGTACTTCCGACTCATCCACGAAGTGTGGTTTTGCGATAAGGTTCTGTCGGAATTTGGCGTCAATCCGGCCGACGGCATGATTGTCAATGGCCATGTTCCGGTAAAGGTCGAGGCAGGCGAGTCTCCGGTTAAAAGGAGCGGCAAAGCCGTCACCATAGATGGCGCCTTCTCTGAGGCCTACGGAGATCACGGATTCACATTGGTTCTGGAACCTTTGCGAACGTACATCGCAACGCATCATCATTTTGAGTCTGTGCAAGCCGCCATTGAGCGGGGAGCTGATATTGTGCCAAACAGAACGATTGTGCGCGAGTGGGATCAACCTCGCCGTGTCGCTGACAGCCAGCGTGGACGGCATGTACGCTTTGCGATTGAGTTGCTCGAACAACTGATTGAAGCATACCGCAATCACGAGCTTCCGCAGCGGTTCTGATCATCTCCAAGGGACTGGCGGTGCAAGCTCTTAATGGTCGGTCTCGGCGGGCAGTTCGGAGACTGCCCCTACCGCGCTTGTACACCGACCGATCGCAAGTTCCTTGCACAAGTCACGAAGCCGCAGGTCTTTGTGAACCTAGCAGGGCTCATCCGGGTCGCAAGCGTTTTCGAGCCTCGCGAGCGCTCGCAAATAATCCTGTTTCCACCGGCGATAGCGCGATTCGAGCCAGAGAAATCTTCCTACGCAGACAGCCACAACGGCGACATAAACGGTATGGTAAACGGCAAAAAGCACGAAGTCATCGGCGAGAATCAGAGGTATGTGAATCAACGCGCCAATTCCAAAGATCAGCAGATGCACCATAATACTGATTTCTGAGGGCCGCCGCTGCCAAAGCCATATCGCCCGGCGATACTCGTCGATATCAAGATTGGGCCGTTTGCCGTTTCGCACAATCTGCGCCGGTTCGGCGTCGGGGAAGTTGCGGAGGATCCAGGAATCCGGCCTGAGCCAATGTTCGTTCATACCAGGTTTGGGGCAGACTCTATCCTAGCGTCCCTCCTCCGAAATAGCATGCATTTTGTTGCGATCGGCTTCGCTCGGCTGCGTGAGCATCAACTCAACGAGCGACGTGAACTTCTGCCCAATCGAGACGTTCCTCGATCAGGTGGAACGCGGCATCGCCAATCTCGCCATTTTTCCGAAGCTGAAGCAACGCATCTCGTTCGGCGGAAATCGCGAGGGCCTCAATGCGGGTCAGGCCTGATTTCAAGGTTTCTGCCTCGGAATGTCCATCCCCGCCGGCGCGCCTTTCATATTCGCGGCGGACTACTGCCACTTCCTGGGAAGGTGGCAGATTGGCGAGAATGCGCAGAGCTGCTTCCGATGTCGCACGAATGGCATGTCTGACTTCGCTCTCAACCGCCCCGTCATCCTTAAAAGCAAGCGCAAGCATGAGCGGCCGCAAGGTTAACCCCTGAATCGTGAGCGTGCCGAAAACGACACAAAATGCGGAAAAAAGAATGAGGTCCCGGTAGGGAAAACCAGGTGTCTCTCCGCTCGCCTGCGGCAAGGAAAGAGCGGCGGCGAGCGTAACGATGCCGCGCATTCCGCACCAGGAGATGATTACGCCACCTTGGACAGCTTCCCAAACGGCGTACGATGGTATACGCATGCGCGCCGGGATGATTATCGGACTGATTCGAGCGACAGTTATCGAGAAGCAGACCACAGTGATGATACCTGAAAGGTGCAATCGCTCGGCTGCTATCCATACGAGGAAGACCCCTAGAAATTGGATGAGGATGGCAGTTGCGGTATCTGAAATCCGCGATGCAAACCGGACATAAAGTTTTCCGAGTAAAAGGCCAAAAAATGCGCTTGCAATCGTGCCAAGAGCGAGAAGGGGAATGGCATGCAGAAGCGCGGCCGTCCCCGTGAAGCCGACTGCGAGCCTTAAGATTAAAAGCGCGCTGGCGTCGTTAAAAAGGCTTTCACCTTCAAGAATAACGAGGACGCGATGGGGTGGTCTCAAATGCTGAAGCACGGCGGTGGCGGCGGAGGCATCGGGGGGAGCAACGATTGCTCCAAGCGCGATCGCGGCAGACCATGGCATGTCCGGCACCAGCCAACGCACACGAAGGCGACCGATACGACTGTTAACGTGACAGCTACCAGAGCCAGACCTGCGACCGGCCGCCAGTTGTCCTTCAAGTCCCGAAGAGACGCATCATAGGCGGCGTCAAGCAAGATCGGCGCAACGAACAACGCGAGAATCAGATCCGGACCAAGATTCAGCTCCGGTAGGTTCGGCGCGAATGCCAATCCGGCGCCCAGAAGAGCCAGCAAGACCGGATAGGGAGTGTTCAACCGGCGCGCCACGCCCGCGAGAATGACCCCCAAAAAAAGCAAGGCGAGAATGAGTTCAAACTGCAGCACGGCCGGACATGCTTACAATGCGGTTGGGGATTTGCAATATTGAACGCGATTCAACATTGGTCGATAACCGCCGCAGGCGCAACCGTCAGCGGCCATCAGAAGGTATGAATTTTCTCGCAATATTCGGATGCTGGAGCCAAC
>Ga0070698_100006441_pt1 | contig 12731 bp, 10 predicted proteins | sample KBSK1502metaG_FD_65477 | JGI IMG/M metagenome (GOLD analysis project Ga0070698, IMG submission 65477) | Corn, switchgrass and miscanthus rhizosphere microbial communities from Kellogg Biological Station, Michigan, USA - KBS K1-50-2 metaG | ecosystem: Host-associated > Plants > Roots >... | reverse complement strand
CGGGCCGCGTCCTCGGGATCGCCGATGATCGCGCGCGTCTCGTCGAGCACCCGCTCGTAGGTGATCTCCTCCAGCATCTGCTCGAGCCCGGAGTAGGCCTTGTACTGGCCCGACTCGCGGCCGGTCCACGCGCGCGCGGAGGCGCGGAAGTTGCGGAGGTACTGCTCCATGTAGGGGCGACCTTCCTCCCGCGCCTCGCGCGAGGTCGGCGCCACGTAGAGATGGAGCACCATCATCACCTCGCCGGGGCCGCGGGCCGCCTCGTGCCCGTGCTCCCGGTACGCCCGGCGGTAGAGCTGGAGCTTCTCGGCCAGCTCGTGATGCTCGCCCAGGTAGGGCACCACCATCATGTGATAGCCCTGCTCGCCCGCCCACACGAACGACTCCGCGCTCACCACCGCAGCCACCCAGATCGGCGGATGCGGGCGCTGGGTCGGGCGGGGCAACACCGTCACCTCCCGGAAGCGGTGGAAGCGGCCCTCGAACGTCACCCGCTCCTCGGTCCACAGCCGGCGCAGGGCCAGGATGCCTTCCTCGAAGCGCGGCCGGCTCTCCTCCATCGAGACGCCGAAGCCGTCGAACTCGTAGGGCATGAAGGCCCGCGCCACCCCCACGTCGAGACGCCCGCCGCAGAGCGCGTCGAGCATCGCGAGCTGCCCGGCCAGCTTCAGGGGATGGTTGAAGGCGGGCAAGACCGCGCCGGTGACCATGCGCATGCGCGGCGCCCGCTGCGCGCACGCGGCCAGGAACACGGACGGATCGGGGCTGTAGCCGCCGTAGGACGTGAAATGGTGCTCGACCATCTTCACGCTGTCGTAGCCGAGGGCGTCCGCGCGCTCGGCCAGGGCCAGCGCCTCTTCGAAGTACTGGCGGGCCGAGATCCGGTCCGGGCCGCCGTCGGGGAAGAAGCCGATGCCGAACTTCATCGCGTCTCCGCCATCACCTGCCGGGCGACCGCGGTATCGACCAGGTCCTCGTACCGCTGGCCGCGACGGATGAAGGCGCCGTCCAGCAGGATGCGCTCGAGGTAGTCGTAGCCGTCGCGGCGCAGCAGCGGATCCCGCGCCCACGTCCCCTGCCCCAGATACCGGGCGACGGCCCGCTCGAGCAACGGCAGCTCCGTCTCCGGGAAGGCGGGCGCGATCGCCTCCGCGATGTCGCCGGCCCCGTGCGAGGCGAGCCAGCGCTGGGTCCGGTAGGTCGCGCGCGTGAAACGCGCGATCACGTCGGGCTCTCGGGCCAGGAAGGCGGGCGTGGTCATGTAGGAGGAGAACGGCACCGGGCCGGTCGCCTCGCCCATCGACGCGACCAGGTGCCCGCGCCCCTCGCTGAGCAGGCGCTCGATCACCGGCTGGGGCTGCTCCAGGAAATCGCCGGTCCCGGCCAGGAAGGCGGCCACCGCCTCGGGCCCCGGCCGATGCCGCTCGATCCGGACCCGGGCCGGATCGACGCCGTGGCGCCGGAGCACGGTCAGCATGCACTGCCACGGGGTCGGCGCCTCCGCGAACGAGAGCACGGTCTTCTCGACCAGGTCGCTCCACTTGAAGGCCGGGCTAGGCTCGCGCGCGAGCAGGAAGAAGCCGTTGCGGCTGCACACCTCCGCGAAGTGGACCACGATCTGCCCGGTGCGGTCGGCCAGCTCGAAGCTCCGCATGAGCCCGCCCAAGCTGATCTCGATGTCGCCGCCCAGCAGCGCGTCGATCGTCGGCTTGCCGAAGGTGGCCGCGGGCACCGCGGTCACCTCGAGCCCGGCGTCCCGGAAGTGGCCGAGCGCCACCCCCGCGGCGAGCGGGGTGTAGAACGGAGTGTGGAACGGCATCAGCACCGTGAGGCGCCTCACAGCTCCTCCTTCACGAAGCGGTCGACCAGGCGCCGGGCCCGCTCCGGGGCGGCCAGGGTGTGGGCGCGCTGGAACGACCGCCCGCTCGATCCGATGTAGAACCGCTCGTACTGCTCGCCCCGGCTGCCGAGCGCGCTGCCCGCCAGATCCCACGCGAGCCGGAAGATGCGGACCCGATCCCGCGCCCCCACGTCGCCCGCCCCGCGCAGGTAGCGCTCGATCAGCGGGCGGAGCTCCGGATCGCGCATCTGGGCCACCGGCGGCGCGGCGAGCAGGTTGTGCGAGCCGAGCAGCCGGATGATCTCGTTCACCCGCGGGAACCAGAGCGGCAGCAGCCCGCGCAGGGCCCGGAAGGGCTCGGCGGCCGGGAACCAGATCCCGTTGCCCCACTCGTGGGCCCCGTCCTCCGCGGCCTGGACCGCCGCGCGCGTCAGCTCGGCGTAGCTCCAGATCTCGCCGAGCATCTCCTTCGCGGCCGGGGTGAGGCCGTTGGTCGCCTCCACCATCCGGGTGGCGACGCCCCAGGCGAACTCGAGCTTGGTCTGGGCCCGGATGGACGTCTGCTGCATGAAGTTGGGCGGCCAGCTCGAGGCGACCACCGTGTTGTAGACCGGCAGGTTGCCGTCGATGAAGAGGCGCTCCCGCGGCACCTCCACGTCGTCGAAGATCACGAAGGCGTCCTGCTCGTCGAATCGGCTCGAGAGCGGATGGTCCGGCCCGGCGGGCGCGCTCATGCTGTCCCGGCACAGGAACTTGAGCCCGGGGGTGGCCATCGGGATCGCGAACGACAGCGCGAAGGCGTCGGCTCCGGCCGGCAGCGGCGCGGCGGGGTAGACCGCCAGCTCGTCCGCGAACGGGGCCAGGGTAGCGAGGATCCGCGCTCCCCGCACCACGATCCCCCGCGCGGTGTCGGCCACCTTGTGCACCGCGACGTCGTTGCCGGCCGCGGGGGCGTCGCCCCACGCGCGATCCACCGTGGGATGGATCAGGGTGTGGGTCAGGGACCAGTCCCGCCGGGCCAGGAGCTTCTGGTAGGCGACCAGGTTGGCCGCGCCCGCCTCGTTGCCTTCGACCGACCACTCGTCGTGGCGCCCGGCGAACCCGGCGAAGGTGACGTTCATGTAGTCGGGGGTGCGCCCCATGATCCCGACGCTCCACTCCGCGATTCGCTCGAGGCACGCGTGACGGCGCGCGAGGTCTCCGCGCGAGCGCGGGATCAGGTGGCTCACGCTGATCGGCTCGCCGGTCTCGGGATCGGGCATCAGGCACGCCGGCGCCGCCTCGTGCTGCAGGTCGAAGAGCGAGGCCACGAAGCGGGCCGCGCCCGCGAGGGCGGGATGCGCGGCCACATCGGACACCCGCTCGTCGCCCACCCAGATCTGCCGCTCGTCCTTGAGCGCCTTGAGAAACTCCTTGCCCGTGCGTGCCGGCATGGCGGCGCCCATCCTAGCACCGGTGGGCGCGGGCGCGATTGACTTCGTCCGAGGCCGCGCGCTACGCTGATCTTCGCCCAACGTGAGTGCCGCGCAGAAGCTCATCATCCTGGGAACCCGGGTGTTCGCGGAGGAAGTCGCCGACCTGGTCGGCGACTGCCCCGAGTACGAGCTGACCGCCTTCGGCGAGAACTGGGAGCGCGCGGGCTGCGAGCAGCGCGTCCTGGGCCTTCCCGTCATCTGGGTCGACGAGCTGGCACCCCTCGCGGCGAGCCACCTCGCGGTCTGCGCGATCGGCACCACGCATCGCTCCCGGTTCATCGACCAGGTCGCGGCGCTGGGCTTCGCCTTCGCCACCGTCCGCCACCCGACCGCCCGCGTGTCCCGCACGTCCACTGTCGGCCCGGGCAGCATCGTGAGCGCGGGGGTCATGGTCGCGGCCCACACCACGCTCGGCCGGCACGTGATCGTGAACCGCGGAAGCCTGATCGGCCACCACACCACCATCGGCGACTGCGTGACGATCTCGCCGGGCGCCAACATCGCGGGCCGCGTCAGCATCGGCGATGGCACCTACGTGGGCATGGGCGCCATCGTCCTCGACTCGCTCAAGATCGGCCGGGGCGCGGTGATCGGCGCCGGATCGCTCGTCACGAAGGACGTGCCGGACCACGTCCAGGTCGTGGGCATGCCGGCCCGCGTCACCCGGGAGCACGTGGAAGGCCGCTAGCGCATGCCGGACGTCGGACCGGGCTTCCGGCAGCGGGAAGCCATCGCCTCCACCCGCCTCGCCCTCAACGCCGCGGTCTTCGAATGGAGCCTGCGACACGTGCGCCGCGCGATCGGCCGGTCCGCCCTCGAACTCGCGCTGGCGTGGAGCCTGCTGGCCGCGCGCTCTGCGGTGCACCACGGGTTCGGCTGGCTCGCCTCCCCCGCGCTCGAGCAGGCGCTGCTCGAGGTAGCCGCGCGGCTGCCGGTGCCCGCGGCGCAGGCCGGCGCGGCGGGGCCCGTCCGGTGGCTCCATGTCATGGACTGCGCCTACGCGGTCGGAGGGCACACGGCCCTGGTACAGCGCTGGGCCACCCTCGACCCGCGCGGAGCCCAGCATAGCCTGCTGCTCCTCTCTCACCGCGGCGCGGTTCCTCCCGGGCTCGTGGACACGGTGGAGGCCACCGGCGGCCGCGTCACCGCGCTCGATCCCGACGGGCCGCTCGTCGATCGGGCGCTCCGCCTGCGACAGGCGGCCCGGCGCGACGCCGACCGCGTGGTGCTCCACGTGCATCCGTGGAGCGTCCTGCCCGTCGTCGCCCTGGGCGTCAGCGGTGGGCCGCCGGTGATGCTGCTGAATCACCTGAGCCAGACCTTCTGGATCGGCGGCTCGGTGGCCGACCTGGTGCTGAGCCTCCGGGACTCGGCGATCGAGTGGAGCCGCGCGTATCGCGGCATCGCGCGAAATGCGATCCTGCCGATCCCGGTCACGCCATCACCCCAGACCGGGAGCCGCGAGGCGGTGCGCCGCGCCCTCGGGCTGCCATCCGACGCGCCCGTGCTGCTGACCATCGGGCACGCCTACAAGTATCGGCCGCTGCCGGGGCTGGACTTCCTCGACGCGGCGGAGGCGGTTCTCCGCGCCCGCCCGCGCGCGCGGCTGCTCGCGGTCGGACCCCGTGAGGACGTCCGCTGGCGCGCCCTGCGCGATTCGACCGGCGGGCGCGCGCTCGCGATCGGGCCGCGGGCCGACCTGCGCCTCTTCCACGCCGCGGCCGACATCTACCTCGAAGGCTTCCCGACCGGCTCGCCGACCGCCCTGCTCGAGGCCGGCCTGCGAGGCCTGCCCTGCGTCCGCGCCCCACTCGCGGTGCCGCCCCCGTTCTCGATCGACGGCATCGCGGTCAACGGACTCGACCGGCCGCGGGACGTCGCCGGATACGTGGCCGCGGTCGTGGCCCTCGTCGACGATCCCGCCCGGCGGGCTTCCGAGGGCGCCGCGGTGGCCCGCGCCATCGAGATCCATCACACCGCGGCCGGATGGGCCGGCCACCTCGCCGCCGCCGAGCGGACGCTCCCCGACGGCCACCGCATCCATCCGCACGCCGGCGCGGCTCCTCTGCCCGCGCCCATCCGGGATTTTGCGGTCGCGCTCGCCACGCTCCACCATCCCGAGGACACGCTGACCTTCACCCTGCGCGCGGCGCTCGAGCAGGGCCTCCGACCGCGTCTCGACGCGCCCCTGCTCGGAACGCTGGCCGCGACCGGCCTCACCCGCGATCCGCGCCTGCTGCGGCAGAAGGCGCTCCTCGGCGCCCTCGTCGGGGCCCTCGCGGGGCCCCGGGCGCTGCACCACGTCCGCCGCGCCCGCCGGTGGCTGGCCTCTGGGGGCGACGACCGGTCCTGAGCGGGAGCGGGGAATCCGCCTAGCGCGCCCGCACGCGTGCCCGCTCGATCCGGATGGCGTCGAGCTCCCGCGTCTCGAGCGGCTCGAGCGTCGCGGTCAGCCAGGCGTCCACGAGGTCGTGGCGCGGCCGGAACTCGGTATGCGCCTTCAGCACCCAGACCACCTCGCGCGAGCGATGGGGCTCGAGGGCGCGGCTCAGGCACGCCGCCGCCTCCTCGCGACAGGCCTCCACGACCTCCCCGACCGAGAGCGTGGGCAGGCCCCCGAGTCGACCGCTCCCGTCGTACCGCCGCAGGAGGTAGCCCGCGACGGGGCTCTCGTCCACGTCGAGCAGCAGCAGATCGCCGGGGCCGGCGCGCTCGGCGAGAGGGCGGAGGCCTCCCGCCACTCCTCCTTCACGCCCCACTGGTAGTAGCAGACGGTGGCCAGGAGGAGCACCCGCGGGATCAGCACCGGCGCCACGGTCAGGCTCAGGCCGGTGAGCGGCAGGATCGGCAGCGCGTAGGCGATCACCAGCACGCGGGTGGCGGCCGCGTCCCGCCGGCCGAGCCGCACGATCACCCAGAGCGCCGCCACGAGCACCGGCGCGAACCACACCCACCGGCCAGGACCGCGGGCGCGCTCAGCCCGAATCGCGACCGGAGGATGGCGGACAGGGCCGGGATGGGCGCCACCGTGATCAGCTGCAGCGTCGAGAAGAGCGGAGGCTCCGCGCTCGACGGCGGCGGGATCCAGAACCCGCGACTCACCTGACGGGCATCCCGCAGCGCTTCCATCCCCCAGGGCAGGAAGAGGATGCCCACCGCGAGATGGGCCGCGAGCCACGGCCGCCACGCCCACCGGCCGTCAAGCCGTGAGGCGAGGAGCGGGAAGAGCGAGGCGAGCGCCGCCACGTATACCACCGCGATCCCGTGGCTGTACAGGAGCAGCGTGGCGCAGATCACGTAGACCGTCCAGCCGTCCAGCCGCGCCCGGCGCACCGCGACCACGAGCCCCCACAGCGCCCCCGCGAAGAGCAGGCCCACCAGGGCGTACATCCGCGTCTCCTGGCTGTACTTGACGTGGAAGTAGGTGACCGCGAGCAGCCCGGCGGCCCATAGGCCCGCCGGCGGGGAGAAGAGCGCCCGACCGATCGCGTAGACCACCGGAACGGTGGCGACGCCGAAGAGCACCGAGAGCGACCGGAGCCAGACGTCGCCGTCCGCGACGAGGCGCCCGAGAGCAGCGCGACGTAGAGCGGCGGGTGCACGTCTCGCGTCCACACCGCCAGGCGACCGGCCTCGGCCAGGTAGGCGCTCGCGCCCTCGTCGTACCAGAAGCCGAGGTGCCCGAGGTGATAGGCGCGCAGGAGGAGCGCGAGCAGGACGACGAGCGCGATCGGCAGGCGGGCTTGCGTGGGCTCCTCCACTCCAGGGTCCCGGTCCTCGAGCGGTCGGCAGTCTAGCACGCGGCCCGCGGTCGCTGTGAGAGGATGCAACCGTGGACGCGGCGGTGATCGGCGCGGGAATCGGCGGCCTGACGGCGGCCCTCACCCTGGCGCGGGCCGGGCTCCGGGTGCGGGTCTTCGAGCAGTCCCCCGCCCTGCGCGAGGTGGGCGCGGGCATCCAGCTCGCGCCGAACGCGACGCGCATCCTCCATCGCCTCGGTCTCGCGGAGGCGCTCGCCCGGGTGGCGGTGCGGCCGGCGTGCTCCGAGGTGAGGCGGTGGGACGACGGGCGGGTGCTCTGGAGCCAGCCCCTGGGCGCGATGATCGAGGAGCGCTTCGGAGCGCCCTACTACCACCTCTACCGCCCCGATCTCCTCGCGGTCCTCGCCGCCGCGCTGCCGCCGGGCGTGCTCCACCTCGATCGCCGCGTGAGCGGCCTCACCGAGGACCCCGACGGCGTCGCGATCGCTTTCGCGGACGGCTCGGCCGCTCGCGCCGACGTGGTCCTCGGCGCGGACGGCATCCACTCCACCGTGCGCGCGGCCCTCTTCGGGCCCGAGTCGCCGCGCTTCTCGGGGAGCACCGCGTACCGCGGCCTGGTGCCGGTCGAGCGCCTCGCCCATCTCGACCTGCCGCGCCAGGGCTACGCCTGGCTCGGCCCGGATCGCCACTTCGTCCACTATTACGTCGCCGGCGCGCGCCTCATGAACTTCGTCGCGATCTGCCCGGCCGGCGAGTGGCGCCTCGAGTCGTGGTCCGCGCGCGGCCGGGTCGCCGACGCCCTCGCGGAGTTCGCCGGCTTCCACCCCACGGTGCGCGAGATCATCGGGGCGGTCGACGAGACCTACCGGTGGGCGCTCTACGACCGCGAGCCCTTGCCGCGCTGGTCGGTGGGGCGCGTCACGCTCATGGGCGACGCGGCGCATCCGATGCTGCCGTTCCTGGCCCAGGGCGCCTGCCAGGCCATCGAGGACGCCGCGACCCTGGCCCGCCTGCTGCGGGACGCCGACGCCTCCGCGATCCCGGAGCGGCTCGCCCGCTACGAAGCGCTACGCAAGCCACGCGCCACCCAGGTGCAGCAGGGCTCGTTCGAGAACGCGACGACCTACCACCTGCCCGACGGGCCCGCCCAGGAGGCGAGGGACGCGCGATACGTGGCCCTGGCGCGCGAGGCGCCCTATGCCGCGCGCGGCTGGCTCTTCGACCACGACGCCGAGGCCGAGATCGCGTGAGCGGCGGGCCCCGGACACTCGTCGCGGTCATCGTCGCGACGCTCTCGCTGGCCGCGTGCGACGGCCGCCATCTCTCCGTCCCGGCGCCGGGGTCGGTCGCGCGCAACCCGACCGTGCTGGAGAACGAGAAGGAAGGCTCCGCGGACTGGGAGATCACCGCGCCCGCCGAGGCCGGGGAAATCGAGGGCTACGCGTCGGCGACGAGCGTCGAGCGGGGCCTCGCCATCGACCTGTTCGTCAGCACGCTCGATCCGGGCTACCGGATCGACGTCTTCCGCATGGGCTGGTACGGCGGCGCGGGCGCGCGCCGCGTGGCCGGGCCCATCGCCCGTCCCGGCATCCGGCAGCCGCTGCCGCCCCCCGACCCGGCCACCGGGCTCACGGAGTGTCGCTGGGGGGAGCCGTACCGCCTCCCGACCGCGGACGCGTCCGGCCCGTGGCCGAGCGGGGTCTACCTGGCGCGGCTCACCGCGAGCCCGTCGGGGAGGCAGGCCTACATCGTGTTCGTGGTGCGCGACGACGAGCGCCGGTCCGCCCTCATCTTCCAGTCGAGCGTCACCACCTTCGCCGCCTACAACAACTGGGGCGGCCGGTCGCTCTACGCGTTCAATAGCGGGGGCCGGCCCGCGCGCCAGGTCTCCTTCGACCGTCCGTACGCGATGAGCCCGTACGGCGTGCGGCTCGACGGGGCGGGCGACTTCCTGCGACGCTGGGAGTACAACGCGCTCCGCTGGCTCGAGCGCGAAGGCTACGACGTGGCCTATCTCACCGACGTCGACACCCACGCCCGGGCCGACCTGCTGCCCCGGCACCGCGTCTTCCTCTCGGTCGGCCACGACGAGTACTGGTCGTGGGCCATGCGCGAGCACGTCGAGGCCGCCCGCGACCGAGGCGTCCACCTCGCGTTCCTGGGCGCCAACGCGTGCTTCTGGCAGATCCGCTTCGAGCCGGGCGCCACCGGCGCCCCGAGCCGCACGGTGGTGGCCTACAAGGACGCGGTCGCCACGGATCCGGTGGCCGGCGATCCGAACGAGGCGCGGGCCCGCCTGGCCACCGGTCGCTGGCGCGACGCGCCCACCGCGCGACCGGAGGCGGCCCTGATCGGCATCATGTACCTCGCGGATCCGGTGGACGGCGACGTCGTCGTCGACGAGGCGGATCACTGGGCCTTCGCGGGAACCGGGCTCGGCCCGGGCAGTGTGCTATCCGGGCTCCTGGGTTACGAGGTGGACGCGGTGGCGGAGGGGAGCCCACCCGGGCTCCACCGGCTGACGCACTCTCCCTTCACCCGACCGTCCGGCGAGACCTGGTACGCCGACATGACCATCCACGAGTCGGCCGGCGGCGCGCTGGTGTTCGCCACCGGCTCGATGTACTGGAACTGGGGGCTCGACAGTTACAACGCACCCCGGTGGCACGGCGACCGCGTGAGCGCGGCGGCCCAGCGGATCACCCACAACGTGCTGGACCGGATGCTCGCGGAAGAAACGCGAAAGTAAGGGGCCGAGGGAGCGACTGCCCCCTCGGCCCCCGGTGAGACGGGAGACGACCTCAGGCCTTCAGCTGATCGCGGATCGGCAGCCGGCGGATCCGCTTCCCGGTCGCCGCGAAGATGGCGTTGCAGAGGGCCGGCGGCACCGGCGGGACGCCGGGCTCGCCCACCCCGCCCATCGGCTGGGCGTAGTCGCCGGGCAGGACGTGCACCCGGATCTCGCGCGGGGCCCCCGACATGCGGGTGACCTCGTAGGTGTCGAAGTTCTGCTGCTCGGCCCGACCACCCTTGAAGCTGATCTCGCCCAGGGTGGCGATGCCCAGCCCCATGATCGCGGCGCCCTGCATCTGCGCCCGCACCCGATCCGGGTTGACGGTCGCGCCGCAATCCACCGCGATGTCGATGCGCGGCACGCTCACCGCGCCCTGATCGTTCACCGCCACCTCCACCACCGCCGCGACGTAGCTCACGAAGCTGTAGTGCGCGGCGATGCCGAGCCCGCGGCCCTTGGGCAGCTTTCGCCCCCAGCCCGCCTCGCGCGCGACGGTCTCCACCACGCGCCGCAGCCGGCCGGTGTCCACCGGGTAGCGCTCGGGGGACTCGCCGTGGTTCCACGTATCGCCGAGCGCCTCCGGGCTGACCCGGCGGGCCGGCCCGATGACCTCCAGGAGATAGTCCTTCTGATCGCGCCCCGCCGCCGCGGCCAGCTCGGCGACGAAGGACTGCACCGCGAACGCGTGCGGGATATTCGACACCGAGCGGAACCAGCCGATGCGGGTGTGCGCCTCCGCCTCCGGGTTCTCGATGCGCACGTTGGGAATCGCGAACGGCACGTTGATGACGCCCATGCCCAGCTCGAGCGCGGCCTCGTTCTTGGCGCCCGCCACGAACGTGGAGAAGATGGTCGGCGCCACGCTCCGGTGCATCCAGGCCACCGGCTTGCCCTGCGCGTCGAGGCCCGCCTCCAGGTGCTCCACCGACACGGTGTGGAAGTAGGTGTGCATCAGGTCGTCCTCGCGCGTCCACGTCACCTTGACCGGCTTGCCGTCCATCGCCTTCGAGATGACCGCGGCCTCGATGACGTAATCCGGCTTGGACTTCCGGCCGAACCCGCCGCCCAGCAGGGTCACGTTGACCGTCACGTCGTCGGCCGGGATGCCGAGCCGCTTGGCCACCAGGTCGCGCGCGGCCTGGGGCGACTGCACACAGGCCCACGCCTCCGCCTTGCCGTTGACGATGCGCACCGTCGCGGCCGGCGGCTCCATCGGCGCGTGCGCCAGGTGGGGGATGTAGTACTCGGCGTCGACCCGCTTCGCCGCCCCGGCCAGCGCGGCGTCGACGTTACCGTTGTCGCGCACCACCTTGCCCGGCTTGCGCGCGGACTCCTCCATCTGGGCCTTGAAGGCCGCCGAGTCGTAGCTCCCGTTCGACCCGTCGTCCCAGACCACCTTGAGGGCCCGGCGGCCCTGGATGGCGGCCCAGGTATTCTTCGCCACCACCGCCACCCCGCCCAGTGGGTTGAACTGGGCCGGCGCGGGGCTCGGCTCGATCTCGACCACCTTGAGCACGCCCGGCACCTTGAGGGCCTCGGCCGCGTCGTAGCTCACCATCTTGCCGCCGTAGACCGGGGGCCGTGCCACGACCGCGTAGACCATGTCGGGCAGCCGGGTGTCGATGCCGTACTGCGCCTTGCCGGTGGTGATGTTGGGGGCGTCGACCAGCTTCAGGTTGCCCTTGCCGATGTACCGGAACTTCGACGGGTCCTTGAGGCGCACGGTGTCGCGGGCCGGGACGGTCTGGGTCGCCGCCGCCTTGGCGAGCGAGCCGTACCCCGCCCGCCGGCCCGACTTGGCGTGCACCACCTCGTGGTTCTTCGCCTCCACCTCGGAGACCGGGACGCCCCACTTCGCGGCGGCCGCAGCCTCGAGCATCGTCCGAGCCGCCGCGCCACAACGCCGCATGGGCTCGAAGAAGTGGCGGGTGCTCCGCGACCCGTCGGTGTCCTGGTTGCCGAAGCGCTTCTCGTCCCCGGTCGCCTGCACGACCCGGACGCGCTTCCAGTCGGCCTCGAGCTCGTCGGCCACGATCATGGGCATACCGGTACGGACGCCCTGCCCCATCTCCGAGCGGTGGCAGACGATGGAGACCGTGCCGTCCTCCCCGATGGCCACGAAGACGAGCGGGTCGTCGCTCCAGCCGTTGGGCATGCCGTCCCGGCCGTACTTCGGCGGGTCGGCCGCACTCGCGGCGGAGGAGAAGCCCGCGGCCAGGACCAGGCCTCCCATCGCGGAGACTCCCTGCATGAACTGCCGCCGGCTCACATTGGCAATCACGATCGGACGATCGGTCGCGCCTCCCGTCCCGAGCGGGCTCATCGGGCCGCTCCCAGCGCCGCTTGCTTGATGGCCTGGCGCACCCGGACGTAGGTTCCGCAGCGACAGATGTTGCCGCTCATGGCCTCGTCGATCTCGGCGTCGGTGGGCTTGCGGTTGCGCTTGAGCAATGCAGTCGCGGACATGATCTGGCCCGCCTGGCAATAGCCACACTGGGGCACGCCCAGGTCCACCCAGGCCGCCTGCACCGCGCGGCCGACCCGGTCGGCGCCGACCCCTTCGACGGTGGTGACCTTGCTGGTCCCGACCGCGGAGATCGGGGTCTGGCAGGCGCGCACCGGCTGCCCGTCCACGTGGACGGTGCAGGCGCCGCACAGCGCCATGCCACAGCCGAACTTGGTCCCGGTCAGGCCCAGCTCGTCACGGAGTGCCCACAGGAGCGGAGTGTCATCGGGGAGGTCGACGTCGTAGCGCCGGCCATTGACGGTGACTGAGGTCATCGCGATTCTCCTCTCGTCGTTGAAGGAACGACTCGCGTGTGCCTTGCGCCACTGGGCCGAATAGCACGGCCCCCGGAGCG
>Ga0070698_100006440_pt1 | contig 12732 bp, 12 predicted proteins | sample KBSK1502metaG_FD_65477 | JGI IMG/M metagenome (GOLD analysis project Ga0070698, IMG submission 65477) | Corn, switchgrass and miscanthus rhizosphere microbial communities from Kellogg Biological Station, Michigan, USA - KBS K1-50-2 metaG | ecosystem: Host-associated > Plants > Roots >... | reverse complement strand
TTTACTTGCAGGAACTTCAGGCGGTTTGGATGACAGCCCGAGTAAACTCGATATTGTTTCAAGTACAACAGTTGAAGGTTACCGGTTTGAGAATGGAAATGTTTTTGACCTGCTTGATGAATATTGCGTTCCATGGAGAATATTTGAAGGGGATGATTTTCCTGTAAGCTTTGCTTTAAATGGCATGAATCTAAATGCCCTCCAGGGAAGATTTAAGGATTTTGATGACTTTGAATCTCAACTGAACAGAAATGATTTCAAAGAGAGATTTGTTTTTATTGAACCAAAATACGGGGCGCATAAATTTGATATCACGGGTCCGGGAGATTTTACCTGTGGCAATTCGATGCACCCGCTTGATGATGTGATCCGTGGTGAGAAGCTTATAAAAAAAGTGTATGAAACCATACGCAACTCTCAGTATTGGGAAAGCAGTTTGCTGTTAGTAACATTTGATGAGCATGGTGGATTTTATGATCATGTAAATCCGCCTGCCGCGGTGGCGCCCGGTGATCTTACCACTTCGGGTTACAGGAAAGAATATCCTGATGGTCATCCAAAAGCAGGTCAGCTGATCAATTTTCAATTTGACCAGTTAGGTGTTCGTGTTCCTGCGTTGGTCATTTCTCCTTTTACAACAAAAAATGTGATCGATCATACGACCTATGATCATACTTCCATGCTGTCGACGGTAGAAAAGATCTTTGGTATGAAAAATCTTACACAAAGAGATAAGGCGGCAAATGATTTTTTGCATCTTGTTTCACTTGCTACAGCGAGGACTGACACACCCGCTTTTCTTCCGAATGCAGCCATCAACCCGAATCCAATTGCTTGTGAAGAGGATGATGAAAGTTCAGATCAGTTATTGCTGAGAAGATCGGAGCTAAGGATAGCGAAAGAGAGAGGATCTTTCAGGGAAAAGAGGACAGATGAATTTAAACTGACCTCTTCACAGATCGGTTTTATGCAAGTAGCCTTATTAAAAGTATTGCAGACAGCAGTATACCCGGAAAGGGATCTTTGGATACAACAATACAAAGAGGTAACTACCGGAATTGATGCTGCCCTATTTATGACCGAGGCTAAACTGAAGATCAGATATTCGATAGATCTGAAAAAATTTGAAGCTGTCCGTGACATGAAGAATAAAACTGAACAGAGAGGGAAGAGATAAGGTGAATGGTGATTAGTTATCAATAAATATAAAACGGTGGTGATAAACAAGAACCGCTAAAAAAAACAGGCAAGGAAAAAATATCCTTACCTGTTTTTACAATCAGCTAAACCAACGGTGTTTTGATTGTGCCCTGAGCTTGGCGAAGGGCACACAAAGGCAATGCAGTGCATCCCGATAGCTATCGGGATCGTGGACATTTTTCTTTTATTGCCGATTATTGGGAAGACCCCGCAGTGGCTGAATGGATCGCCATTCAGTCAACTTGACAAATGTCAGAAAGCCGCTTCTATATTTTTTATAACCTGGTTAAATCCATCCAACGAAGTCTTACTGGTCACTTTATTCACTTTTATGCCAAATAGTTTGTTGCCTTTTCGCACATAAATGGAGTAAGGGCTGTCCCCAAACCAGGCTTCGTCTCCAACATCATGACGCTCTTTGAAACCAGGATGAGTTTGATTGGATCTTTTATAATAGGAATAGACTGTTGCGGCCGATGAAACCTGGGGATATTCTTCAACTACAAAGTACACCTTACCTGTTCTTCCTGTTTTTTGGTCTTCAACATTTGCTTCATATGCACACCTGTATGACCAAGCCATTTTTTTGATCGGTAACACACTGTCATTGACACTGGTTTTCGATGCTTTCCCCGGCACTGTTGACCCACTGTCAGCAAGGTGAGCCGGCTCACCCAATATTTTTTCTGCAGCCGACAATGTGAATAAGCTCTTTATTTTAGTCAGGTTTAGTGTATCACTGCCTTTAATTGCATTGAAAGCAAATGATGGATCTGCCTCGTCATTGCCAGGTTTTGAAAATTGTTGTGAACAAAAGTTTGCAAACCCTAAAGCCAGCAAAACCGAAATACAAAGGGAATTGATCTGTGCCATAAAAATAAATTTATCAAAATTAAGGAGCTGACGACGGCATGCACCTGCGTTTACACCTGATGATGTAATTTCTTGACCAAAATACGTCAGCCGGTATTTCTTAGCCAAAAACAACACTTATGATCTGCATTTACTTTTCTGCCGAAATAATACATCCAAGGTATGGAAGGGCGTATCCATCTTTCACTTTAAACTGTTGAACGCCCTGTTCAGAAGCTTGTTTTATTTTCTGAAGCGTTTCAGAAGATTGTTGCCGCAGGAATGCAGCGTTCCTGACACCGGCATTTAATTCGGCATCAAATAAAAAACCTGCAGTGGGAACAAGCCATGTTACCAATTCAGTTTCATAATGCACAGTTGCGGCATTGAAACCTGCCTCGCTCAAACTACGGATGCAGTTTTGTTTATCCGCAAAATGATCATAAGGAGGTGCAGCAGGCATAGGAACATTCATATCGGCAAATTTCTCTTTAGCATCATTCATCACTTTTGGAGCAGGATTGTTTGCAGCGCTTGCCCATACTGTAAATGCAAATCTCCCATTCTTACGAAGAACACGCCATGCTTCCATCATTGCCTGCATTGGTTTGGGCAGGTGAAGCATTCCGAAATTCATGACCACTGCATCAAAAGATGATTCTTCAAACGGAAGTTGTTGCGCATCGCCTTCGTAAAATTCGATCTGCGGATAAGTCAGCCTGGCAAGCCTGATCATCCCGGGAGAGAAATCAAGTCCAACCGGCCATGCTTTCTTTTCACGGATCTTTTCAGAAACAATACCCGGGCCACAGGCGAGATCCAGTACTTTCATGTCTTCGCTTACTTTGGCAGCATTCAGCAAAGGTTCAATGAATTTTTTCGTAAGATTTGCCCAATTATCTATGTACTGATCAGCTACACGTTGCCAACCTTCATACTCGAGTTTTGAAAAATCATCATGCAGGATTTGAGACATAGCAGTTGTTTTAAATCATCATCAATATCAAATTTACTACTATTAAACTTCCGTTGCTTCGCACTTGTTTCGTCCTTGCAATCTTTAAAAATGCAGCGATCAAAAGTCAGGAACGAAACAAGGCGCCTGACCAACAAAAAATAAAGTCTCACTCCGATTATAAAGAATGTGGTAGCGCCGTCTTTTCGCCTAACTAAAAACAATAACAACAATGATAAATGTAATCGAAAAAGACAGCGCCTCCATGAATTACAAATGGCACAGCCTGTCCGGTAAAAGTTTTCAATTGATATAAAAAAGGAGGACGCTTGACCTCCCTGAATTGGTAGTTTTGAGTTACCACACAAAAAACTAACCAATGAACAAAAGTACTTTTTTTAGCGGACAGTAGTAGTTTGTAACTAAGGCCATCTGAATTTTAAAACAGCTCTAAAACATGATTTGGGTTCTGAAATATAATAAAGCCAGTTCAGTAGACATCCTGAAGCCACAATTCAGCAGTTGAATTTTCTGGTTGTACAATATCACTTATTACGATCAGGTCGGAGCCATCAAGCTTACATGAAAAAAAACCCATGTGATTCGGACCGCCATCAACGATTTTAAAAGCTGTAAAAACGATCCTTTGCTCTTTCCTTGCGACATGTGCATCACTTTGACGTAAGTTGAAAAACCAATCTGGCGGCAGTACTACGTTTATCTGATGATCGTTAGTACCATCCATTGCGATTGACCTTAATTGAGGATCACCGGTGTTATAATCCATAGTAAGATACAAGATTGTTGACGGGTTGTTACCACCTTCTCCTTGTCCTCCTCCGGGATTATTATCAGTTTGAATCTCCTCTTCCGATACACCGCCAACATTTGCTTCGGACTTACTACAACTGATCTGGAAAAAGATCATTGAGAAAGCAACAATAAATAATAGAACCGAATCAGAAAAAATCTTTTTCATATACATAAAGTTTTTTCCCATTTTCAATATGCAGTGTGGGTTTACTGGTACTAAAATGAATAATGAAGTACATAATGAATTTAATGCAAATTGTTTCAATAAAAATGTCTTTACTTGAAATTAATATTTGTTGGCAGTTCCATTTACCCAGGTTAAGCATAACAATCCTGCCATTTTATTATTTTAAGCAGGGTTAGCAAATAGTTTAAAATAACCCTCTTAGTGTTGACTGCTCAAGTAATATAGTAGTTGTTTTCTTTTCCCAGTCGAATAACATCAGTTTGCTGTCGGGTTGTTGGGTTATATAAGCTGCCTGTTTGGTGGCCGGATTATATTTTACAAGAAAAGAATTAATACCTTCTATCTTTTTTTTATTGCGGCCATCAATTCCCATAGTCATTACATTGTTTGGTGACAATGTATAAACAATTGTATTTTTATCAATCCACGATGGATAGAAATTATGTGTACTGGTATCGTTGGTCAGGTTAGTATGAAAACTTCCTTTCGAATCAGTGAGCCATATCTGGTCGCGATTATCCCCTTTTTCAAAATAATAAACGATCATATCACTGCCGGGGGACCAAACAGGATTATAGCTTTTATATTTACCACTTTCTGTGACCTGTCTTATTTCTTTTGTTTTTACATTGACGATACATATCTCTAAAGTAGCATCACGTCCCCGTCCATTGGATTCCCGGTTATAAACTATCTGTTTCCCGTCATTCGACCAATTAGGCGAAGCTTTATTAAATGTGTCTGTCACCAATGGAGTTTCCTGTTTTGTAGTAAGGTCATACAGGTAGATATCACCTTTGTTATTCTCTTTCGTTTTTACAAACACGAGTTGCTTACCATCAGGCGATGCGGCACGGCTACCTCCATCAAAACCGAGAGGATCTAATTTTTTCCCGTCCAGCGTAAATGTAAAGCCTTTGAACACAGGGGGAACTTTACGGGTTTTATCAAATTTTACAATATTCAATAATAAAGCTTTCCCATCCGGCATCCAGTTGGCTGCAGTGATCACGGTAACAAAATTGGTATCAACAGGATTCTGCGCAATCCCTTTCAAAGAGATTGTTAGCAAGATCAGAATAACTATTTTTTTCATGGCTTCATTTTCTACGAAATAAACTCAATTCAGGCATTTACCCGTATTGCCTTTTAGATGAAAGGCAGAATTTGGCTGATGTAGTGCATGCGTTACCAGGCTTTCGATGCACGGGATCTTATCTATAGAAAAAATACAACTCACAAAACCGTTCCTGGCATACATTGTTGGCGCCAATCGTATTATTTGCCTGCTCCTTCGGAGCTGATACTTAGTTACAAACTATTGCTGTCCGGTAAAAGTTTTCAATTGATATAAAAAAGGAGGCCGCTTGACCTCCCTTAATTGGTAGTTTTGAGTTACCACACAAAAAACTAACCAATGAACAAAAGTACTTTTTTTAGCGGACAGCCAATCTTCGCTCAGCTTTTAAGATTTATTCCCAAAGATTCTATTGTATGTATTGCCCGTGACAGCAAAGCTGATCATTATAGCAAACGGTTCAATACTTATGATAATATTTTTACGGTAATTTTTTTTATCGTTGAATGATAAATTTCTGTTGCAGGAATTCATTATTTATCTGCATTCGGCATAAATACAATCCGGCAGGCAACTGATTTCCATTAAATGAAAGATGATAGGTGCCAGCGGATCTGTCCCCTTCAAAAACAGTACTTACTACACGTCCTTCGATGTCAAATATTTTAATACTCATTTTGCTTTGTGCTGAAATTTTAAATTGAATGGTTGTATGTGTAGCGAAAGGATTTGGGTAAACATTGAGATCATCTTTTATGGCAATTGTCTCAGGTGATGCTTTTTGCCAGGCTTTTGTAATAAATTCCTCACCCACCATTAAAGGGCGCATCATGTCATGATCTTCGTGACTCAGGATATGGCAATGCCATTCGTATCTGCCCGGCAGATCAAACTTTGCAATTACACGAGTCACTTCACCCGGAAACATTACCTGAGTATCTTTCCAGCCATCCTGGTCCACATTGTTTAGCTGCGGCTGTCCAAGCAAACGAATCCTGGTCAATTTTCCAGTTTGTTCATCAAGTGTGCCATTATATTTTTGCCGGCTGATAACCTGGAATTTTACAAGGTGTATATGAATTGGATGTGCATCTGCGGTAGAATTATAAAATTCCCATACTTCTGTATCATTCAGCTTGATATTTTCTGTTACAGGATCTTCAAAATCCATAGCACCGCCATCTATAGTACCTAACATTGGTTTTATTCTGTCAAATTCGTCTTCGGTTTCAAATAAGAGTAGTTTACGGGTGGGACCGCTCTGCACCAATGCTGTTATTGGAGAATGAAAAGTTGTTGGCAACACAGTTAAAGGAATATTTGTATTAAGAGGTTTGTTTACACGAAATGCCATTATCTGGCCAGTGGTTTTTGGATCAACAGTTTCTCCTTTGCGATAAGGTGATTTTGCATTGTTACGAACGATGATTGTTTGTCCCCATAATGCCGGGTCAGAAAAATCAATAATCACTTCTTTTCTTTCACCAGGCCCCAGGAGCATTTGATTCATCTGCACCGGTGATGTCAACAAACCCTGGTCGCTACCAATTTGCCAGAAGTCAATATTGCCGGGCATGAACAAATTGTAAAACCGGCTATCGGATCCGTTGAGGATACGGAAACGATATTGTCGCGGTTCCACTTCCAATACCGGCCATGTCTTACCGTTTACTAAAATAAAATTGCCAAAGAACTCGGGTAAGATGCTGGGCGAAGGCTGACCTTCTTCTTCAGACATAGATGGATAATATAATTGACCATCTGTTGTAAACATTCTGTCCTGGATCGCAAGGCCCATATCATATTCAGCGGCGGGTAATTTATGTTCGGTTTGAAGTTGCTGTTCATTATTATCAGTTATCAGGTAAAAACCTGCAAGACCTGCGTACACATTCAATCTTGTAATACCCAATGCATGATCATGATACCAGATGGTAGCGGCTTCCTGGTCATTACGATATGTATAAGGTTCATTTTGTCCCTTCTGAAATTCCGGTCCCTTTTTACTAAAGAAAGGAGTGAACCATGCCAGTGGCGAACCATCGCTGATTGCTTCTGTATGTCCTCCATGTAAATGTGTTACAACCGGGATACCATATTGTTGCCAGTTTGTTTCATTGGAAAGTGCCCAGGCAATTGATTCATCAATTGGCAGTAAATGAGGCAGCGGTTGCAAGGTGGATGAGTTATATAGATCATTTATCCAATAAAATTGCAATGGTACATTTCTGCGTGCAACGATAGTCGGACCGGGATAAGTGCCGTTATAGCCCCAGACTTTTGTAAGCATTGGTTGGCCTGTGACTGTATTTCGCAATCCCAGGTCCTGGTAGAATTGATTGATTGAAATGGTAAACACACCTCCATTGCGACCATCGATCACTGATGGAATTGGTAATGAGTTTACAAATTGAAGTTGTGTAGATGGATCCAGTAAGTTGGTTTGGGCTGTAACAACCTGGAACATTCCAGTTATTATCATGAAGGATGAATATAATATCTTCAGGTTGCGTAAAAATAATATTCTCATAACTGTAAGTTTGATGGATAAAAGAGCAACAGGAAAATTAGCAGGCTAACAGGTGATGTGCAATGAGGCCAATCACAATTATTAGTGATTCTTATCAGCAAATCAACATCAATGGATGCTTGATCGGAGACTAAAGCATAGTGGACCTATAATTTTTTATTCCTTACTGAGTTGCGGAAATGGAACACTAACGACAACGGAGATCTTATCTATAGAAAAAATTCAACTCACAAAACCGTTCCTGGCATACATTGTTAGCCTTAGTTTGCAACTATTACTGTCCGGTAAAAGTTAGAAACAAAGCATGGGACTCAAGATTTTTTTATATTCTTTATTGAAAGAAGAGATGGAACACCACCGGCAACAAAGGAATTGAACAGTAGCAACAAACGGTTTGGACATGTTCTATTGTTGAAGTGGTAGTACAAAAAGCATGGCATTGTACTGAAGCAACGTCTCCTCTCCAAATGGAGAGGGGTCCCGATAGCTATCGGGAGAGAGGAAGGTCTTGCCCTCTAAGTATAACGATCCTATATTCTTCATTCGTTTGAAGAAAAAAGGAACACTACCGGCAACGACGCTGAAAAAAATGACGGAAAAGATTTTGAGGAAATTTGAGATTTGACCTGGCAGGTCAAATCTCAAATTTTATCTTTTAATTGTTACGTTGCAGTGATCGTTTGCACTCTCAACGTATAACAAGATGTTGCACTATTCGCATTACCTGACGGAAATACTTTTGCATAATAAGTACCCGGCTGAAGCATCAATGAGACCGATTCATTTTTAGAACCCTTATTTTTTGAAATACCAATTTGCACACCGCTGCTATTGAATACAGCAAGATCATAGTTGGCAGGCAATGTAGTTAACCAAACATTGAGTGTACCATATGTGCTGACCGTAAATTCATAAAAATCGATATCATTCACAGGTGCAATAGTTCCTCTTATATCTGTATTCAGACCGATAGCTGCAGCGCCGCTCATAGAACCGTTTGTACTAATATCATTAGGGCCGGGACAACCTGATACAGGTGGAGGTGTTGATCCTCCTGTTGAAAATTGCGAAAATGCATAACCACTGGCTTCGGTAAGGCTGCAACTCGTATATACTCTCCAGTCATAGCTTGTATTGGCAGATAAACCATATAAATTGACAGATGTTCCGTAGGTACCGGAAGTAGCAACGATCCATGAGCCAGATGAAGCCGGCTTATACTCTACCGTATAAACAAGTGCACCGTTTACAGCATTCCAATTCAAGGTTGCAGTGGTAGATGCAATATTAGATGCGGAAAGTCCGCCGGGAGCACTGCATGACCCTGTTGCAAGTGTTGAAAACTGCGTTTGTGTATAACTGCTGGTACCAGTAGCGCAATTAGCACTTACTCTCCACTCATAGGAAGTAGACGGGTCCATTCCCATTAAACTCCATTGTAAAGAAGGTGTAGCATTTGCAATAGTTATCCAATTGGTCCAACTTGAAGCTTTATAATCGACATTATAGCTTGACGCCCCACTAACAGCATCCCATTTAGCCAACGAAGCAGTTGCCGTAATACCAGTAGTTGTAAGTCCGCTGGGAGCGCCGCATGCATCCGATGTACTCGCTGCTTGTGTAGCGATCTCCGTTTGTAATTCGTTACTGATTACAGGTTGCTCGTTAGGTGAAATTTCTTTGTGGCAACTCGCAATAACAGTTGTGATCGCCAATGCCAGCACCCATCCGAATTTTTTCATAATTTTTTAATTTTTAAGTGTATGTAAGTAAAATTGAGAACAGATTTTTGGGACGGTCCGGTCAAAAATTTTAATTAACATTCAAGGTGGCTTTATAAAATTTAACTGATGGCAATACATCGACTCATTAGACGATGACTTTGCTTATAACCTTCAAAATTTGCAGGTAAAATTTTCTAATAAAGAAAGGATGGCTTTTAGATGATAATCAACGATGTGCCCACTGTTTACAAGAACAATGCCACGATGGTCTTATTGAATTTGATGCTGAATATGTTTTTTGGCTGTCCCAACAACGATAGCTCTACTTCATTTATATAGGAAAATAATAAGTTTTTCTGTGACGATCGTCCTATAATGTTGCCTGTATTTTTTGGCAAAAAAAACCCCGCAATGCGGGGTTTGAAAAGAGTTGAATTAATATCTGCGGCTACCAATTCCAATCCTTATCTGTATGGAAGGTTTTCTGCTAACTCCATAGGGATAATTATCATACATTCTTTGATGGTACATGGCCTGTCTTCTTCTCATCATCATCTCATATTCGTAACGCTGACGTGCCATTCGCTGGCGGTCCCTGTAATAACGATCGTGGTCATAACGATCATTCCATTGTGAATTTCTGTTATAATAATCATCGTTCGAAGATTGATCCTCATAACTGTATTGATCATTATTTGAATAGGGAGATGACTGGTAGCTATTATTGTTGCGTGAGTCGTTCCTATAACGATCACCAGACTGGGCAGATGCCGCGGTTACAAGAGCTGCCGCAAAGAAAAGTGTAACTAACTTTTTCATAGAATTTATTTTAAAGGTGAATGAATATAATATTAGACGCCGGCTTAGCTGGTGGAAGTGAAAAGCATATGTTAATGGAATGGAAAGGAATTGTGAAAAATTGGAATACTACCGACAAACAGATTGGATATGTCCTATTGTCGAAGTGGTAGAACAAAAAGCATGGCATTGCACCAGGCACCGTCTCCTCTCCAAATGAAGAGGAGTCCCGATAGCTATCGGGAGAGAGGTGAGATCTTACCTAAGCATAACCCTGCCTGCCGCCTGCCTGTCGGCAGACAGGGCAGGCAGGGACTCAAAATTATTTTTATATTCTTTATTGATTTGAAAAAGGAAGGAACACTACCGACAATGGAGAAAGAATGCAATTCAAATAGGTTTGTGTATCAGAAATTAGATTACATGCACAAAAATCCAGTTAGCAAAAAATGGTAATTAGTAAATGACTTTACTGATTACTTATATTCAAGTGCTTCTTATTATGAGAAAGGAATTAAACAATATGACAACTTGCTTCATTTAAATGAAGTATTGCTTTGATCTATCATGTTGCATTCAAGTTATCGTATCCCGGGGTCTGCCCTCTTCATTCAATCACTTTGAAGTTACCTCGGGGCAAGTTTTCATGTAAAAAGGCATGGTGCTGAAAAGCGATAGATAAATCTTCGCAAAGTTGAAGAGAGGAACGATAACCAGTTTTGGTTTCGTAAATTTTATTCAACTTAAATCAGTCAACCATGCCAAACAGTATTAACAAATCTACCGATTTTACAGGACAGCCATTTTTTATTGGTATTGATTTCCATAAAAAATCCTGGACTGTTACAATTCGCACACTTGATATTGAAGTAAGTCATTTTACACAAGATCCGGATACAAAACAATTGGCCCGTTACTTAAACAACCGCTATCCTGGCGGAGATTTTTTCAGTGCTTACGAAGCTGGATTTTGCGGGACATCGCCTCATCATTCACTTTGCAAGGCAGGAATTAAAAATATCGTCATTCATCCAGCAGATTTACCGCAAACTGATAAGCAGAAAAATAATAAAACAGATTTACATGACAGCAGAGCTATCGCCCGGTATCTGGAAGCAGGTGTATTATCCGGTATCCATATTATGCCGGCAGATCAGCAGGAACGAAGAGCATTGTTCCGTTGTCGTGAAGCCAAAGTAAAAGAAGTAACCCGTTGCAGTAACCGGCTTCGTTCATTGTTGTATTACCTGGGAGTTATTTTGCCAGAACGATTCAGAGATAAGGAATACATCTGTCAAAATTTTTTATCCTGGTTGTGTGCATTAAGACTTCTAACATCGGAAGGAACTGAAACATTGCAGCAATATGTTGAGGAATTGAAATATCAACGTCAGCAATTGCTACAACTTACCCGCAAGCTGAAAAAAGCAATACTTGCCCATTTTAAAGAAAGCTATACCAGTCTGCTGACAGTTCCGGGTATCGGTCCTATCATTGCAATGGCTTTACTGGCTGAAACCGGAGATTTGAACCGGTTCAAAAATCCAGATGAATTTGCTTCTTACCTGGGATTCATTCCTGCAGAACAAAGTTCCAGCGATACGATTTATAATATCCGTATACAGCCACGTTGCAATATGCATCTTCGTCCTTTACTGATTGAAGCTGCATGGACGGCCGTTCGTCGTTGTCCTGTTTTACTTGCTTATTATAAAAAACATATAGGCAAAAACAATAAGAAAGCGATTGTGAAAGTAGCCCGCAAACTGGCGTTGATAGCAAAAGCTATAGCGATAAGCAAAACAGTTTATCAGGCAGATTATCAAAACAAAAACCCAAAACCAATTATGACCATTTAGGTTTTTAGTTTTATAGGGAAACGAATTAAATAATTACACAGTTTTAAAACTCAAAACACCTGAGAGGAAAGCGCAGTCCGGGGTCGGTTACCAGATAACAAATGGCAAGTTGGCGTGCCTCTCTTTGAATTCTTACAAAAACTTGCGGCTCTGATATACTTAGATGACCGCTCATAGCAGACTGAGTAATTTGAAAACTGTGTAATAAAAAAATTATCTTTATGCTCAATCTTCAACTACAGCACTAACTCAATTGTCTTTTACATAGCAGACCCCGGGCGGACGGAAGAAGGGAAACCAAAAATGCTTGTGCTAAACAATGTAAGAAACAAAATGGTTCTAAAGCTGGCAGCTGTTATCAAAAACAATAAGCCCTATCAGAAAATTGCTACCTGATCTTTTTATTATAAACCTTAAAAACTATTTGGTGAAGTCATAGAAATCAGGGGGAAAGAAGATTATTTGGAAGACCCTGAAGAGATTGAAATTTCTGCGACATATTTCGATCGGTTGGAACTTGTATTCTTTAATTTATTCTGTTTGCACCATTTAATGAGTTTCCCGATATTAATATTCACAGGAACAACTTCCATCCCTTGTTCTCTTAATCCCTTAACTGCTTTTGAAAATTCTACCAGCCAGTCTCCATACGTATCACATAGAATTTCTTTATCGTCTGCTACTTCTTTTAATTCTTTGTAACTATCAGGGGTATAAAAACAAATTGAAACCATAT
>Ga0070698_100006439_pt1 | contig 12732 bp, 15 predicted proteins | sample KBSK1502metaG_FD_65477 | JGI IMG/M metagenome (GOLD analysis project Ga0070698, IMG submission 65477) | Corn, switchgrass and miscanthus rhizosphere microbial communities from Kellogg Biological Station, Michigan, USA - KBS K1-50-2 metaG | ecosystem: Host-associated > Plants > Roots >... | reverse complement strand
CCCTCTGCGACCACTTTCTTCTCCTTCCGAAGAGCTTTTCTAAACCCGAAGCGTATGGAACATAGTTCTTTTGGGCTAGATTCCTATTCCAACTTTCTGTTCCAACCATGGGCAAACCCCGACTACTACAAACACAATGAGATAGTGTTCCGCTACCGTGAGTTGCAGCCCTTGTCTCCCAGGATGACGGAGCAACAACTGGCACAGTACTGCAAAGAGCGCTTTTTGAAGGAACAGAACGAACATCGTGCGAAAGCATATCTCCAGATTATGCGCTATCTGAAGGGGGAGCAACCAGGCTACCCACTCAGTTCCCTTGCCTATTTCGTTCCCAAAGGGCACTCTATCGATATGATCAACGTATTTGTCACCTGGACTGCCACCATGCGCAAATCTGTGCAGGAGGTCCGGGAACGGGACCAGGCACACGAGCTAGCAGAGATCTATGAGTCCCAGGCCCAGGTGTACGACGAGGTTCGTGAGCGCCTGATACCCGGACAGCGTGACTTTGCCACCTTGCGTCGTAACAGTCGAAGCCCTATTCCTGCTCGCTCCTAGCCCTGCGTATGGGGTTACGACTCAGTAGGCCAACCTTTCAGCAACGCCTCGATTCCGAGTTCGACATCGCTTTTCGCCAACTGCTTTTCAATGGTGCCCTCTTTCAATTCATCCGCCAGGCGCAGGATGGCCGTAATCACCTCATGCAGCTGGAGCACCTGGCCAGCCAGCCGTTCCACTTCCTGGCGCTGCGCGGTCGTCAGTGTTCCGCGTTCCCACCGGCGCAGCTGCTCATCGAAGAGCCACAGGTCGTCCTGCTGGGTAGTAAACGCGTCGATCACGCGCCCAACGGTGTAATTGTCGAGGACAAAGGGTTTCGGCTTCGCGAGCTGCAACGTCTCATACTGCTCGGTGGCCGACTCCAGCATCCCGTCGATATGGGAAGCAACCAAGGCAAGCCGCTCAATCGGCTGCCACTGTGGGGTTTCAGTCATGTCCTCTCCTCTCGCGTGTTTTGCCCAGTATAGCATGGAACGGGAGCACCTACACATCCAACCAACCAAAGGTCATGGAACAGAGATTCCAGGCGCTAGGATGACCGAGAAAGGCCTTTGCCAGGGATGGGTGGTATGATTACCTCCCAGCAGATTTGAATTTTCTCGCGCTGTCGCGTCTATCTCTATAGGCCCCTACAAAAACAGTGACGCGCCAGAATGCGATTCTGACGGTTTCTGGTAAATTGGCTCAATGTTCGGACGCAAATGCTCTCGTCGGGGGCCTTTGTTCGAACCTTCAGCCCATATGAGTCATGTGGAAGTACGTTTGTGCATATGCCAAGATGGTCAGACTGCCGGGAACGAATTCATGGTGACTATACATGCGAATGTATCCTGCGAAGAGGCTGCTACGCCAGCTCGCCAGGGGAACTCCCCTCGATAAATTTGGCCTTGAAGGCTCGCCATCTCGTGTCGTTGATGCCGAGCGCCCGTTTCAGCGTGGTCAGTTCAAGCGTGCTCAGGTCTTCTTCAGCGAGATAGCAGAGTCGCCCGATCGCCTGCTCTTTCACATGACGCTTTTCGATAGTGCTTGGCCAGATCCCTGCGAGCCGCTCCAGCTCGAGTAGTTCCTGCGTCAACACCGCTTTCAACTCTTCAAATGTCTTCACGCCCTGCTCCCCTCTGGAGCCAAAGCCGAGCAACACCATACTCCTCTCCACCGCTCGCTGTTTGCCGCAAGGACAGAGACGTTTCCATCTATTCTACAGCAAGGAGGAGAGGCACACAAGAAAAAATACAGGGAGAGGATGTCAACGGGACATCTCATGCTTGAGCACCTGGCGGCATACGCCGCCAGTATATCCCCTGTGTCAAGTGCCTCAGTTTCCAGGCGGCGAGGGTGGTGGAGTGGTGGTGGATGCAGGGGGCAGCATGGCGCGTAGCTCCTTGACCTGCTGGCCCTCGGTGTCGCGCAGGCTGTCCAGGTGATCGATGCGCTCAGCCAAAGTCGGCAGCTCGTTATCAAGCTTGTTCGTGCGGTCGAGATAGGCGAGTTGATTGAGAAGCAGATTGCGCAGCCGCCCGCCCTCACCGCACTGCCAGGCAAAACGGTCGCGGTCCAGCACCCGCTCTGGCTCTACCGCTTGCCAGCGCCGCGCGCAGGAGCGTGCCACGATGAGCTGGATGGGCAGCAGTAGGTAATACCACCTCGACGTTCGTGCCAGTTCGGCCATGCGCAGGAGCTGCTCAACGCGGGCCATGGGGCTGTTGAAGTCGTGCAGCAGCCGCGCGACCAGCGGCATCAAGACCACGAGCTGCTCCTTCTGGTTGCTGAGATGCATCCTGCAGATCACCAACTCGCGGCCCACCAGATAGATCTCCCGCTCCGGGTGGGCCAGTACGTCTAGTGCGTCCTCCCCCTCGCCTGGCGGGCGGCGCGGGAAATGGTAGAAGATGCGCGGGGTCTTCAGGCGCGCGACTGGCGGCGGGTCAAAGCGGGTCAGGCCTTCTCGGTAGCGGTCGTAAACTTGTTCGAGCAGTCGCCATAGGCGACCACCCTCGTGTGCGCGCGAGAAGGTGCGCAACTTTTCTGCGGTCTCGTGCCGCTCACGCTGACACAACTTGAGGTGTGCGAAGAGGTAGAGGCCTCCTGCGACCAGTAGGCCGGGGGCAGACGGTGGTGGCGACCAGGAGAGCGGCGAAAGTATGACAGGAGGGAAGACCGGGGAGGGAATCGCAATCCAGGACCGTTGGACGAAGTAGAGGATGGGCGAGGCAATCACCGCCACCAGGAAGAGCGCGGTCGCGCATCCCCAGGCCGCGTCCGCTTCCTTGTGCAGTACCCATCTGCGCAGCATGCCGATCGCCAGGCAGCACGCGATCACCAGGGTCACGATGTCGAGCGGGAGACTGGCATGTAGGACGGCACCGTAGAATTGGATGACCCAGCTGATCGGCGGCACGAGCAGCGCGCCGAAGAGTGCGCCCAGCCCCAGGGCGAGCAGCAAGCCGGCCAGGTCGGAAAGGCCCAGCTCCACCAGAATATCGTGCGTGCCGGTCGAGCGACGGAGGGCCTTGGGCGTGGTGAGTGGTCCTGCCGAGGTCGCCTGGGGCTGCATACGCTCCTCCTTTTCTGACGCAGCTTACTCGGCCACGTCGCTCCAGTCGATTGGTGTGGACGGAGCCGGCGCAGGCATCTCGGCTTGCGCGGCTTGCTGCTTTTTGGTCGGTGGGTGGGAGGGTGGTGCAGGCCTGGCCTGCGCCTGATCCGATGCCAGAAAACCTTCAATCGTGATCTGCTCCGGCGGCTGCGGTGGACTCTCGCTCTGCTGCACAGCTTCCTGGCGCGACGCAGTCTGCCTGGCCTTGGGCTTCGGCTTTGCCCTGGCCGGCGGCTTCGGGGATGCGGCCTCTTGCGCAGTGGACGAGACGTTTTGCGTGGCCTTGGGCTTTTTCGGTGCCAGGTCGCGCGGGGTCAGGATGCGCGGCTGCTGCACGCGCGTGCGCGGATCGACGTGTTCAAAGTAGAGCGCCAGCGCCGGGGCCAGCGGCAGCAGCAAGAGTGTGCGCGCGACGATGGAGGATCGCCCGGCGAACGGCGAGAGGGACAGCTCGCCGGGCAAATGCGCACTCCAGGCATGCTGCAGCGTGGCGGTCAGCTGGGGAAAGATCCAGACCTGCGCGCTACTGAGCGCCGCGACGAAGAAGACGAGTGCCACGAACACGCCTCCTCGCCGTGCCAGGGCCCAGATGCTGGCCCAGCGGTCGCGCCAGGCCGAGGACGAGCCAGCCCATACCCACAGCGCATAGGCTGTGATGGGAAGCAGCGGCGTCATGAAGACGAACACACCAATGGACAGCGCCAGTAGAGCGAAGCGCAGCCACGATAAGTCGGCCCAGTGGCGAGCCTCGCGCATGATCCGCGCTTTCAGGGTGAGCGGCGGCGCTGGTTGCGGCAGCGGAGGCGGCTGGTGCTGGTTGGGTGGAGCGGTCATAGACATGGCAGGTAGTCCTCCAGCAGTAGGATGCGCACGCGCCGCCGCTCGTCGTCGGTTTTGAGCGCATCGCGGCGCGCGTCGGCCACGGCCTGTTTGACGGCGACCGTCAAACAAAAATACCACACAAAATCGTGGTGGGCGACCAGGTCCGGCAGGATCTCCGAGAGCCGGTGGTCACTTTTGAGCGTGCATTCGACTTCCACGCCCAGAAGCTGCCCCGGTTTCATCTCGACGGTCTCCAGTACGGTGCCGTCCTTGGCGGTGATCGACCAGGCGCCACCCTCTTTCAAGTAGAGAAGGCCATCGGCCTTGTGCGGCCTGCGCAGCCCTTTTTCGCGCGGAGGCAGCCCGAGTTCAATGGCACGTTCTCCTTTCCAGGTATGCGCCGGTGCGCCAGCTCCTCCGCGCGCCAGCAGCAACCGGACCTGGTTCACCAGGTGGTTGTGCGAGCGAAACTGCTGATCATGGCGCAGGCGCGCCTCCAGGTCTTCGTAGTCTTCGGGAAAAGGGATTTCTGACCAGTCTAAGCCAAGAAAGCGGAGACCGAGGGCGGTCGCGCGGTACCAGGGTGGTTGGTCCGACCAAGGCTGGATCACTTCGAGGTACCCGCGTGTCGCGAGCTTTTTCAACAGTTTGGAAACAGCCATCAGGCGGTGGCGCGAGTCAGCAGGCCACGCGCGCTTTGTGGGCGGGGTTGTATCGGCAAGTTGGGACGCGGGTGCTTCAACAACCGCCGAGGTATAGCCGGGCGCCAGATGCTCGCCGAGCGAGTCCGCGCGCGCAAAGGTTTGCTCAGCGCCGAACCGAATGATATCGGCGTCACGACTTTTGAACCGGGTAGACCCGGCATCAATGCGGCGCTTCTGTTGGATGCGCCGCCGCTTTTTCCGCAGGGGTATGGCAGGTTCGGTTGTCATCTTCTCTCGCTGCTTTCTACCTCGTCTCAATCGGCTTCTCGGGCCGTTGTGACGAAGCTATGACGATACTTTACAACGCTTTCAGAACGAGAATGCGGCGATCAGCGGGCCATTTTTGCCCCTGATTCGGCCTAAATAACGTGCCATCCCCGCGAATTGTTGCGCGGGGGGAGGGGGGATTCGTGGGCTGATGTGCCCACCCCCTCTCCTGAAAAGCGTTATCATAAAGTCGTCATAGCGAAAGCCTGCGCCGTCAGAGGATTGGCAGAGCACTGTCAAGCAAAAGCTGCCGTTGTTGCAGACTCCCTGCTTCGCATTCCTCCCCAAGCGGGTGCGCATTCTGACTATTCTATAGTCTTCAGTAATTACTGATTCTCTTTTGGATGCTCGTTATCCGGCGGATCAAGGCGTATCACTTGTTCGCCGGAAATTCCTGCCACTGGATCACACTCCCCGCCATCAGGATAGCATAGATCAGGCAACCAGGCAATAGACAGGTTTGCCAAAAACAGCGAGACATGCTATTCAGCTCACCGTCCTGCTTACTTCTTCCCGGCTGCCATGGGGAGAAGCGTAAGCCGCTTTTCGGCCTGCGCGTCAGAGAGGCATTTTTTGCTGCCCCGCGTCCATCACGGCACTCTCAATGCGCCAGGGCCATTCCTGCGCATCCTGGCGCGGATGAGCATTCGGTTCGAGATGAGCAAACACCCAGATCCTCCCTACCGGGTGGCGCTCCCCTTCATCAAAACCATCTACAGCATCACGGCAGCGGCCTATGTGCTGATGGTCATTGTCGGGATCGTCGTTTTGCGTTTCCCTTAGCGAGGGATAGATGGACGCCATGAGTGTGGCATGTGAACGCGATCGAGCGTTACAAAAGCGGCTGTAGCTCCGGAGTGTGACACCGATGAGGAAGTAACGGATGGCGGTGGACGGGCGTTTCAGGTTTCCCTCTATCAGTGCTCACTTCCATGCAGCCTATAGGCCCTTATGCGCCAGTATTCGGCGTACATAGGGCAAGCATCAGCGCATGGTGGCAGCTATCGCAATATGAAACTTGCGGTTGCCTGCTACCACTTCCAGATTGAGTAGCCTGCTACCTATAGAGCACTGGATGATGCCCAGGCCTCCCTGCAGGTGCTTCATAAGCTCGCAGCTCAGGTGGCGACGAGCGAAGTAACTGGCTCTATGACTAAAGGCCTATATTGAAGAGTCTCGCTTGACATGTTTGACAAAATCTGCTAAATTTGTTAGCAAATATTGTCAAACAAAGGAGCGCGGCTACTTATGGATGTCCCTTCAGATGCCGATGGACTCGCCTTCATCGAGTCACATGCGGATTTTCTCTGTAAAACTGTGTACCGGGTCATGGATGCTGCAAAAGCAGATGCCCTGGGCTACTTTTTTAGCGAAGATACCCCTCGAGAATCTTTCCTTCTTGCCAATCTGGTGCGCTACAAAGCGAAACATTACTTTGAAGAGTTGCACCTGAAGAGATGCACGGTTGCGAAAATTTTAAACAACGGGATCCATCTCAAATTTCCAGATAGTGAGTATAAGATTTGGAAATCATCTATTTCCAAACCGAATGCCACCTTCAGTAAGAGTAACTATCTCATACAACCAAAAATTGAGCAGGGCACGTTACCCTTTCAGGACATGCCCAATATCTACCCACTGCCCTTCTATCGAGGGGAACCTCTTCGCCTAGTTATTCTCTGGGAGCTCAATGCTGCCCAGGAGATCGAACTCTTCCTGGTTTGTCCTAAATCACTCACGCTCGACTTTGCTGGCGTTCATCCACACTGGAAACTTCCCATTCCTCGCCGGACAGACGCTGCTACGAAAAATCCGGAGAATGATGGTGGATCAGGTGGCAGTAACGATCTTGATCTACCCCTCGAGGACGACAACACAGGAAAAGAAAGTGAATCATGATTAACGGAGATAGGATCAAGCAGGCTCGTGAGCTCTGTGGGCTGACACAAGCTGAATTAGCAGAAAGGATTTCCATTAACCGGGGCGCTCTCACGCACTACGAGGCAGGGCGTTATGAGCCCCCCGATGATGTGCTCGATGCAATTGTTCAAGTAACCGGATTTCCCCTCGCTTTTTTTCAGCAGGAAGTGACGCTTGAGTTTCCCCAGGGGTCCCTGCTCTTTCGAGCAAGGGCCTCTGTCACCAGCAAAGATAAGCTCAAGGCGCATCGCTATGGCCAGACGCTCTATGAAATGATTGACACCATGGCAAAGCGGTTCAAAGATATACCGCTGCGGCTGCCCAGGCAAAGAATTGATCCTCCTGCTGCGGCTGTCTTAACCAGGTCAGAAATGAGTCTCTCTGCAGATAGGCCGATCGAGAACTTAGTAAATGCCGCTGAAAAAAGTGGTGTGCGCGTGTTACGTATTCCAGAGCCGCTAGAGGGCATTGATGCTTTTTCGGTCTGGGCTGGTTTTGAAGAGAAGAGACCAGTAATCGTCATAACCAGCGAAGCGCCAGGCGATCGCCTTCGCTTAAGCGTTGCGCATGAGCTTGGGCATCTGGTCATGCATCAGTCCATTCGCGGGACGATGGACAAAATAGAGCAGGAAGCAAATCAATTCGCTGCGGAGCTGCTCATGCCTGCAGAACAAATGCAGCAGGAGCTGCTCCCGCCGGTGACGATCAGCTCGTTGTTTGAGTTGAAGGAGAGGTGGGGCGTCTCCATTCAGGCCCTTATTCGTCGGGCATACGAACTTGACATTATTTCGGAGCGCCAGTACCGCTACTTATGCTTCCAAATCGGCAAACAGGGCATGAGGACTGAGGAACCAATAGAAATTCCAATCGAGAGGCCTCGTGCGTTACGCCAGATGGCTGAGCGGCTCTATGGCAATCCAATTGACTACCTGAAGATGGCCAGCCAATTAAACCTCCCTCCAATGTTTGTAAAACAGGTGGTGGAGGCCCATGCAGAAAACGAGCCTCTAAGAAAGAAAGTGTCTCCCACAGCGAATGAACCGAGTAAGGAGGCCAGAAAAGTGGTTCCATTTGCGCGCGCCAACTTGAGGCTAAATGACGAAATATCATCGAAGGACCTCAATAAAAGTTCGTAAGGAACTGTAGAGCATTTTCACCAGGAGATAGAAAACAGCGATATCACAGGCTCTTTCTCCATAGGCTTGGGGATGTCGCTGTTGCATGTTTATTGACCTATTGCCAATAAGGAAGCTTTTGCTATGCGAGATGATTTTAGTCAGAGGGTCAAAGATGTTTTGTTCAAACGGGCACGTGCCAAGTGTTCCAATCCGGCGTGCAGAAGAGAAACATGTGAGGCTCATTCTGACGAGGATAAAGCGATAAATACCGGCTTTGCCGCTCATATCACTGGTGCATCGCCAGGAGGCCCCAGGTATGATCCGTCATTATCCACCAGGAAAAGAAGATCTGCCAGCAATGGCATCTGGCTCTGTGGATATTGTGCCAAGCTGATCGATTCAGATACGCAGAAATATACGGTCGAGTTACTGCGGAAGTGGAAGACCATCGCTGAAGCGGGTGATGAACGCGAGGCAGTGAGGAAGGAAAGTGTTCGTCGCATATTATCTTGGGAACATGCCCACAATATCGATATTTTAGAAAAGTTCTGGGAGCAGGTAAACCAGGAAGCGCCGTCAAAGGATCAACTTGATCCTGCAAAGGAGTTTGAGCGAAATTTACGTTTTACAGAGGTACATTTGGATGACTGGTCGCATCAGATGTGGCAGAGCTATTCAGGCGAAATTGCATCAGCACTACAAGAGGGTGAGTTTAACCAATCTATAAGATTGCATAATACCCTTGATACGTTTTCCTCTCGGCGAAAATCCTTTGCAACCATTCTCCATGGGGATTATGGTAGAGTTGGGATAGTGGCCTACAATCAGCAGCAGCAACTTCAAAGTAGATCACCAGGAGCTTATATCCCTAATAATATGGCGGCTATGCACAATACAAATGAATTTGTTCGTCCTTTATGGGAGGAATGCGATCGACTTTATACTTTCTGCCATCAAATCGGGAATCCAATTCGTATTTAGAGCAACTCAGGAGTAATCTTCGATGTCATAAGCTCAATATGCGCCGCAAGCTGATGAGAACCCCTGGCGACTCGATAGCTTCATGAATGTCGAGGAGTGGAAAGAGATTTCGCGCTGGTATCCATTCTCGCTACGTTCACTCATGCCTGATGGCCGCTGACATGAGGATGCCAGGTGTAAGCAGCGAGACGACGCCTATCAGATTATGAAGCTGCTTTCCGCCCGGTCTGGCCATGGCTATTATGTGATTGTGCAATGTACCCTTGTAGGCAAAGATGGCCGGGAGAAAGCCCTGGTGCGTTCTGGAGGCAGCGAGCAGACGATTTTGCGAGAGCGGCAAGAGCGTGTCAAAGTCGGCTGGAAAGTAGAGCGAGCTATGAAAGGCACTCTAGATGAGACAAATGCTACTTCACTACTGGTCTTATAGATAGCTTTACAAACGACAGTAAAAGAACGAGGAGAATAACTATGGATTTTGTTAAGTGGTGTGATCTCGTATTGCAAAAAACGATTGAAGCGACTTTGGCATCTTCAGATGCAAGAAGTATCGGAGTAGATCAGTATCAACTCGCCCGAACCATCTTTGGTCGGAAAGGAGGCTTGCCAGAGTTTCACGGTTCCAAACGTCATGAGGCCATGCATGATGCGCTCAGATCGTTGCAGAATGTCCTTCTGGTTGAAGACTCCTCGTCTGGATTATTATGGAAAGCCACAAAGCTAGGGAAGGATTTAGCCAGTGAAAACGATATGACCCCTTTGTGGCAAGCAATCTGTCAGGAGAAGCTCGATCAAGAGCATCAGCAACTCCTTCATGTGGTGAATAAGTTAAGCCCACATGACGAAGGCGATCACGTCTGGTTAGAAGAAATTCCTCATGAGACACTTCTTGCTGAATTGGGGTGGGCAGAAGGATTTGATTTGCTCTGGCCTGTGTCGCGAGAACTTGAAGAGCTTAATTTGATCTCCTGCAATGCAGCTATTGGAAGAAATCTCCAGTGTTACTCTACTTATCCTGGTCTGGTTTGGGAAACAAGGCGGGGTTTCACTCTGGAGTCAAAATTTATTGATGATCTTGTTGCTGAATGGGAAACGACAAGCGTTGATTTCAAACGTCAACTCAGTTTAGATACGATGGATCAGAAAGCCGAATTTATCAAAGATATATTGAGCCTTGCTAACACAAAAGCGAGTGGGCGGAGATGGTTCATTATTGGCTTTCACGATACAACGCACACATATTTTGGTCCTCCTGATCCAAAGATCACGCAGAACCGCATCGAACAAATACTCGCTCGATATACAGCTCCCCCCGTTGATGTGCATTATGAAGCAGTGGAATGCCGGGTTGGCCAAGTTGGGAAACTGGAAGTGATACGCGATCCAAGGAAGCTGCCATATTGTGTGAAAGAACAAATGAATCGTGAGAAGAAACCACCTCTCATGCCTGGTGATCTCTTCCATACTTGCTCACGAGGGGGGTACGTATTTGGGCACTTCCTCGTTGCGGAAAAACCAGCTCCCTGAGTGATCCAAGGCGTCGGGCAAGATAGGTATACTTTTCTCGGAGATCTTCTACGACCTGTGTCGGTGATAGATCGAAAGAGAGGAGGCATATCTTGCTCATCGTCAACGACAACCACCGTCTGCTCGCAGGAGTGGTGAGCCTGAACGAACCCTGTCCGTACTGCTCTCAACCTTTGAGGGCTTACCCGCTCATCATGAGCGATGATGCGGCTCAGACCGTCTACCACGCCGCTTGCGCCGTCGAACTGGCCACCGACATCCTGGTCGATCTCTTCACCTTCCTCAATCCGCCGCCCCCATATGAGCGGTTCTTCGTTCTTACCCCACCTGACGCAGTTCCTCAAGAGCACACTTCTGGGGAGAGCGGGTGAGTAGTGCATGCCTGGAAAGGAGTCACAGATGCAATCAACTAACATCCGCCAGATTAAGGCAGCCATCCGGGATCAAGCCTTCCACGGCACCACACAGGTCAGTTGCCCTTGGGGGAGAGTGGTCGCGGTCAGCCGGTGGAAGGGGCAATTGCGGGTGATGATCCGGGGCTGGAGGCGCTGGTACCCGGTGGAAAGTGTGCGCATTGAGGGGGCTGGCGTTGCGCTCCTCCAGGAGCAGAGGTTCCTGCTCCCACCTGGAGGCTGTTGAACGTCAATTGAATAGTACTAGTGGTGGTGATTACTGTTGCCGATAGCTTCTCCTTTCTTTCAGTTGTATGGTCGAGGCCACCTCATCAGGTACTTTTCCGTCATTGGTGAAACCTCGCCAAGACCTGCTTCACATCTACCTTTCCTATCCCTTGGACTAAAAAGCACCCTCCACCTTATCAGGACAACCGAAACCAGGTAAGATGCTCACAAGGGAAGACTTATGTTTCGCATACTTGCTCGGCACCTGGGATACGTATTTTTGCACCGACCTCTTGTGGGTAAAACCTTGAAAACAAGAGCACAACACGATACGCTAAGGATACCCCATCTTGTTGTGCGAGGTGAATGTCATGTCCCGAAGCAAGCGCGACAGTCTGCGCCTCGCTTCTACGCCATCTGATGAACGGGAAGGAATGATGTGCTCATGTTTGTAACTCGTTGCAAGGATACTCACTATGCCTGAAGAGTCTCTTCACTCATTGAACCTGTTGTATTGGTATGCCCCTGAAGATCAACAGTGGCGAGATGAAATTGACCTCCACTTCCGTGACCTGAAACGCCACTGCCATATTACCAAGGTGTTTGATAAAGTGCTTTCTCCGAGCATGGGAGAAGATGAGAGCTTCCTTGCTCAACTCAGGAACACTCATCTGGTGCTTATACTGGTAAGCACTCATTTCAAAGCTGCTCAGGCTGTCCCTCTGCCTGAGGTACGCAAAAGCCTGGAATGGCTGCGGTGGTCAGGTGACTGTCTAGTGATTGCTCTTTTACTGGAAAAGGTGGATTGGGATGGCGCTCCTTTTGGCTCTCGGGATGTCCTTCCCAGTGATGCCAGGCCGTTAATAGAGTGGCCAAGCCGAGAGCTAGCTTTTCACGATAGTGAGAAGAGCATGCGCGGAGCCATTGAAAACCGGTGGCTAATGCATGGGGACTGGCTCCTCCAAGAAACACACGACAATGAAGAAGCCCTTGAAGCCTATGAAGAAGCGCTGCGCCTCAATCCCGCGTTTTCCTGGGCCTGGTACTGTAAAGGTGGTGCTTTTGCTGGTCTCAAGCGCTATGAAGAGGCGCTCAAGACGTATGACGAAGCGCTTCTGCTTGATCCTTCCCATACGCATACCTGGTATTGGAAAGGAGAAGCGCTGAAAGCCCTGGGGAGAGGGAGAGAAGCTCGGCAGGCAAAGAGAAAAGCGCGTCAACTTGGCTGGCCGTTCTGATGGGTGAATGAGTCTCACTTTGTAGCGTATCACCCTTTTCCGCAAGAGGTCAGTGTAAAAATACGTACCCCAGGTGCCGATCAAGTATGATGTTTCGCATCTCAGTAGCTTTACACCTTTTCACTTGATGCCATCCCGAATCTTGTGTATAGGCGTGCTGGAAAGAAGAGGCATCATAGACTGACCTCCTAGATGAGGAGACTAAGCTCGTCTAGAGTCAGTTTACCCCATTTTTGAGTGAGGAAACGTCTTCAGAAACGACTCTGTCAACGAGCCAATAATGGCACCACCTCTTTGCTATAAAAATCTGGTCTCTGCTGCTGTATCCAGCGGAGCGGAGTAAGCAGTACCGGGGGGAGATGGAGCGCGTCTTCTAATGCTGCC
>Ga0070698_100006438_pt1 | contig 12734 bp, 13 predicted proteins | sample KBSK1502metaG_FD_65477 | JGI IMG/M metagenome (GOLD analysis project Ga0070698, IMG submission 65477) | Corn, switchgrass and miscanthus rhizosphere microbial communities from Kellogg Biological Station, Michigan, USA - KBS K1-50-2 metaG | ecosystem: Host-associated > Plants > Roots >... | reverse complement strand
CCAACCAGAACTCACTTTGCCAACAGCGGAACTGAAGCTGTCGAAACTGCATTGAAACTCGCAATGCACGCGACTGGGCGTGAGAAGTTCATCGCGTTCTTCAACAGCTTCCACGGTCGCACACTCGGCTCCCTTTCACTGACATCCTCCAAGGCGGCTCAGCGGAAAGGGTTCAAACGTCAGGCACTCGACGTCGTTCACGTTCCGTATCCTAACGAGTTTCGGAATCCGTTCAGTGCATCTGACTGTGGCACTGGAGGAGCAGGACAAGGAGCATTGAACTGGATAGAAGAGCGGCTATTCAAAACCACAACTCCGCCTGACGAAGTCGCCGCAATTGTGGTTGAGGCAGTGCAAGGTGAAGGTGGTTACGTTCCGGCGCCTCAGGGATTTCTGAAAGGCCTGAGACGGATCTGCGACGAGCACGGCATCCTCTTGATTGTTGATGAAGTGCAATCCGGAATGGGACGCACTGGAAAGATGTTCGCGTGTGAACACTATGATGTACAAGCTGACATTGTTTGCATTGCGAAAGGTATCGGCTCAGGGTTGCCCATCGGAGCTTGTGTGTCACGTGCGGATCTAATGAACTGGAAGCCCGGTGCGCATGCCTCGACCTTTGGCGGCAATCCAGTTTGCATTGCAGCAGCGTTGAAGACGATTGAGCTCCTGGAAGGTGGACTCGTGAAGAACAGCGCTGAGGTTGGCGCTTACCTCAAGACTGGCCTTGAGAAGCTGCAAAAGAAATACGACTGCATCGGCGATGTTCGCGGTATGGGGCTGATGATTGGAGTTGAGTTTGTTGAAAACAAAACTTCGCTTAGACCTGCTCCTGAATTGCGCGATCGTATTGAAGTGGCGTGCTTCGAACGGGGACTCATAATTCTCGGCTGCGGAAACAATGCGATTCGCTGGTCACCACCACTAATATTGACGAAAGAAAATGTCGATGTGGCGTTGGAGATCTTCGACGAGGCGATTGCGGCGTCGGTGTGACCTCGCACATAAAACAAGAATCCCACTCACGGCAGTGAGTGGATGGTTCAGATCCTATCTACGACAAGCAACAAGCGTGATTCAAGAATCCCACCAACGGCAGTTGGTGGATGGTTCAGATCCTTTCTACGCAAGCAACAAGCGTGATTCAAGAATCCCACCAACGGCAGTTGGTGGATGGTTCAGATCCTTTCTACGACAAGCAACAAGCGTGATTCAAGAATCCCACCAACGGCAGTTGGTGGATGGTTCAGATCCTTTCTACTCGGGGCCTGATACTGAGTCCGAGTTTTTGCATGTAACGAAGGAAGTAGAGACGATCTGAACTATCCACCAACTGCCGTTGGTGGGATTTGCATAGAAACTCCCGCAGACTGCAGTAGAAAAGATCTGAAATATCCACTCACTGCCGTGAGTGCGATTTTCGCTTTATGCAACGCCTTAGAACTTTTGCTCATCGCTTTTTAATACCGCTGCGTCACCCCCTTCACACACCGCACCGTATCTCGTGCAATCAGTAACTCCTCGTCCGTTGGAATCACATATGCCGCCAGTCGACTGTCATCGTTACTAATCTTTCCTTCGAAACCGTTCTCGGCGCGTGCATTTAGTGATTCGTTTAGCTTCAAACCCATCCATTCCAGTCCCAAACAAATTCGACTTCTGACTGCGGATGAATTCTCACCGATACCGCCGGTGAAAATCACCGCGTCCGCACCGCCAGTCGCGGCTAAAAACGCGCCAATGTACTTTCGAACTCGATAGCAAAATACTTCTATGGCGAGGTGTGCCCGACGATCGTTGTTCTCGTTTTCTTCAGCCAATAACTCGCGCATATCGTGCGTCAAACCTGAGATACCAAGGAGTCCCGACTGTTTATTAAGCAACGTCTCGACTTCGCGGGAAGACAGTCCTTCCTTCACGCTAATGAAGTCGACGATTGCTGGATCGATGTCGCCTGAACGAGTACCCATTACGAGTCCTTCAAGGGGTGTAAGTCCCATGGAAGTGTCTTGAGAATTCCCGCCACGGATGCCGGCTATGGAACAGCCGTTACCAAGATGAATGGTTATGACGTTAGTTTGTTCGCGAGTCAGCTTTTCTAACTGACGATAGCGATAAGCGACGTATCGATGCGAGGTACCATGGAACCCATAACGCCGAATGCGATAGCGACGGTACAGTTGATAAGGAATCGCGTAGAGATAGGAGTGCTCCGGTAACGTTTGGTGGAACGCCGTATCGAAAACAGCGACTTGTGGTAGTCCGCTTCCAAATACGTCGCGCGCCGCTTGAATGCCTCTGATGTTTGTCGGGTTATGAAGTGGCGCGAGTTCGATGCAGTCTTCAATTGCTCGCAATACCTGTTCATCGATCTTTACCGACTGTTTGAAGTGTTCACCACCATGAACGACTCTATGACCCACGGCATGGATATCCGCGACGCTCTTAATCTGCGCTGGCCCTTCATCAGAGCAGGCCCAGTGCAAAATCGATTCAACGGCAGAGCGGGTGTCGCGCAGTGTCGCCGTCGACAACTGCTTTTCACCTGAGTCGACCTGCAATGAAACAATCGCCTCGCCGCCAATTCGCTCGATAGTGCCGCGGGCGAGGCGCTGGTCGGCATTGCTTGCGATCGTCTCCAAATCGGTGGCGATGATTTGGAACTTGACTGAAGAGGAACCGCAGTTTAGGACGAGGATGTTCATTGGGTTTTGGTCTTGCGAATCTTTGCTGTCCCGAACAAAATCATTTTCCATACATCATTTGACATTTCTCATTGGTCCATTTGACCCAAGGACAACCGACGATTGTTCCAAAAATGCAAATGATATATGGAAAATGATTCGGCGTTCGTCACTTGAACTGCATTGGCTCTAGCTTCGCCGCAATTTCACGCATTCTCACCCGCAATCTCTCCTCATCAACATTAACAACGTGTCCGTCGTGGAACACTTCTTTGCCCGCCACCACGGTTAACAGAACATCGCGGCCAGATGAAGAGAAAATTGCTGATACGAGCGCGTCATAAACTGGTGATTGATGGGTTCCGTTCAAGCTCAATACTGCAAAATCCGCCTGCGTGCCCTCATCAATTTGTCCAGTCACACCACCAAGCTCCAAACATCTGGATCCACCAACGGTTGCCGCTGAGAAAACCTGGTTCGCAGTCACGCGTGCGTCAGTTCGAGCCATCAAAGCAGCGAACCGTGCCTCTTCAAGAATGTCACAAGTGTTGTTGCTAGCAACTGAGTCACTTCCGAGTCCGACGTCAATTCCGCGTTCGAGCAATCGTCCAAACGGAGCGCGTCCATGGCCTAACTTCGCATTCGATTTTGGACAGTGTGCAATCTTGGACTGAGTTTCGGCCAGAGTGGCGATGTCTTCCTCATCAACGCGAATGCAATGTGCAAGCAAAGGTCGCGTCTCAAGAATCCGCACTTCCTTTAGATACTGGATCGTTGATACCCCCGGGGTTGACCATTGAATGTTTCTCCTGGCGAGTCCGTCGGCAAATATTCCGCATCCCTCGCGAATCAACGAATCTTCCGCAGCCGACTCCGCCGCATGCATCATCAACGGCAACCTCTCAGCCAGCGCATAATCTGCGATCAATTCCAACTGATTAGCGCAAACCGTATAAGGTGAATGCGGTGAGACGCCGACCTTAATTAGGTCTGACTCGTAGTCTTTCAATTCCGCGACCTTGGTCTTAAGTTTCTCGAAGTTTTCAATAGCCAAACGAGCGTCCGGGCCAAACGATTCTTGAAAAACGATTCCTCGTAAACCAGTATCGTTGAGTGCCAGCATGCTCAACCTTGCTCCATCGCTAGCATCCCCAACACACGTTATTCCCGCCCGCACCGCTTCGCATGCTCCCCAAGTTGCCGACACACGAATATCGTCCGGTGTCATTAGCTCCTGCCTGGCTATCGTCAGCTTTCTGAGCCAGGCAAAAAAATCAACCTCTTCGTTTTCGAGATAGCCACGCATCGCCGTTAGTTCCAGGTGCGTGTGGGCGTTGACTAAACCGGGAATGATCGCAGACTCAGGAAACTCGCGGAGGCTAGCTGTCGGAAACTTTTCCGTGATGAATTCTCGCGAACCGACTGCAACGATCTTTGCGCCTTCAACTGCAACCGCACCGTTTTCTATTTGAGAGGAGGCGCTTTGTAGAACCCAACTCGCGGTGTAAATCGTGATCATCGTTCAGTAATGGTGGTTCGTAAGGAAGTGCCCAGGTCATGTAGGCTGCGCAACAATCGACGATTGACATCGATTGAAGTAACAACGCTCAACTTAACTTCATGTTGCTGATCTCCAAGTTCCTTCACGTCGAAATCCTCGAGTCGCAAGTGTTCTTTCTCAAGCAAATCGAGAAGCTGTTCCAGAAACTCGGCTGGATCCTTCGTTGTAAGGTGGTAGTGAAACAATCGTGCTCGCTTGAGTACTATGCGTTCAACTCTTCTTAGAACAACTAAAACGAGAAAGACCAAAACTGTCGAGAATAGTGCCAGCGGGAATAGTCCTTCTCCAATCGAAATACCCACAGCGCCTACTACGAAGATGGTCGCTGCCGTAGTGAGACCCGTAATCGATCCGCGCGACTGAAGTATCACTCCGGCGCCCAGGAACCCGATGCCTGCAACCACCTGTGCTGCCAGGCGTGCCGGATCGGTGTAGGCTGCACCCCCGCTTATGTGACGTGAAACGATCATATAAAGGGCAGCGCCGAAACAGATCAAAACGTTGGTGCGGAGACCAGCAGGCTTGCGACTCAATTCCCTTTCGAGACCGATCGCTCCACCGCAAATCATCGCCAGGATCAGTTTCGCGGCAATCAAGGCTGGCGGCCAATGTAGAAAGGTCAAGGTTTTTCCTCGCCGTTAGCTTCAGCGATTAATTGGAATGGATGCGTCTCGCAGAGTTGCACCCTGACTTTTGGTTCCCTTGATCTGTTGGTAGCGCTGCATGATCGATGTGACATAGGCTCTGGTGGATGGAATATCTATCCGTTCGATGAACTGGGCTGTTGACAAAGCCTTTTCATCCGGTCCGACCTTATTCCATTCGACCGCCCGACTGGGTCCTGCATTATAACCAGCGACCATGCGGGCCTCTGGATCTGGATCGTCATGAAACTGCTCACCTATTTTTTCCAAGTACCAACAGCCAATCTGAATGTTGTGTTCGGGATCACGAAGGAAGCTCTTTGCATCGGTGGCCATCTGCCGCTCAAACTCATGCATCCCTGTTTCAGTAGCCCATTCCCGACCCACAGCCGGTGTTACCTGCATCAACCCGATTTCTCCGTCTTTGCCAACTTTCCATGGACTGAAATAGGTTTCCTCATAAACTACGCTCCAAACAAGATCCGGATCCAGACGATAGATCGCCGCCTGTTGCGCTATCAGCGCGTCGAAACGATGAGTCCAATAGTGGTTAAAGAAATAAGCGGCGAGAATAACGGTGAGGGCCAGGAGAGCAGCAGCCAGAGCGCGTTTCATTAAGTTTGGCAAGAAACAACCGGTTCATTTAACCAGGAGAGCTTCGTACCGGCTGGCTAGTTTCTCCTTTTAAGTCCTGACCAAAAGCTTCCTAGCGAGTAAGCACAATCGACGCCTTCATAACGCGAACGAAGCGCATGTTCGTCGATAACGTGTCCCTGGAGCCAAACTTCAGCATCGAGAGTTGCGCCAATTCTCAACTTATCGCCTCGCAAAGCTCGTTGGTTAACGAGCACCTCGAGTTTTATGCGATCCAGGTCAAGATGAATCCAGAACAATTCGCCGCCGGTAAGCGGATTTCTCAAAGGCTTGAATGCTATGACGCGCCCGGACAAACTCCAATCGTTTTCGTGCGCAGCACGTGATGGAGCTGCCTTCTCAAGTGGAGTCCAACGGGTCTTTGTTTTTGTCCGACGTACGCGAGCGCGATAAGCGAGGCCACAAAGACCGATATGCAACTCCTGAGCGCGAAAACTTGCGGGGCCAACCTCCGTAAGGTTTTGTAATTCGAAGAGCACTTCGCAATCGGTACCTTCACGATAACCGTGAATTACCGCTTCGCCCTCTTCATCGTATTCAGTTAATGCCCACGGGGTAATCGTTTGAATGTAACGAGCGCGGAATCCCGGCCGGCAATCAGCATAAAACACGTCACCGCTGCCTGACTCGTATAGAACCGTCCAAACTTCTAATCCTTCTCCAAGTTTCCAGCAGCGCCCATGCAGCACCGCGCCACGCCGGTTGAGTTGCGTCGGTTCACCCTGATCACCGGCACGTTCAGCCAGGTAGTTGAATGCCTTTTCACTGGAGACTTCTAAGCCGATTGTTTCGAAAGTAGGATTCATGATGCCGCGAATGATTCCTGTGGTTAACGACCAGTTTGATTTGGCAATCACGCCGATCGCTTTATTTCAATTACGCAATTCCAAATTCCGCAATCTCGCAATTTGATGTGCACCATTATTGCGCGGCGCGCTTTCTCTGTCTACGTTTTGGCGACCGTCCGTTGTTGCTTTCTGCTTTCGGTGCGCGAGTCTTGAACCCGCGAATTACTCTCTCTGGACCGTGGTAAGGTTTGGTACCCGATCGCACCATCTCAGCAAACAGGTCAACATCATAGTCAGCCTCACGCGACATTTCTTCACGAATCGCGTGCAACACCTCAAGGAATCTGGGTCGTCGGTACATGGTTGAATTGGTCTTTGGTTTTTGGTCTTTGGTCTTTGTAGTTCAAAGACCTAAGTCCAAAGACCTAGGACCTGCGTTACCCCCTCGTTCCGTTGCCTCTGAAACCAAAAACTCCGGCGTCACGATCATCGGGACATAAAAACCCGCCGCTGTGTTGAATAACCGAATTCGAGCTTGCCTGCGTACATTTGCCAGATGACCAAAATTCCAAGTCACGAGATAGTCGATCTTGTGGACCGAAGCTATCGCTACATGTAGCGCATCCGCGATGTACTTCCGGTGAAATATGCCTCGCGAAATGTAGCCCTCGGCGAGAATCGCGGCCTCTTCAGTTAGATCAACCTGTTCCAGATCTGTTAGCAATTTCAGATACGAAGTGCGGTGTGGTTCAGTCAATCGTGCTAATTCCGCAGACACCAATGGCGAGACCACCGCGCGGTAATCGGGCATCTCATGTTCCCACCAACGGATGGTGAGGTCGCGACGAAAGGGTTCGCCGTTGTCCAAATAAGCGCCGATTACGGACGTTTCGAGATACAGATTCTGCTTCATGGCGTCGACAAAACTTCCGGATTGCTCATCTCCACTCTCGGTTTCTGTCCTAGCGGCACCAAGCGAATAGAACCGCGTGCGAAGTCAAAATAAACATGAAAATTTCTGAGAAAGTTTCCGCCCAAGATCCCGCTTTGTGTGAAGCCGGCAGTCTCATTCACTGGTTCCAAATCAAGTACCGCTGCATTTATCTTCTCGAGCTTCGACAATCCAAGACTTAGCTTGGGCAGCTGCAGAAGCTTAACATCTTCAGTGATACCAGCAGCGCCAAACACCCTCATCTTTGACGGTTGCAGCAGATCGAGCAACTGCTCTTCCTGCGATAATTTTTCAGAGATTACGGTGATAGTCGCAGCTGTATCGACAATGAAGTTAAGAGTCTTATTGAAACCATCGAGGCCCACTTCCCCACTCAAAAAACCACTCGATGTCGTTCGTAGTGGCACTTCGATCGACGGGTCGTTCGGCCCAACCGGGAACAATGCTTGAGCACTTTCACCTCGACGCACCGTCGTCCACGATTCAACGACGTCCGATTGGTTCTGTCGCAAGAGTGATAGTTTCCTTGTGCCATAATCAATCGAGGTCAGGTACTTAGACACAACCGACAGTCCCAAATAACCATCGACCGGAACGTTTGTGTCAAAGAACTTCCTTATGTAGACAGGAACGTTTTCGACCCTCACGTCGCCAATCTCAACGGAGTTGAGGTAGCCATAAACAATCTCAAACTTTCCACCACCACCAACTGCCCGTGCCAAGCCGCCCCTGGCTACTGGTTTTAGCCCCAACTTCTTTGCGGTCTGATCTGATAGGACAGACATGCCAGATCCTGTATCAAGCACAAACCGAAATGGGCGCTTCTCACCGTTAATTCTGATATTGAGGATTGGCCGGTTGTCAAAGGCCTCAAAACTTAGTGACGTACGGGGTGATCCGGAAGGCACATAAAGTGTTCCCTGTCTTCCAAGATAACGAAGGAATTCGATTAAGCCACCGATCCGTTCGCGCCGATCCAGATCAGTTTTGGGCGCGATTATCAGGAATCGCTCGTAGGCGTCCGCTGCTTCTCGATACCTTTCGCTTCGTGCAGCCGCTTGTCCTAAATTGAAAACATAATCCGGCTCGTCTCCGTCGAGGCTGACTGCTTTACGCAGACCAGCTAGAGCTGCCGGTAAGCGGTTCTCATAAAAATCGACCATTGCCAGACCGGATACGGCAAGTGCTTCTTCTTCATTTAGGGAAATTGAGGTACGGAATTCCTCGACAGACAGGCGAAATTCGCCAGCGGCGAGGATAGCTGTACCCAACAGTGCATGGGCGCGCGCCGAAAGCGGATCGATCATGACGACTCGGGCGGCGTTGTCGAAGGCTCCCTGCAAATTTCTTTGTTTCAAGAGCGCAAAACTTAAGCCTAACCTCGCTTCTGTATCATGTGCGTCCTTGCCAAGTATTTCGCGAAAGATCTTTTCTGCTGCCGGATAATCACCTTTCTTAAGAGCTTTCTGACCCTTGTTGTGTGTCTTAGTCGAAGCAAATAAGGCACTCGCACTCGCAGCGACAATAAGCGAGAGCACGAAAGCGGTCACACAAGAGACCGCCAGTCTACGAAAGCATTGTGTTATTTGAGACTGCATAACTCACCTTTTTATTCAAACGTGCGTTACTACTGATTCCCAACAACTCCCGCGGTTTTCATCTCACTATTTAAGAATCTCACCCGTCTTCATCGACCAGAGAACCAAGTCCAATTCGTCACAGTTGACTTTGATGTCTCTCGAGAACCGCAGGAATTGTTGCTCTAATTCAAGGTATCTCTTTCGATTTGTAGGCGGTGTTGGAGCATCGACAACACCAACTTCTGCCAAACAGTTCAATACGTGCTTATCAAGGATTGCGTGCCCTCTTACGCCAATATTTCGCAGGAAATGACTTGCTTCTTTGTAACCCAACCCCTTTATTTGTTTTTCCTGCGCTAGCCAGTCGCGCCGCTCAAGCGGATCAGAGAAACTACGTAGACGTTTACGCAGTTTCATATCAAAATTTGCTCGAAAATAGGCTCGTGTGGTAACAATGTAACGCGGCCGGGCGACGGGGAAACGATGCGCGCCTGCGTTTTTCAAGGCCCTGGTCATCGCCTCGGGCTCTCCATCCAGCAATAACGACCTCACTGCTTCGATAGAATTAAGCCCCATTCGAGCAGATGCCCCTGCCGTAAAAATACAGAAGGCCAGCTCCTCCCAAAGTCGGGCGTCAGTTCCGTTACGCCAAACTTCATCAAACCCACTGAGCTTCGTTTTGATCTCTTTTCTTCGCGCTCTGTGAGTCGCAACCACTCTTTCGACTGTGACCGGTTCTCGATTGCGTTGCACTGTAGTTTGTCAATGTCGCGATTCTATGAGCCCGCTCGAAACGTTGTCAACGAATTCAGCCTGACCGATGCCGGTCAGGCTGAGCAACTGGGTGGCTTCAACTTGAATGGCAATCACCACGAACCCTCTAGTATCAGCTAATAGCAGAATTGTGAAGGTTGGCACAGACTTTGAATCGGCAAAGATCAGTGGAGCTGGAGGATCCCCCTCATCGAGAGCAGCTGAGTAACAAGGGGAATCCATTCACCTCCCTTCTATCAGAAAGGTACCAACGTGAGATTTAGAGCACTAGCAATTTGGAACTGGCAAAGCGCGTCAAGATATCTGCCAAGGCAAATGAACTCTACTCTTAGCGAAATCGAACTCGCCCCCAACCGCTTTGTTTCGCAGCAAGACATGCGAGGCTTTTCGCTGGTTGAACTCGTAATTGTCGCCTCGGTAATCTTCGTTGTTGCTGGTTTTGCGCTAACCCAAATTACGCGCGCCCGACAAGCTCTCTTGAGAGACAGTGCCACACGAGAGCTGACCAGCTATATTGAAAAGGCGCGTCGCGACTCAATCCGCAGACATTCCACCACTGCTTCACAAATGGCTCGAGTGACCTTACTCACTAGCTCGTCCTATTCGGTCACGTTGGATTCTGATGGCGACGGTACGATGGACGCCGACCGAGTTATCAATTTTCCAACGAATTCCAACCTGAGTTTCAGTGGTGCTTTTCCCCGCTCGGTCCGATTTGATTGGCGAGGACGAACAGCAGATTCATCTGGCATTGCCGCAACACCTGCCGACATAACGATCAGCAACAGTTATGGTGCGACTACGATTAACATCAGTCGGGCGGGCCAGTCAGAAGTCGATGTCGCTCCGACAACCGATCCAATTAGCAACTCAACGACTCCTGGCGCCACTTTTCGCGATCAGACCCAATTACCATGATGGACCAGGCTTCATTAGTGAAACTGCCGCAAGTAAAGACTGGCAGGAAGGTCGAGTGTGCTGGCTTAAGCCAGTCCGGGTTTACGCTGCTTGAAGTTACGATTGCCCTGGTTTTGATGATGATTGTCGCGCTTGGCTCAGCGAGTCTTTTTACGTTTTCTATTTACAATAATTCGGCCGGCAGCGATCGGGCGTCCGCATTAGCAATCGCTGAGGAAGCCCTGGAAACGTTGCGTACCGCACAGTTTGATCCAACAACCACCAGCACTCTTCTCGCCGGTGGCTCCACCGTCCAATCGAACATAGTACGCTCCGGAAGAGTCTTTGTTTTGACAAAGACCATTGATGATAATCCCTCCACCACCGCAGTCGATGTAGACACCGCCAGCACTCTAAAGCTAATCACAGTGAGCGTAACACCACAGAGTATTGGTCAGGGTTGGGGTTCGGGCAACACCGGAACCGTAACTTTGATGACTCAACGCACGATGGCCGAGTAACGAAGGATTGAGAGCACATGAGGCGTCAACCTTTACAACGATCAGCAAGCGGCGAAACAGGCTTTTCGCTGATCGAATTGTTTATCGCGATGACTATCACGATGGCAGTAATGGCGGCTGCAACTACACTCCTGGCTACTTCATTTCGAGTGAAGACTCGCGAAAACACCAGGTCCGACGCTCTTTCGGCAACGCAGCGGGCACTCAATAACATGTCGCGCGAAATCGGCAATACCGGCTACGGCCTAATGGATAATGGCATCGTTATAGCCGACTCCAGCGCAACCTCCATTCGCGTGCGCTCAAATCTGAATGGCAACAACACGCTTGCCGAAGCCGATGAAGATGTACGGTATGTGTTTCAAAGCACAAACCGCGTCATTGTTCGTTTCGATAACTTTCCCTTGCCGAACGGAACTTCGGCAGTTCTGGCGACAAACATAAATTCGATGACGTTGACTTATCGCGACATCAATGGGGCCGCCATAACGAATTCAGCAGACTACGGAAACGCCGAGACGGTCACGATCGACATTCGTGTTGATTTGCCGGGAGGTCCTGAACAACCAGCCTCGGTGGTGCGGTTGGTTTCAGATGTGGCGTTGCGCAACGCCCCCAATACACTTGAACGGTTCTGAAAGTCGGTTGATGAAGATGCGAAACCAGAGTGTTAATAAGACTCACAATGGCGAGCGTGGAGCTGCGCTCGTTACGGTCTTAATGATCGCGGCTATGTTGCTGATTTTCGGTAGTGGTCTGATTCTCACTACCTCCTTTAACGCAGCGAACAGTGCTGACTCGACCGCAGAAGTGCAGGCTTACTACGCTTCCGAAGCCGGGCTCCAAGCCACCTTAAACGTATTGCGGGGCAACGTCATGCCCAACCCTCTCTTTGTGGCTAATCCATCTGGATCGGTGGCGACTGAAAACAGAATGACTCTGACAAAGGCAGTCGATCCGACAACGTCTAACCTGACATCGGATCCGCAATCCGCTTTTCCCGCTCGCTTGTCGCGTTGGCTTCCTTACAACTACACGCCGACTGGCGGCACCTACGCAGATCGTGTAGCAATCACTCAAAACTACAGTCCATTCAATGGTCTTGCCTACAGCATAGTCATTACAGATCCTGACAATAAGGCCCCCGGAAAGCCTCTTCGCGTTCAAATTGTATCGACGGGCTACGGTCCAAAAGGCGCGAGGAAAACGTTAACAATGCTTGTCAGCACTTTTGGTCTGGACTTCTCCGTTCCGGCAACTCTCACCTTTCGAGGACACGACAATGCGACAACGGATCTGACCCTCGATCTCGGTCAAAGCAATGCGAAGACTTATTCAGGCACAGATAACGCTGGTGCGGATCCCCAAAAACCAGCGATTGCCATCAATGCACATGACGCAGACACAGTTCAGGCCGCGTACGCGCATAAACCCGGAACTGTTAGCGACCCAAAGTACGCCGTTCTCGATCTACCAGGTGAACCCGCCCCTCCAGGCCTCGGCGTTCCGCCGCCATACTTTTTAAAGACTGCGGATGATGCGCGAACTTTTGTGGCGCAGATTACGCGAACCGCTCAAAGGACAGGCGTTGTAGCCTCCACTTGTGGAAGTGGAGTAGTCGGTACCTCAACCAATCCGCAGCTTACCGTGGTAACCGGAGACTGCTCACTTAAAGAGGG
>Ga0070698_100006437_pt1 | contig 12735 bp, 11 predicted proteins | sample KBSK1502metaG_FD_65477 | JGI IMG/M metagenome (GOLD analysis project Ga0070698, IMG submission 65477) | Corn, switchgrass and miscanthus rhizosphere microbial communities from Kellogg Biological Station, Michigan, USA - KBS K1-50-2 metaG | ecosystem: Host-associated > Plants > Roots >... | reverse complement strand
ATCCACCAGTCCTCCCCTTGGGGCGGCTAAGCCCGAAGCAGAGTCCACGGTATACGGTTTTCAGTAGGCTGGGGCCAAATCAAAGCATCGAAAGGGGCCAAATCAGAGTATCGAAATCACTGGGCGCAGGTATCGGTTTGAAGCCATCGTTTGCGAGAACCCCACCTGCCGGTGCGACCACGTTACCCTCAAGTGCTTCACTGAGATGCCCGAAGCGAGCCTTCGTGCCCCCATCGTCGTATGCCTGGAGATGGATCTTGAACGACAGGAGATTACCAATTTACAGGAACTAAAGGCCGATCCCACGGCACGGGCTCTGGCCACCGCGGTTGCGGCTGAAAGTGGCGAAGAAGAATGGAGTCGGCTCAAACGCATCTACTGGGAACTCAAACAGTATTGGACGGAACACACGGACTTGGAGCAGGTCGAGATCTCGTTTCCACCAGAAGCTTTGACTGGCGCCATGGTCGGATATCCAGACGTTTTTCCGTTTGCCAAGCGGCTTGAGTTCACTCATGCGCAGGAACCTTGGCTGAGCGACGACCAATACTGTTGCAATCCGAAATGCCTGTGCCAGGAAGCCGTTCTCTCGTTTATTCGCCTTTCCCAGCGAGTGGGACGGGAACCCCTGCGGCCGACCCTGTCGCTCTCTTACCGATATCGCGAGGGCAAGGTGCGTTGGGTCGATCCAGAAAAGAACCCTCGGTGTTCCGAACAGGACTTGTTGGAATCGTTGAAGAATGCCCGTCCCGACTTAGATTCGCTGCTTGCCAGGCGGCAGGGATTGCTCAGGCGGTTGTGTGGCCGTACCGTGAAAAGGCAGACGCTTCCGACCGCGACGCTCAAAATTGGTCGCAACGACCCCTGCCCTTGCGGCAGTGGCAAGAAGTGGAAAAGATGCTGCGGAGCCTGATATGAGGTGCACACAGGTGCTGCCCACCCGGTTTGCGCTCGGATCACACACGAAAACAGCCGACAAGGTGTGCCACCGCTGGAGCAGAGGTGGGTGGCGACCGCGATCGTAACGCGGATCGATGAACTGTTTGCCATCGACGCCGAAGCCCGTCGCCAAGCACTGAGCCTGGAGGCACGCCATGCTCTGCCTCAGCAACAATCACGACCGCTCTTGGATGAGATACGGAAGCAGGTCGAAGGCGCACGCTCGACGGCACTGCCTGGGGGCGCGCTGGCCAAGGCCTGCAACTACGTGCTTGCCCTGTGGGACAAGCTCACGCACTTCCTGGAATATCCGGAACTGGAGTTGAGTAATCACCTGGCGGAGAACTCAATGCGTCCCGTAGCTCTTGGTTGAAGGAATTGGATCCATATAGGGAGCGCGCAGATACTCGCGCACCGGGACTTTCAACCTACGGCAGCTTTCTACCACCCAAAGGATCGCTCCGATCTTCGGTCCCGCCTGTTTTTCTTGGGAAAGCCGTCAGACTGATTGGAACATCCTTCCCGTGGGGGGCCTTTCCGGATGAGTCTCTAGGGGCTCAGTTCGAGGAGTCTGCGAAAATGTAAGCGATTGAAACGAATTGGTCGGGGAGAGAGGATTTGAACCTCCGACCCCCTGGTCCCGAAATTCTGGGTATCGGCCAAGTCTATTCTTGTTAACGAATATTGAAGGTGCTCCAATCGTATAAGCCCTTCTCATTCTTGCTGGCTGCTCTCATTCTTGGGGGAATTGGAGTCCCAATTGGAGTCCTCCTCGGCGCATAGGGAGAGCCTTCGCTCGGGGACAAATTGCAGCGAGGGAACAGAGTGGCCTCTTGCGCACAGCCTAGGCTTCGCGACCAAACACACACATGCTTGACCGCATCTTGCGCTCTGGTCGAGGGTCATCAGTCCAAGGCCTTGCTTGGGAAAGTTAAAAAAACGGCATCACAGGATTGCCGAGAAACGAGCCTTGATTAAGCTCGATCACTCGCGATAGCTTCTGCCCGTTCATTTCGGCAACAAGAACGGGTTGCCAGTGAGCCCGTACGCTGAAAGGGTCTTCGTGAGCAGATCGATCCAAGCGCCGAGAAAACACTAATTTTATGCCGTTCTCGGTGAGGGGCAGATCTTTGGTACTCATACGAGTCATACCAGCATCGATCATCACGTGGACGACGCGAGGTTTACCGTCCATTGCTTGTATCAAGACCCAATCGTCGAATTTTCTAATCCGGTCTTGAATTTCTTCGGCACCCTCAGCTGATTCAATAAGCTGGCGTAATTCTCCCTGGTTGGCGGACAGAGAGGAAACAGCCGCAATCCGCTGGTCCGGTAGGCTCAGATGAGTTGTCATGCTAAAAGTCAGTTCGCGCAATATAAAGGCTGCACCTATCGCTCCCGCCTTGGAGAGACCATAAAGAACGAGGAGTCGCACTCGCTGCCCTCGTATCCAACCAAACAATCGCCGTACCAAGCGTCCGCCCGGTTCACCTGGCAAAAACATGGAGGTTCGCCGCATTTGCTCGCGGTAACCCTCACCGTAGCGGGCCTCGACTCGACGTTCTTCGCTTCGCGCTAGTAGGTAATAGAACCAAAGCATATTGATGTAGGCGAGGAGCAGGATGAATCGTGGCCAGACGATCAGCAGCCCGAGGCCCGCCAAACCCAGAAACAGATACTGTGGATGGCGAACGCGCCTGTAGAGGCCGCCCTGTACAACGCCTCGCCGCCTGAACTTCGCGTAATACAGTTGAAAGGCACACAGGAAAAAGCCGACCAAACCCAACAGAAAGATCACTCCCCCGAGACTTGGGAGAATTTCTGTAGAGAGGTGAGGTAAAAAGAAGGCTGGCAGCCATGCAATGGCTGGGAGGCTGGAAGGACCGGAAAGCAGAGGGCTGTAGAAGGAGTAGTAGTACAAGGCAAAGGGAGTAACCATAAACAGCATTTCGAGTGTGATGGCTAAATACACTAGAAACGCAGCGGCTCGTGCAAACGACGTCAGCATTTCGACTCCCCGCCCATCTCCGATAACCAGCCAAAAGCGGGCTGGCTGGGGCCCCGCTGTCGCCGCCAGTCTACTCCCGTTTCTGGGTGAACTGAATCTTCAGATGTCTAGCTTAACTTCCAGTTTCAAACTGTCCCATTTCCGCTGACGTGGAACACTTCAGAGTGCGGCCCTCAAAGTGCACCATTCCGATGGTTTGTCGCTGCCGGGCATTCAATTTACCGATGCCGCTCTCGACGAACCGGGTCCACTCGCTCCGGTTCATGCCTGCTACTTTGTCGGATGAGCTCGCCCGAATCTGTTGGCTTTCCGCGACTTCTTCCTGTTTGTAAAAGTTGCGGACACGCAGATAGCGGCGTCGCAAAAGTGACCTGAAATACGCAAACTGTAGAATCCAGGTTTTGACGGAACCTTTGGCGGGATCAAAGCGCTCGCGCTGAAGGAAGATGGCCAGGAACACTTCCTGCAGAATGTCTTCGGCCTCCGACCGTTCGCGGAGGATCTTGAAAGCCAGCGCAAAGACGTGCCGGAAATAACGATGAAAAAGCAGCGCAAAGCATTCTTCGCAGCCGTCGCCGACGCCCTGCAGCAGCACATCGTCTGAGAATCCATCGCGATGATCGTGGGTCAACATCTGAACGGCTAATTATAGGAGGCTCCAACGAGGAAACAAGGGGAGCTGGACGAACATTATTTTTCGCTGGCACTGAGACAAATTTGCTGTCTCAAGCAAGAGGGGAGCCCGGACTTCCACCGTTTCAATCCGCCTCTCTGAACTGATCCATTTGAACCTAAAAAGGGCCTGGTCGCTACCAAAAGCCCTACAGGCATGGAACGGTCGTGGCTTACACGACTCGGAAAACCAGTTTCGGAAGGGAGCAATTGGAGTCCCGCCGCTCCAAAGTGTACCAGCAGAAGATGTTGCACTGCTGACCCCTGGTCTCGGAAGATGCGCATAAAATAAGACTTAAACCCGTTGAGAGTGTTGGTCGGGGAGAGAGGATTTGAACCGCCGACCGGGATTATTGAAGGATTCTTCGGGCGCCAGAATTGCGACCGTCTGTGATGTGCATCGGTGCCGCTGACCCCGAGCAAGAATCAGTTCGGCTCTTGCCCCACGTTATTTGCGTGTTGCAGCTTGCGCAACTCGCGCCAGCGCTTATATTGTTCGGCCTTGGCCGGATCAGGATCTTCCTCGCCCTTCAGCCAGAAGCAGAACCAGTCCACATAGCCCTGTTGCGAAACCATGCGATCCCAGGGCTTCTGTAGTATGTGCGTGCCCTCGGGGATGTACATCATCTCTACGGGCTTGCCAAGCCGGGTCAGCCCGGAGAACCAGTGCCAGTCTGACAGCAACGAGGTCGAATCCAGGGTCTGAATACGAAGCGGGGTTTCGATCTTGTCCATAAGAAACGCCGGCGACACCTTGAACCATTTGAGCAAGCCCTTGCCAAAGGGAGCAGCGCCGTTCAGCGAATCAAAGACAGCAGCAAAAGTTCGGTCAAAGTTTGAGAATAGCATGTACTGGAAATAGCTATAGTCGGCGCCATCCGCGACGACTGCCGCGGCAAAGTGATGTTTGGAGTGGGTGAGCGTGTAAGTGACGTACAGATAAGTACGGCTGAAACCGGTGATTCCGATACGATCTCTATCGATCAGCCCTTTGCGATCCAGAAAATCAATGGCGCTGTCATATACCGCCATGGCTGCTGGAACTTCCTTGGGCGTGTCTGTGAGATGCGAGTCGCCGGGATCGGGGGCCTGCAAAACGAAGAATCCTTTGCCCGCCAGCGCCTGGGCAGCAAAAGCGGTTGTCCAGGGACCATCGATCCAAAATTTATCAGGAGTCCATCCGTGGGTTTGTATGACCAGCGGATATTTCTTGCCGGAGACGTACTCCACCGGCCAATACAGCCCGCCCTTGACTTCATGGTGGCGAGAGGTTTTCCAGGCAACTTCCTCGACTCTGGCCAAAGCGAGGCCCTGGAATTGGGGATTCAAGTCCATGAGTAACGACTTCTGGCCTCCGCCCGGAGCGATGGCAAAGATTCGCGGAGGTTGGTTCATGTTTTCCTCAAGAACGATATCCGGCAGGGAGGGCGCTGCTTTTATTTGTGCTTGCGGGGTGCTGGATCGCGACCAAGTGGCATTGTCATTGTCACTGCTCTTCCGGAAGTAGGCTTTCGGCGTAGTTTTTCCGTTGAAGCTATCCATCCGTCCGAGATCGCAGACGACATCGTTGGTCTTGGCATCCCAGTCAAGAAGTCGCAGATCCTCGTCGCTTATCTTCACCACTTGGTGGTTGGATAACTTAACTTCCGTCAAAAAGGCATGCGCCTTTCTGCGAGCGCGTTCCGTCGGGTCACCAATATTCAGCGGCAAATACATGTTTGACACAACCACCGACTGGCTGTCGGGCGACCAGGCTGCCTCCGACATCCCCCAAAGAGAGATTGGGGCATCGAGCAAGAGGCGACCCGTACCCGTAGCTGGATCAACCAGCTCGTACTGGAAAATCGATGTGCTCGCTCCCGGCGCGGAGGTCGTCTGTCTGGCTGCCTTCAAGTATTGGTCGTCATACTCGGTCCACGCGTCCGGAATGTGAGCGGCTTGCGTCTTGACGATAAGGTGCAATCCATCCGGCGAAAGCGACATCTCGCTGTACGAGCCAAGGCGGCCCTCAGTGGTTATCCTGCTCTCCGCTTCACTTCCCGCTTGTTTTATGAACAAAGCGCGATCATCGTCTCCTCCTCCATGTTTCCCTGCAATCAGGTCGGATACTAATTCACTGGTGACGTTGATGCCCTGGCGCGCAGTGTTCTCGTTTACAAAAGACACTTCTGGGTTTTCGGCGACAAAGACAATTTCGGCGCCCTTCGCGGCCCTAACGAATGAATTTAGATTGGTGGCGTGGTGGGTGAGTTTTTTCAACTCTTTCGAGCCGCATTGAAGCGAATAAAGCTGGGTGGTTTCGCCGGGATTCTCGCCCAGAAACAGGATAGTGTCGTTATCGTCCATCCACACCACATTTTGGATGGCGGGCCGGTTCGAAGAGGACGACATGGAAAGCAGTACGCGGGGAGTGGACGAGCGAAATACTTCGTCCGTGTTGAACTGGACTAGAGAATACTCGTTCGTATTGGTCTCAAGATTCCCCTTTCGGAGGACCACGACGAACCTCTTTCCGTCGGGTGAGAACTTGGCCACCAAGCCTTTGGAGGCGGCGCCCAGGGCATACTGCGGATCGCCAAAACGTGTCATCCGAATAGAATCCGCCACCGTCAGGGGCCGCTTCAGCGCGACGCTTTCTGACTTCGCTTGGCTCGCGCCCGCCGAAGCTCCCAGCGCTTCAGCGGGGCTGAGGCAGAATCCATAAGTCGAGCCAACCATCAGGAGCAGGATGCCCACCCGCGAAAGACCTGGCGACCTGCGAAGCCACGCTTTCACGTGTTGGTTGCGTTCCTGCGGGCACGGCTCAAGAGTCTGACTGGCGAATGGCATCGCAACGTCCTTTTGGGATCAGAAGAGTTCAAAAGAATAATTTCAGGGCGAACTGTATCGACCTTGGTCCACCGAGTTGATAGAGAGGATTGAACGCACCGTTCGCAAGTTGACCTCCGGCGAGGCTCTGACCCAGCAGCGCGGAGGATAGGCCAAACGTTGGGAGCAGGAAGCCGGGGCCTCCAAGGTTGCCGGACGGTGCTCCGAAGTTGGGGTGGTTCAGAAGATTGAACATCTCGGCGCGGAATTGTAGTTTCACCCAGTCATGAATGGGAAAGTCCCGATGAACGGCAAAGTCCCATTGGGTTGCGCCAAATCCTCGGAGGGCGTTCCGAGGCAGGTCGCCTTGAGCCAAAGGCAAGCCGGTGACCGGGTCAAGTGCGGGAGACGTGAATGCGCCTGCGTTGAATGCTTTGCCGCCCGGATACATCGGTCCAGACAAGTAGAAAGGCTGACCCGCGACGATGTCTGGCCTCACATTCGTAAAAAAGCCGTTGGAGAGAAATACAAAATTTCCGTAGTACACGTCAACCGGAAGGGCCGATCGGGCCTGGACAACAGTCTCGATCGACCAGCGCCCCAGCATTGCATTTGCAAGCGTATTGCTGCCATGAACCGGTACATCGTAGGTCAATCCCATGGAAAAGGCGTTTCGAATGTCGAAGTCAGAGGGCCCCCGGTTTATATGCGAATTGAGCTCCGACACCAAGTTGGACGCATTTCCGAAGGAGCCCGCCGAAGCGGTATCGATCGAGTGCGACCACGTATAGGATGCAAGCGCCTGGAGGCCTTGGGACATCTGGCGATGGAACTGGATTTGGAGTGCGTTGTAGTCAGAGGTACCGGTGTTGGTTACGAGTTCGGCAAGAATAAGATTGGGATTCGGGAACAGTATCTGTGCCGTTTGCAGAAGCCGCCTTCCGGACGCGCCGACATACGATGCCGTCAAGGTTTGTTGCCTTCCCAAAGACTGTTCGATCGCCGTATTCCATTGCAGCGTATACGGCAACTGAAGCTTCGGATTAAAGGCGTACAAGGGGGAATTGCTGGCGTTAGGTGGTGTGATTTGGGGAGGATCTGGTGCATTGCCAGTCAGCGGAAAGCTGGTAGGGACAGGGGAGAAAGCTCGACGCCCCAAATGGATAGAATATCGACGAAGCCGTGTTCCCAGCTTCGGATGTCGCCATATCATAGAAAACCCCGAATCCTCCGCGAAGCACGGTCTGCCACTGCGGTTCTGCGAGACCTGATAGGCCAGTCCGATGCGAGGCGCGACATTCCCGTAGCTCGTCTTATAGGGCGGAGTACCCGCCGGAGCCAGGGCAAGATTCGCCAGATTGCCGAGATTGAAACCCACCGCCGCCGGGAAGCCGGGGCCGCTGAGCGATGTAGGAACGAAGTCTGTGTCCCACCTCAGCCCATAAGTTAAGGTCAGCCGGGGGACAACGCGCCATGTATCTTGGGCGAAAACGCCGAGATTCCGAAACAGAAAGGTAACAGGAAGACTGGAATTAATATTAGCTTGATAATCCACGTTCCCTGATCCCGCAGATTCTACGCTCAAGAAGTAGACGCTCTGAGTGTAGGCGGCAGGCTGGACCTGAGGCGACAGGCGGCGAAAATCGATGCCAAACTTTATGCTGTGTGGGCCTCTTTGCAAGGACACGCTGTCCACAAAATTGAGTTGCCGCTGGCGATTGTGCGCATATGCCCCTGCGCCGAAGCCTCCGTTGTTGCCAAGTGAGGCGATACTGAAAGTAAAGTTCCCATCGCTACTGGTAAAGGGACTTGGGAATGGCAGTGCTCCGAGTGGCACCGCACCCCCGAAGTTGTCCAAGTAAGACGAACTCGAAGCATCTGTGCTGCTGTAGTTAAAATGGAAGTCGTTCGCCGCGAGGTTTGATATCGCCCAGGTTACTCCTACTGTGCCCGTTTGGGTGGTGATTCGGGTCAGCAAGACGTCGCTCAGTGCCCCCAATCCACGCTGGCTCAAGTCCGAAGGCGAATAGTTATACCGCCCAAAAACATTCAGCTTGTCGCTCAGCTTGTGATCAATCCGAAGACTGTAAGCGTCGAGCGAGGCGGGAATGGAGAAGCTGGCGTTGAAAGCGGCATACCCTGTTGCCTTCACCCCCGAGGGCGGGCAAGTGGGATCAGTCGCGGGATCACACGGCAAAAAGATTTCCGGACTGGTGGGGTTTGGCAAAGGAAAGGCATTCAAATACGGCTGCAATGCCGGTATGGCATTCTGCCGGGAGTTTGTGGTGCCCCCGGGAGTGAAACTGGCGTCGGGGACATACGAAAGTACAGTCTGGGGCAGACGGAGGCGCAGTCCCTCATAGGAGAAGAAAAAGAAAGTCTTATCCTTAAGAATCGGCCCACCTAAGGTTCCGCCAAAATCATTCTGCCGTTCCTTCGCCTTTGGAAGGGGAGGGTTGTTGGTGTAGCCATTGAACCAACCAGTGGCGTCCAACACATCGTTTCTCAAGTAATCGAACGCAGTGCCATGGATTTGATTGGTCCCGGAGCGCGTGACGATCGAAATCTGGCCACCCGGTGTCCGGCCAAACTCGGGCGCAAAGGTAGAAGTCTGGATGCGAAACTCCTGCATGGCGTCAACTGAGACCAGACTGTTCGTACCGCCTAAGACGCTCGATGAACCAAGCGCACCTCCCAGCCCATTGCCAGAACCTAACGAAGCGCTAATGCCAATGTTGGCGCTCACGCCGTCGACCATCCAGTAATTTGAGCTTGCTCGTTGCCCGTTGACGCTGAACTGGCCTGTGTCAACCCCGTTATTGGCGGTCAGCACCACCCCTGGAGTGAGTTGGATCAGGGTCTGAAAACTCCTGCCATTGAGCGGGAGGTTCTCGGCAAACTGACGATCCATGACCGTGCTGACGGAGGCATCGGTTGTGTTCACGTGCGTGGCCTCCGCAGTGACAGTGACAGTTTCCGACACTGTGCCGAGTGTCAGCGCAAAATTCTCCGCAAGTTCGTCCTGAACATGCAGTAGAAGACCCTCTTTGATGAGCACCTTGAACCCCGTAGCCCCAGCGGCGACGCGATACTTGCCGGGATGCACGCCGGTGAAAACATACAAACCAGCACCATTCGTCTTGGTCCTCATCTCGACGTTCGTTTCGGTATTGGTCAAGACAACCTCCGCCCCGACTACGGCTGATCCGCTGGGATCCGTCACACGCCCTGACAGTGTCGCAGACTCGCTCTGACCTAGGCAGATGCCAGATAAGGCGATGATCAGAAAGAACGAGAGACATTTGGCCATTTCAGGTTCCTCGATGTGAGCTTGTTGAGCAATACCCACACCAGTGCCGAGTTGTGCCTCCGGTCGAAAAAGTATTTTCGCCTAGACGAATGGATTCGATTAGGGATGATTGATGGGATTACGCAGATAGGCGTACATCAGCTTCTTGCCAGTGGGCTTTTTGGTTCCCCCGGAAGGTTCGACCGTCACGAAAACCGAATCGATCGTTTTTAGGAGGTTCGGGTCTTCGACCTTCAGCGCCCAGCGGGATTGTTTCTGGTCGTCGATGTAGAAGATGCCAAGATTCACAGTCACCTTGCCACCTTCGGTGCGCTGGCCCCATGCCTGGAACGCAGCGTTTTTCACCTTCACTGTATCTAAGTCATACGCGTAGAAGATGAGCTGCTTGCCCTCGGTTAGGAAGATGCGGCCGAATGGACGGGACTCGCCATGGGCATCTTGATCGTGAACGTCAATGATATGCAGGTTTCTGGCAGTCATCAGATCGCGGATGTCACGGCCGGCAGCGAGCAACTGTCGCTCCCGATCGATCGCGGCCTTCTGGCTTTCAAGCTGTTCGGAGAGTTCATTGATCCGGTATTGTTGCGCCACAAGTTCAGCTCCCTTATTGGAAGCCGCTGTTTGCATTTGTTCCAAATCCTGCCGAACTTTTGTGAGTTCACTTTCAGCGCCGCTTGTGTGTTGGGCTAAAACTGATTTATCCGACGTAAGCTCGGCAACTCGGGACTGTAGTGTCTGGATGGCATTAATGTCTTTGCGATGTTCGTCGTCCAGTTGAGCACTACGTTGTTTGGCAGCAGAGAGCTCCTTTTCCAGGCGAGCAACCTCGGGAGCGGAATCAGAGTGTAGACGCTCCGCCTCTCGAAGGTGCCGTTCAATAGTGGCTTCGGCCGTTTGCGTCTGTCGCAGGTCCTTTTGCAAACGCTCTGTTTCCCGGCGTTGCTCTCTATCGTGACGTACCAACCCGAAACCGATCACGACGATTGCGAGCAGAGCGGCTGACATCGCAATGCGAGGCAGGCGTGCTCGGATCGACCAATTGAGTTCGTCGAGCCATTCGCGAAGCTTGGGAAATCGCGAATTCGGACCGTGGATCGCCTCCGGCGAGATGTGTAAACCTTCATCCGCCACACGCCTGAGCGTCGATTCACGTAACTTGCGGAGCCCGTCCGGGGTAACTCCGGGGCCCGGCCGGAACTGGGCACGAGCTGCAAGGGGGAGACGATCGTTGGTGATTGATGAGAAATCCGCCAGGGAAGTTTTGCATTGGGTACACCGGTGCAGATGCTCGTGCAACTCGACCATTTCTTCAGGCGAGACTTCACCGAGGGCTGCCAAGCTGCACAGCTTTTCGAAGTGCTCATGTCTTGGCATCGAGTGTCTCCTGTCCTGCCGACGACACGGCTTCCTGGTGTGGTTGATGCATAAGCTCACGGAGTTTACGCATCCCGCGATAGTAGCGGTGCCGCACGCTATAGAAGCTGTCGCCCGTACGCTCAGCGACATCATGCATACTTAGACCCTCGAAATACACCAGCTCCAGAATACGTCGCTGCGCTGCGTCCAGTGATGCGAGCATTTGCCGCACGAGCCGGCGTGACTCGTTCATCGACAATGTTGGAACGTCAACGAATTCTGAGCTCGGGGTGTTCTCTAATTCCCCCATGTCTTGCAGCAAATGCGAGTTGCGGAATTTCAAATGGCGCCGTCGATTCAGGCTACGTCGATATGCCAGGCGAATGATCCACATCTTAGCTGTACCCTTGTCAGCCTTGAATTGTGCCGCCGTCTTGCATAGCTCGACAAAAACTTCTTGGGTCAGATCCTCGGCCTCGGCGTCTTCATGGATGATTCGTGAGGCAACGCTGAGCACAAGGCGGGAATATCGATCAAGCAGCACAGCAACGGCGTCACCGTGGCCTGCGCCGAGGTGCACCATCACCTGTTCGTCGGACAAGTTGCCGAGTTGCTGATAGGTTAACCCGCAGGGTTCTTGCAGGTGTTCCTCACGAAGGGTCCGCACGCCATCGACTCCAATAGGGGCCGAGTGTACACTAAACCCGCGTCAGACTTAAAGACCAGCCCACTCGCCAAATTTTTATTTTTTGGGTGGCACAAAGCACCCATGGGGTGGGTATTACTAACCAGTTGGTGTGGATCCGAGGATCCCTCCCGAGTGTGGAAGGTGTGCGCGGACGAACGGCTGATAGACGCAAATAGCGGTTTGTGAAACCGCCATACATCGCAAACCATTGATAATTAATGTCTAATGGCGCGTGGAGCACAATCGGAGAGCACATCGCTTCACTCCCACCTCCCCTCAAATACTGTCGGCCAAGCCTAGGCCACTTTGATTTCTTTGCCTTTCTTTTGATTATTTTGCCCGATTTTGCCGATAAATCCACTTTCTCAAACGTCTGTCTTGCCTTTGAAAAAGACCATCGATCCAGCGCCTCTCAAACCCTACTCCCGCCGCCCGGGCCGCCCAGCATTTGCCGGCTCAAACCACCCGGTTGTTGGCGGGCGAACGTGATCATACGAAGGCTGCCGAAAAGTAGTCGTCCGCCGTTCAAGAAGCCTTGCAGGGATAGTAGGCCCCATTGTTTATGGTTATGGTACGGAGCGGCGGCCGGCCGATACCGCTCCGCAGACTAGAACGATTTTGAGAACCAGGCTTCCAGGAATTCGCCTAGCTCGCTGTGGCTTTGAACTGAGGGATTGGGTCCAGTTCCTTGAATGCCGAAGTGTGAGTTCACTTTTCTGCCAGGCTTCCACCTGTTTTCGCATGGACTCGAAGTTGCGCTGCATGCGATCGACGCCGACCGAGATGCAGTCGATCAACGAGAACGACTTCGAGTGTTTCGCCAAGACCGGCGTAAAGTCTCCCGCAACCGCCATGTTCGAACAGATCAACACTCAGAAGTCGCCTCAGCGTGATCCCATGGTGCGGGTCTAGGGGCTCAATCAGCCGAAAATCATATCGCGGACTATCGCGAGA
>Ga0070698_100006436_pt1 | contig 12735 bp, 14 predicted proteins | sample KBSK1502metaG_FD_65477 | JGI IMG/M metagenome (GOLD analysis project Ga0070698, IMG submission 65477) | Corn, switchgrass and miscanthus rhizosphere microbial communities from Kellogg Biological Station, Michigan, USA - KBS K1-50-2 metaG | ecosystem: Host-associated > Plants > Roots >... | reverse complement strand
GATCGCCGCCAGATGAAGCAGTGCGTAGGCCTCGCACCCTAAAGACGAGACCGCCGCCGGCGAGGCCTCAGCCCACATCGATGACTCGCTGCACCCAGTGCCTCTTGATCCACGGCGAGCGGTTGCACATCCGCAGCAGGACCTCGCGCGCTCCGATCAGTCCCCGGCTCCGGAACGAGCCGAGTAGCCCCATGACGTGCGTCTGGTGGAGCACGCGCTTGACCCGCCGGCGACGCTCGACGCTGTAGCGGCGACCCGCGTCGTCGACGAGCTCGGGCCGACCATTCGCGGCCGCGATGAGCTCGGCGAGCAGCTCCGCATCCTGGAACGCGAGGTTCATGCCCTGTCCTCCTGCCGGGTGCACGGTGTGGGCGGCGTCGCCCACGAGCACGGCGCCCGGGATCGCGAGCGTTCGACCGAGTGACCTGGACAGGTGGTACACGTGCCCTCCCAGGAACCGGAGCTTCTCCACCGGAAACGTGCTGAGACGTCGGGCGGCAACCTGGGCGAAGTTCCGAGCCGAGACACCCTGGCTGTCGGCCGTCCTACGGAACTGGATGCCGATGCGCATCTCGCCTCTCGGCAGCGGCGCCATGACCATGACGCCCGTCCGGCCGAGGATGTAGTACCCTGCGTCCGCGTACTCCGGCAGGAGCTCTACGCGAGCGTTGTAGAAGGAGAAGGCGTAGTCGCGAACGCTCCGGCCGGGGAAATGCCGATCGCGAAGCGCCGTCTGTGCTCCGCTGGCGACAACGGTCAGGGCCGCGCGGACGTCGCCCCCGTCCGTCCGCACACCGACGACGCGATCGCGGTCGACGAGGAGGTCGAGGCACCGCACTCCCCGTCGCATGCCCACGAGCCCTGTGCCCATTGCGGCCTGCTCGAGTAGGCGCTCCAGATCGGGATGGGTGACCAGGGTCAGCCGCGCTGCGCGGCGAAGATCCGCGTGCAGGTCAACCTCGAAGATGACGCGGCCCCGATCGTTGAGGATCCGGAACATCTCGAGCTGGACGGGACCATACGCCGCCAAGCGCTCCTCAAGGTTCCAGCGGCGAAGGAGGGGAAGGACCGAATCCTGGATCACGTCCCCTCGATCGATCTCGCCGGGCGCACGGCGCTGCTCCAGCACGACCGAAGCTATCCCGCGCCGCGCGAGGGCGTTCGCTACCGCGAGTCCGGCGACGCCGCCCCCTGCGATGACGACGTCGCTCAGATGGGTCTGCCGGACCGCTCGGCGCGCGCGATCGCCGACCCGTGCGACCATCGCGGCAGCCAGCGTCGGGTAGTCGAGACGTACCGGGCATAGGAATCGCGGTACCGTCGATCGAGCACCGGCTCTTCGGACAGCGTCACGTAGAGATGCGTGACGACACACATAGCCACGGCGTAGACCAGCACGGCGGCAGAGCGGAAGCATAGGGCGGCGCCGAAGATGATCGCCAGATTCCCGATGTACATGGGGTTCCGGACGTACAAATACGGACCCCGGACGACGAGTTCCCTGGGAGGATCGGTCGGAAACGCCGTTCCGCGTCCATACCGGATGAAGAACCAGAACGACGTATACGAGAGCGCCGCGCCCGCCGGCAACAGTACCAGACCCGCGTAGCGGAGAGCCTCCGGCAAGGCGAACGTGTCGAGGCGACTCAGACCGACGACTGGCAGGACCACGAAGATCCCGATCACCACCGCTCCATAGAGATGAGCACGAACGAGGCGAGCGACCTCTCCGCTCATCGACGGTTCCTGCGGCCTCAGGCGATGGCCGCGAGCTTCGCGGACAGCTGGCGCGTGAGGTCACCGAACGTCCGGATCTGCATGATCTCCTTCGTGGCGAGGCCGACGGAGAACGTCTCCTCGAATTCACCCGCGAGAGTGACGAGATCCAGCGAGTCGAGACCCAGGCTCTCGATCTCGGTCTCGGACGTGATCACCGAGGGATCGACACGCAGGCGATGGGCGAGCACGGCCCGGGCCTGCTCGACGACTTCGCGCTCAGTCATCTCGGGCTCTCCTCTTCCGTCGCGACCGGCCGGTCACCCGGCCTTACCGATCACGACACACGCGTTGCTGCCTCCGAAGGCGAACGAGTTCGACAGCACCGTCCGCACTGTGATCGCGCGAGCGGCCCCGGGGACGTAGTCGAGGTCACACTCAGGGTCGGGCTCCTGATGATTCCGCGTGGGCGGAATATGATCGTGGATGGCCGACAGGACACTCGCGATCACCTCGACCGCGCCGGCCGCCCCGAGAAGATGCCCGATCGCCCCCTTGATGCTCACCACGGGGATCGACGCCGCACGGCTGCCGAAGACCTTTTTGATGGCGCTGGTCTCGATGCGGTCGTTGAGCGGCGTCCCCGTCCCGTGCGCGTTGACGTGGTCGATCGCCTCGGGCGGCAGCCCGGCGCTCGCCAGCGCGCGCTCCATGGCCTCCACCTGCCCGGCTTCGCTGGGCGCGGTCAGATGATGGGCGTCGCTGCTAAAGCCATACCCCAGGATTTCGGCCAGGATGGGTACACCCCGCGCTCGGGCGGACGACCTCGATTCGAGGACGAGGATGCCTGCGCCCTCTCCGAGGACGAAGCCGTCGCGGTTACGGCTGAACGGCTTGCACGCGTGCTCCGGATCGTCGTTGCACTCGGACAGCACGCGAAGGGCCGCCCACCCCTCGAGGACCGCGGGATTGAGCGTGGCGTCCGTGCCGCCGGTCACGGCGATCGCCTGGACGCCGGACTTGATCAGCGAGAACGCGACACCGATGGCGTGGGTGGACGAGGCACACGCGGCATCGACGGTGAAGAGCTGGCCATGCAGGCCGAACCGGATCGACACGGCGGAGGCACCGGCGTTGATCATGCACTTCGGAATGCCGACGGCGCTCACGCGGCCGGTCTCGTAGTAGCGCTTGTAGAACGGCTCGCTCGCCGCGACCCCGCTCATCGAGCTTCCGAGGATGACGCCTGCCGCCTGGCGTTCGTCGGCGTCGAGGAGGCCGGCCTGGCCGAGTGCCTCCTCGGCCGCGACGACGGCCATCTGGGAGGCGAGGTTCAGGCGCTGGACCTCGCGGCTCGACAGCCGCGCCTCCGGATCGAAGCCCACGGGCGGGGCGCCGATCTGGATGCGTCGCCCCGAGACATCGAAGGCGCGGATGGCGCGCGAGCCACTCCCTCCGGCGACCAGGTTCGACCAGAAGCTGTCGATCCCGGTGCCCAGCGGGCTGACCACGCCCATGCCGGTCACGACCACGGAGTCTGACATCACCATCGAACGAGAATGGCGCCGTACGTCCACTTGGTCGCCTCGGCCGGGAGCAAGGCCACGACGTCCCCCGGTCGCAACACTCGCTCGCGCTTCATCGTGTCCAGGGCGATGTAGATGCTCGCGGACGCAGTGTTGCCCACCTGCTGGAAGTTCGAGAATCCCTTGGCGCCCCGCAGATCGGTCTTCTCCTTCATGGCGTCGATCAAGTGGCCGCTGACCTGGGGCGGGACATAGTGGGCGATCTCGTCGCGGGTCACGATGCCCGAGTTCCACACCCACTCCAGGCCGCGCTCGATGAGCTCCGGGCCGCGCTGGAGAATGGTGCGGAAGTCGTGCACGAACGCGGGCCCCTCGCCGTCGTGCGCGCCGGTCGGCGCAAGCGCGCCACCCGTCTTCAAGATCATCCCCGGCGATCGACCACCCCCGATCGATCGGAACATGCAGCCGAGAACACCACGCTCGTCGTCGTCCGAAGGCACGAGCACGGCTGCGCCGGCGCCGTCGCCAAACATCGACACCGCCACGAGATGCCCCTTGTCAGGCGTCGAGCCACCCGTCAAGAGCTGATGGAACGGGGAGATGAGCTCCGAGCCGACCAGGAGCGCCGCACGCGATTGGCCACTCTTGATGAAGCTCTCGGCGACCACGAACGCCTGGGCCATCCCCCCACAGCCGGCGCGGAGCTCCATCACTTGGCATTCACCCAGACCCAGGAGGTCCTGGAGAAACAGGGCCGTCGCCGGAAACGGATAGTCGGGGGTGGCCGTCGACAGGATGAGGAGATCAATGGCGGCCGGCGACACGTCGGCGTCGTCGAGCGCACGGACGCTCGCCTTGTAGGCCATGTGAGCATTCGACTCGCCCGGCCTCAGTCTCCTGGTCTGGAGATCAATGGCAAGGTGGCGGCTGATGCCACCCAGCATCTCGCTGACGCGCAGGACGTCCCGGCCGAAGAAATTCGCCAACTGCTTGTTGTCCACGGACTCGCCGGGAAGATAGGTCCCGGTGCCGGCAATCCTGGCCTTGATGGACCCACGCCGCGTCGACGTCGCGTTCATCGGAGACTCCGACACGAGACCATCCGAGCCTTCTCGAGACCACGGATGACCCACCACGTCGGATCGAACTCACCCGGCTTCATGCTGAATTTCGCGCTCCGAGGGTAGGCGTGGTGATTGTTGTGCAGCGACTCTCCGCCGGTGATCCATGCCAGCCCGCGGTGATTGTACGCGGTGTTCTCGAAGTTCTGCTGCCCTTGCCAGTGTGCGAGCCCGTTGACGATAGGGGCGAGGACGAACGTATTGAGCACACCATGTAGCATGTCAGCGACGAGTCCCATCCAGCCGATGGCGAACGTCAGGAGCGCGGCCCCGACGGCGAGTCCGAGCAGATTCCTCGAAAAGAGCACGCGGTCCCAGACGTCCGGCTGCACGTCGGGCGCCCACATCTTCAACACCCCTGGCCGGCGCGCTTCCCGGAGGTAGAAGAGGAGGTTGCCGAGCCAGACGTTGCGCAGGCCGTACAGACGGGGACTGTGCGGATCGCCCGGCACGTCGGCGAACGCGTGGTGCTTCCGGTGCACGGCGACCCACTCCTGGCGAGACACGCCCACCGTCAACCAGATGATCACGCGACAGGCGTACTCGGCCGCCGGATGAAGGCTGACCGACCGATGGGCGAGAGAGCGATGCAGGTAGACGGAGATCGCGATCACCGCAACCTGGGTCACGACGAGGGTCCAGCAGAAAAGGACCAGAAACGACCACCCCGCGCCCTCCACGATGTCCCCGAGGATCGGACCAACGCCCCCGCGCGTCAAGCGGCACGCGCGGCGAGCCGATGCGGAACTGTGTTACCTCTGGCTCGATGCCCCGCTGGTGGATCGACCTGCGCCGGACTGCCCTGCTCTCGTGGAACGCCGCCGGGTTCCTGGTCGCACTCCTCATCGGTCGAACGACGGGCCGCGCCACGGCCGCCATCCTTCTCCGCCAGGCACTCCAGCGGATGGGCATGACGTATCTCAAACTTGGCCAGTACCTCGCGCTGCGTCTGGATCTGTTGCCGTCGGACGTCACGCGCGAGCTGAGCAAGCTGTTCGAGGCCGCGGAGCCTATGCCCCCGGGCGACGTGCGGCGCGTCATCGAATCGGAGCTGGGAGGCCGGCTGGAACTGGTGTTCGCCCGCTTCGAATGGTCGCCCGTCGCCTCGGCGTCCATCGCGCAGGTGCACGAGGCCGTCACGTCTGAAGGCGAGCGCGTCGCGGTCAAGGTACAGCGTCCTGATCTCGAGGCCGCCTTCGAGGCGGATATGCGCGGCCTCACGCTCGCGGCCCGGACGGTGGATCGACTGGGTCTCATGGGCGAGCTCTCGCTGCGCGAGGCCGTGGAGGAGTTCGCGACGTACACGCGCCGGGAGCTCGACTTCCAGCTCGAGGCGCTTACCGCGAACCGGCTGCGGCGCGAAGCCGCATTCGAGGAGATCGTCCCTCGCATCGTGTGGGGCCTCAGCACGCGGCGCGTGCTGACTATGGAGTACATCGAGGGCGTGAGCGTGGGCCGCGTGATCGAGGCGCTGAGCACCGGCCGGGAGGCGGAGTTGACGGCCGCCGTCCCAGAGTTGGACCTTCGCCTGGCCTCCCACAACCTCGCGCGCGCCTCCCTGCACCAGATGTTCGGGGTCGGCTTCTTCCACGCCGATCCCCATCCTGGCAACCTCCTGCTGTGCCGAGGCAATCGCGTGGCATACCTGGACTTCGGGATCTTCGGGCAGCTCTCGCCTGAGCAGCGCGAGATCATGGCCAGCTACATCGAGCACCTGGTGATCGGCGACGTGGAGGAGGCGTTCCGGCATTACCAGCGCCTGCTCACGCCCACCGCCCACACGGACCTCGCGGCATTCAAGCGCGAATCGCAGGACGTGCAAAGCCGCTGGTACGAGACGTCGCGCCACCCGGCCGGCGCGATCACGCACCGTCTAGTCGCACCGTTCGCCGACGAGATGCTCACCGTGGTCCGCCGCCATCGGATGCGCATGAACATGGACACGCTGCTCTTCTGGCGGGCCATGATCGTGCTCGATGCGACGCTGCTGCAGCTGTGCCGCGATTTCGACCTCCTAGCCGAGGTGGGGGCGTACTTCCGGCTCACGCGGCCGACGCTGGCCGAACGCCTCGTCGACACGCTGCGGGACAGCGACGCGCTGGCGTCACTCGGTCAGTTGGCCTCACGCGGGCCGCGTGTCCTGCGCGACGCCCTCGCCGACGCCGCCGCCGGGCAATTGCAGGTGCATGCCACGCTCCGTCCATCTCTGCACGCACGGCGTGCGGAACGCCGCCGCGTGGAATGCGTGACCCTCGGCCTCCTGGGATTATCGCTGATCGTGGCGGCCGGCGCGTTCGGCGTCGCCGCGGCAACGGCGCTCTCGTCGGCGGCGGCCGTGCTGTTCTTCGTGTCGCTGTATCGACTCCGACGATAGGGCGTACAATCGATCCGCTTCCCTCGAAAGGAGGACGAAGGCGATGAGTTCCGTTCCGGGCCCTGACACGACCATGGCGGCAGAGAACGCTCGTCTTCGAGCTCGGATCGAGGCCCTCGAGGCCGAACTGGCGGCCACGCGGACGCTCGAGGGGCGTGAACCGCGCAGCGAATACGAACGCCTCCGGCGCGACATCCCGACCCAGGTCGCTGACGAGGGCACCCGCGTCGTGAAGGCGCTCGCCCAGGCGCTCGCTGAGCAGCTGCGGGCCACGGCCGACGTGGTCAGCGCCGTTGCGGACGAGGCATTCCGGCGCCGGGAGGAACGTGCAGCGGACGAGCGCGACACGACGGATCGTCCATCGACGTCTCCGGTCGCGGAGGACCAGCGCGGCACCCGGACCACACGCTCCGGCCGCACGGCCGAAGACCTGTCGGCGGTGATCAACACCGGCATCGAGCGCGCGGTCGAGATCCCGAGACGTGTCATCGAGCGACTGTCAGACGCGTATCGCAAAAGCCGCTGACCCGCGTGCACTCGCCGGCGCCGCGGCCGGCGACTCGCGCAATGGCGACTCGTGATCGGTATCTCGTCGCGTTTCACGCGCGCCTACCGTGATCCGGTCGCGTTCCGGCGCCTGCTCGAACGGCTCGGCCCTACTTTCGTCAAGCTCGGCCAGTTCCTCGCGCTGAGGCCGGACGTCATTCCCCAGGAGTACGCCGACGAGCTTATGCGGCTCCTCGACCGCGTGGAGCCTTTCACCTGGCCGGAGGCCAGGGCGGTTCTCGACGCCGACTTCGGCGACTGGACGCGGCATTTCGAGGACGTCGACCCGCGCCCGGTGGCGGCGGGATCGCTGGCCCAGGTGCATCGCGCCACCGCGCGGGATGGCCGGCGGCTGGCGCTGAAGATCCTTCGCCCGGATATCCGGCGCCGGGTCGACGCCGATCTGCGACGAGCGCGGCGCATTGCGCATGTCATCCGGCTCGCCCAGCCGGATCTCGTCATCGATCCTCACGACGTCGTCGACCAGCTGCGCGGCTGGCTCGCAGAGGAGCTGGACTTCGAAAGCGAGGCGTCCAACATCGAGCGGCTCCGTCAACTGGCAGCCGACGACGTCTCGATCGCGATACCGCGCGTTCATCGCGAGCTCTGCACGCCCTCCGTGCTGACGACCGATTACCTGGCCGGCGTGCCGCTCACCGACATCCTGGAAGCCGGCGATCGCACCCCGCTGGAACGCCTGGGCTTCGACGCCCGCGCGTTCGCCGATCGCCTGGTGCGCTCGACGCTGCGGCAGATCTTCGAGTACCGGTTCTTCCATGCCGACGTGCATCCCGGCAATCTGTTGCTGTTGCCCGGCAACGTGGTCGGCTATGTCGACTTCGGCCTGTGCCAGACGATCGACCAGCGCGTCGCGCGTGAGCAGGCCCGCTATCTGGCCGCCGTCTACAACTACGACGTCCCGCGCCTGTTCCAGGCTCTCGTGGAGCTGCTGGTGCCCGCCGAGCGCGCGGACGTCGAGGGATTGCGCGCCGACTTCGCGCGCGAGAGCGCCCGCTGGCGACATCCCCATGGCGAGCGAGACATCGGCGGCTGGTCGCCGCTCGCCCAATGGCTCATCGGCATTATGCGCGCGGCCCGGCGCAACCGCTTCCAGGTTCCGCCGCGGCTGCTTGCGATGTACCGCACGCTGCTGGTCACTGAGAGCACCGCGCATCGCCTCTGCGCCGAGGTGGACCTTCGCACGGCGGGCCGGGACTTCCTGCTCGACTTTCAGATTCGCAACGCCGTCGGCGACATCACACCCGAACGGTTCAGCGCCCAACTCCTATCCCTGCTCGAGCTGGCCGCTGAGTCGCCGGATCGTCTCAACCAGATGCTCTCCGATCTCTCCGATCACCGGCTGGGCGTTCATCTCGTACCGGTGGAAGATGCGTCCGAGCGGCGGCGGCGCGACGGCTACGCGAGGATGCTGGTCGGTGGCGTCGCCTGCGTCGCCGTCGCCGTCTGGGCCACACAGCACCCCACCACGCTCGGTGGCGTCTTGCCGCTGATCCCCGTGGCGCTCGTGCTCGTCCTGCTCGTAAGAATCCTCCTCGGGTGGAGATCCACCCGATAGCTCACCCGGCGACGGCCTCCTGCTCCGCGAGCCGTTCTCGCCACGACGGGATGTCCAGGTCGAACGGATGTTCGGCCAGCGTCGCCTCGTTCTTGACGGCGCAATCGTGCTGGTCGATCTGGAAGAGGACGTTGAGCACGGACAACCGGTCCTGGAGGATGTAGGAACGCAGACTCTGGACGAAGCGGTAGCCTTCCCAGTCTCGCTTGGCCACCAGCGCGGCCAGGGTCTTCAAGTACACCATCACCTGCAGGGGATATGGCAGCCGGAACTGGTTGGCGCCGCCCTCCACGAAGGTCGCGATAAGCCGCTTTCTTATGTTGGCGTAGTCGAAGAGTCGTCGCATCAGCGCGACGTACCCCGTCTGGAGCTCGATCGGGCGCATGTTCGCGGGGATGAAAACCGTATGCTGCGCGTCGTAGAGCTTCCACTCCCGGCTGAGGATCCGCCCCGCGGCCTCGAACTCCTTCCACTGCTTGTGATTCGGCGTCAGGATGTTGCAGTACGGGTAGACGATGTTGTTCCGGTCGAAGAAGTCGTACGCCGCCTCGAAGGCCTCGGGACCTTCGAGGTCCTGCCCGAAGATGAAGCTTGCGACGACCTCGATCCGGTACTCCCTCAGCGTCCGCACCGCCTGATCGTAGTCGACGGCGACGTTCTGACGCTTGTCGTACGAGCGCAGCACCGCCGGTTGCAGGCTCTCGAACCCGATGAAGACCTGCACGAAACCCGCCTCCCTCAGGAGCTCCAGCGCTTCCCTGTCCTTCGCCACGTTGATCGTCAGCTGGGAGCCGAAGTAGGCCTTGAACTTCGGGTAGCGCGCGTTGAGGGCGATGATGGCGCGGAGGATCTGCTTGAACTCCTTCGGGTCGCCGTAGATGTTGTCGTCCACGAAGAAGATCGGGCGGCCGAGGGTTGCTCCCAGGAGGTCCCTCTGATACAGCTGCTCCAGCTCCGACGTGATAACCTCGGGCGTCTTGTAGCGCATCCGGTTGCCGAGCATCATGATGATCGAGCAGAAGTTGCAGTGGAACGGACAGCCGCGGCTCACCTGAAAAGTCATGTAGAGATAGCGGAGCCAGCGACCGGGACGCGTGACCAGGCGATGACGCGTGGCGCGCATGTCCGTCTGATGGTCTTGCTTGTACACCCGCTTCAGCTGACCGCTTCGCGCGTCCTCCAGGATCTGGGGCCAGATGTCGTCGCCTTCCGAGATACAGATGCTGTCGGCGTGCGCGAGGACCTCCTCCTCCATCTCGAACAGGTTCAGCATGAACGGATGATAGCCGCCCATGACGACCGGGACCCCGCGTCGCCTGAACTCGTCGGCGATCTCGTAGGCGCGGGTCGCGTGCGTCACCATGCACGTGAGCGCGACGAGATCGACCTTCTCGTCGAAGTCGATCTCCTCCAGATGTTGCTCGTTGATCGTGTGCACATCTACTCCAGGCGGGGCGAGCGAGGCGAGCGTATCGAGGACGTTCACGTACAAGCCGCAGCCGTGCGCAGGGAACGGCCAGTAGATCAGCTCCAACAGCTTCTTCCACTCGTACTGTGAGCGCACCTGCGACCGCGGATCCCGCTTCGGATAGATGAGCAAGACCTTCATGCCGTTTTCTGCCTTCCCTTTGCGGAACACGCCTAGCGGTGGGCGCCGCCCTGCGGCGGTTCTGGTCTCTGGCCGGGCGTGGCCGCGAGCCGCGCCTCATTGCCGTCCAGCTTGCGCTGGATCTGCGCCATGAGCCATCGCGCGGCGACGGGCAGGATGGGCGCCAGCCCGAGCGAGCGCGGATAGACGAGCGTCTTGCGACGTCGCTCCAGCGCGCGGACGATCAGGCGCGCGAGGGTCGCGGTGTTGCCGTGAGGACCCCAGGCCATGGCCGCCGCCGCTCCGGGGACGTCCCGCCGCGCGCCGGCCAGCAGCGCCGTCTCGGTCGGGCCGGCGGTGACCTCTAGCACGTGCACGGCCGAGCCGTTCAGCTCGAGCCGCAGCGTTTCCGAGGCAAGCGACAGCGCGGCCTTCGTCGACGAGTAATGGCCAGTGAAGACCCACGGCGCCAGCCCCGCCAGTGAAGTGACGTTCACGACTGCGCCTTCCTTCCGCTGCCGCATCGGCGGCACCAGTGCCTGGATCAGAGCCAGCGGAGACCAGTAGTTTATCTCGAAGAGCTCACGCGCCGCGTCGCCGTCGGCCAGCTTCCACTGCGATCCGACGATGCTCGCGCCCGCGTTGTTGACAAGGATGTCGACCTGACCGAGCTTCGCCAGCGCACGGGCCGCGAGGTCCCCCGCCTCACCCCGCCGCGCCAGGTCCACGCCGAGCACGACCGGTCGCTCGTGGCCCGCCCGCGCGATCTCGTCCGCCAGCTCGACGAGCGCCGCCGTCCGACGCGCCGCGACGGCGACCACCACCCCTCGCGCCGCCAGCGATGTCGCGATGGCTCTGCCGATCCCGACGGACGCACCAGTGACCAGTGCGCGCTTGCCTTCGAGGCGCGTTAGCATTACGCGGCTTCCCTCGCGGAGTCGAGGCGCCGCCACCCGCTCACTCGCGTCGATCGACGCGGGCAGGAGCGCAACCGTGTCTGGTCGGACGACGAGCGATGTTCGCACGAGGTAGGCGCGAAGGCATAGACACGACTGGCGTTCAGCTCCGCCATTGCCGGACCGTAACAATCCGGGACCGGGAGCGTCAAGAGAGCCGGCGACGGCGCGGCCGACCGGGGCGATGGTTGTCACACCCGGCTTCCCACGCCGGTCGAAGAACTGTTAGCGAGAGCAAGGGACTGACACGGGCTTCGGCTTCCGGCGACGCGGACTGGCACGCGTCCGCCAGGAGACGTATCTGATTGACATCATCACGAGCCGTCGCTCCACGCGGTAGCAGCTAAGCCTTCGAATCCGGAATTGAAGCCCCACGACCTGCGCCACGGCGTCGCGATGGAAGTCTACGAGGCGCACCATGATCTCGAGCCCGTGCGCGAGCTAATGGGGCACTCGCGGATGGACACCACACAGGTCTACGCGAGCATCCGACCAGCTCAGCTGAAGCGAGTGGTGTCGTTCTACGAAGAACAGGCGACGCGGATGCTCATCGACAACAACGAGACTCGAACCGGTATTTCAGTCGCGAACGGAGGGCGCAACAGCGCTGAATAGATTCCATGTTTGAGGAACATTCGAATGTTCCTCAAACACGGAGCGAAAAAGATCAACGAAATCGAACTGGTGGCCCCAACGGGATTTGGCATACAGGCGTGTTACCGCGGCGCGTCACCTACTTGCCGTTCGAGGCTGGGCGTCGCCTCGGACAATATAGGGACGGTTGGTATAGGGACGGTTGGTGCGCTGGGCGACCCGCCACGCCTCTCCGTAGTTGTGCAAGTGGCTTGGATCAGCCTGTAGGACTACTTCACATGGGTCGGTCATCACCACACATCCGCGCGCAACAGCATCGAGGGCAGGGTTGTCGATCGTCACGAGGCCATGTCGCCTTCACGCGGCCCGTCGCTCTCGCAAGTCGATTTTCACGGTCCTACCCGTTCTGATGAAGCTCAGCTTGCCCTCGCGCGCGAGCCAGCCGATCGCCATGAGGATCATCTGATCGGAGAGTTTCACTCGTTGCCTGACGCTGCTTAGTGTCGTCTCGCCGTGTTTGTCGAGATACTCCCAGACCGTGCCGGCAGCGTCACCAATTTCAGCTTCCATGGCGCTACTCCTTCATCTCCGCCTCCGCCTTCTGCAGCCAGAACTGCATGCCCATGTCACGGTACATCGTCGTCGCTGTGGCGAGATGTTCCTGCGCATGCTCGTGCCGGCCCGTGCGCCGGGAGAGCTTGCCGAGACCAAGGCGGCAGTGGGCGATAATAGGACGCA
>Ga0070698_100006435_pt1 | contig 12736 bp, 11 predicted proteins | sample KBSK1502metaG_FD_65477 | JGI IMG/M metagenome (GOLD analysis project Ga0070698, IMG submission 65477) | Corn, switchgrass and miscanthus rhizosphere microbial communities from Kellogg Biological Station, Michigan, USA - KBS K1-50-2 metaG | ecosystem: Host-associated > Plants > Roots >... | reverse complement strand
CTTGATGGCATGCCGATCGGCCGATTGTATCGGCCGTTTTTCGCGTGGTACGGAGCTGCCGATCTCGCACCCCATATGTGGAGCATGGTAGGACTGGGGACGGTCGAGGTGGTGGTCGAATTCCATCCGCCGACTCTTCTGGCGGATTGCGGCTCGCGTAAGGCTCTCGCTGCCTATTGTCATGCCCGGGTTGCGGGCGGCGTAGCAGCTGCGCTGTTCGGTCGACCACAGCCGATGCCGGAGCCGCCGATACCAGCCTCCCGCGAGCTATTCTCGGCACCAGTCGCGCGACCGGTGGCCGGATGACCCACACGGCATTCACGCTAGGAACCCCGCGGGACATGGCAAAGCGCGTTTTCATCAAGACCTATGGCTGCCAGATGAATGTCTATGACTCGGCGCGGATGACCGATCTCCTCGCGTCACAGGGATTCCTCGCCGCTGAGACAGCACGGGACGCAGACTTGGTAGTCCTCAATACCTGCCATATCAGGGAAAAAGCAGCCGAGAAGGTATATTCCGAACTCGGCATGATCAGCCGCCTGAAGGAGGCGAAGGCCAGACGCGGCGGCCGTATGATCGTGGCGGTAGCCGGTTGCGTCGCGCAGGCCGAGAGCGCCGAGGTCGTGCGCCGCGCGCCCTGCGTCGATCTCGTGATCGGTCCGCAGAGCTATCATCGGTTGCCTGAGTTGATCGCCCGCGCGTTGAAGGGGGGCGGTGCCGCGATTCTCGACACTAGTTTTCCGGTTGTTCCGAAATTCGATTACTTGTCTAAGGCCAAGGCGCCGCGAGGGGTTACGGCTTTCCTGACCGTGCAAGAAGGGTGTGACAAGTTTTGCAGCTTTTGTGTCGTACCCTATACCCGAGGGGCGGAATATTCGCGTCCCGTTGTACAGATCTTGGCCGAGGCGAGTAATTTTGTGCGCGGCGGGGTTCGCGAGATCACCTTGCTGGGTCAGAACGTTAATGCCTATCACGGGGAGGGTCCGGACGGCAAAGAGTGGCGCTTGGGCGCGCTGATACGCGGCTTGGCCGAGCTGCCAGATCTCGAACGGATCCGCTATACGACATCGCATCCGCGAGACGTCGACCATGAGCTGATCGACGCCCATCGCGAGGTTCCAAAGCTGATGCCTTCCCTGCATTTGCCTGTTCAAAGCGGGTCCGACCGTATCCTCGCCCTGATGAACCGACGGCACACCGTCGGAGATTACCGGCTTGTCGTCGAGCGCCTTCGGACGGCTCGGCCCGATCTCGCTCTCTCTACGGATCTGATAGTCGGACATCCCGGTGAGAGGGACGATGATTTCCAAGCAACGCTCGATTTTGTGGAGGAGATCCGGTTCGCCCAGGCATTCTCATTCAAATATTCGCCGCGGCCCGGCACCCCCGCGGCATCGGCCTCCGGGCAGGTGCCGGAGGCGGCGAAGTCCGAGCGGCTCGCCGCGTTGCAGCTACTCACCGCGAAACAACAGCGCGAGTTCAACGAAGCCTGCGTCGGTCGCGAACTGCTGGTGCTTTTGGAAAGGCCTGGCCGGCACGAGGGGCAACTCGTCGGCCGCAGCCCCTATCTCCAGAGCGTTCATGTTGCAGCCGCCGGGGAGCTGATCGGCCAGATCGTTCCAGCGCTGATATCAGGAGCGAGCGCTAGCAGCCTATCGGGCTCGGTTACCAAGGTGGTCCGGCTATGAGTGGGCTCACGCCCGAAATGTCTGCCCGAGAACTCGTTGCAGGGCGCACGCAACTGGAGTTCGACGACAATTTGCTACTCCCCCTGCTGTACGGGGAACGTGATCAGCACCTCGACCGGATCGAGAGGCAGCTCGGGGTCTCGGTCGTCACGCGCGGGAATCGGCTCGTGATCTCGGGCCCGGCCTTTGCAACGGAGGCGGCACACCTCGCACTCTCGCAACTATACGAGCGCCTGAAGCGAGGTCAGGAAGTCGATCTTTCGGCGGTCGACGCGACGATTCGGTTTGCCGAGGCCGAGGTCGGGGACAAAAGTCTGAGCTTTTGGCGTGAAGACGCGGCGTTTCGTACCCGGAAGCGCCGCATTGTGGCGCGCTCACCCGGCCAGGCCGCCTATATCAAGGCGCTCCGTGAGAATGAGCTCGTTTTCGGTCTCGGGCCAGCTGGCAGCGGCAAGACCTACCTTGCGGTTGCCGCCGCGGTCGACCTTCTGATGACGGGACATGTCGAGCGCATCATTCTTTCTCGGCCAGCTGTCGAAGCGGGAGAACGGCTGGGTTTCCTGCCAGGCGATCTACGGGACAAAGTCGATCCTTACCTGCGACCAATCTTCGACGCGCTCAACGACATGGTGCCAGCCGACCAACTTGCGAGGCGACTCGGTACCGGCGAGGTCGAAGTCGCACCGATCGCTTTCATGCGCGGCCGCACGCTCTCCCATGCTTTTGTCATCCTAGACGAGGCACAGAACACCACTCCGGTACAGATGAAGATGTTCCTCACACGGCTCGGCGAGGCCTCGCGCATGGTCGTGACCGGTGATCCCACCCAAGTCGATCTGCCCGCCGGTGCCCGCTCAGGGTTGGGCGAAGCGCTGGAGACCTTGAGCGGCGTTCAGGGTATCGCCACTGTTCGGCTCACCGATCGGGACGTTGTTCGGCACCAACTGGTGGCGCGTATCGTCCGCGCCTACGAGGCGCGCGAGCGCGCGGCACCTGTGGCCGAAATCTGATGAAATTGATTTCGACCATCGACGTCATTTCGGCCCACCCCCGCTGGAGCGTGGTTTGCCCGGCCGCCGAAAGCCTCGCGCACGACGCTGCCGAACTCGCTCTGGTGCGCGGCTCGATGGCATCCGGGCTCGTTTGGTCGGGACCCGTCGAACTTAGCGTCACACTCGCCGATGCCGCCGAACAACGGCGACTCAATCGCGATTACCGGGACTACGACGCGCCGACAAATGTGCTTGCGTTTCCAGCCTGGGACCCAGCGATGCCTGTCTTACCGGGCGCCCCGGTCCTGCTCGGGGATGTCGTGCTCGCCTGCGAGACTGTGGCGTGCGAGGCGTCGGAGCAAAACATGCCGACCGGCCACCACCTCCAGCATTTGGTCGTGCACGGGGTACTTCATCTGCTCTCTTACGATCACTCGACACAGGCCGAGGCGGCCAAGATGGAGGCGTTGGAAACGGCAATACTAGCGAGCCTTGGGGTTCCGGATCCGTATCGTGACACTATGTCGTTGATCGAACCCAAACCTGCAGAGCTATGAGCGACTCCGAGCCTCCCGGTAGTAGCGGTCAACCAGAGCCTGAACGATCTTTTGCGCGTCTGCGCAACTTTCTTCGTCTGATCCGACGCCCGCGCAATGGCGAGAGCCTGCGCGAGACCCTAGACGAGATGATCGAGGAGCCGGCCGCTGACGGTCGCCAGCCGCTGAGCGATCATGAGCGGGTGCTGATCGGCAATATTTTGAAGGTCCACGACCGGACCGCGGCAGATGTAATGGTGCCGCGCGTCGACATCGTCGCTCTTAATATCGAAACACGTTTTCCGGAGGTCGTTGAGTGTATGGTCGAGCAGGGCCACTCTCGTGTGCCCGTCTATCGCGAAACACTCGACGATGTAGTGGGCTTCATCCACGTCAAGGATGTGCTGGGTCCCGTCTCCGAGCGACGTGAAACAAAGCTCGCCCCGATCCTGCGCAAAGTGCTGTTTGTGGCGCCGTCGGTTCCGATCCTAGATCTGCTCGTCCAAATGCGCCAGGCGCGCACTCATATCGCGATGGTGGTCGACGAGTTCGGCGGCATTGACGGGCTCGTGACCATCGAAGACCTGATCGAGGAAATCGTTGGCGAAATCGAGGACGAACATGATGAGGCCGAGGGGCCGACCCTGGTCGAACGCGCCGATGGGAGTTTGATCGCCGACGCGCGGACGCCGATCGAGGTGCTCGAGGAGCATCAAGGCGCGCGATTGCGCCCCGCCGGGGACCAGGAGGAGGTCGATACGCTCGGCGGGCTCGTATCCAGTCTTGCTGGGCGGGTGCCGAAGCGGGGGGAAGTGATTGCGCATCCACTGGGCATTGAATTCGAGGTGCTCGACGCCGATCCCCGAAGGATCAAACGCTTGCGGGTGCGGAGCCTCCCGGCAACGAGCGGTGGCCACGGCGTCGCCAGTGTCTGACGCATCGGTCTTCCGCGTCCAGCCCGGCTCGTGGATTGAGACGCCGCTCTGTCGCTTGGCCCATGGCCTTGCTGCCCTGTCAGGTTGGCGGCGCTACGGCCTTTCTTTTCTACTTGGCATCTCCGCGACGGCGACGCTGCCACCAGTAGATCTTACCCCCTTGCTGCTGGTCGCCTTTCCCGGGCTGCTGTGGCTCGACGAAGGCAGTCCGGGCCCCTGGGCCTCATTTCGACTGGGTTACGCCTTCGGCTTCGGTTTTTTCGTCAGCGGACTTTATTGGATCGCCGGGGCTCTACTTGTCGATGTCGCGAGCTTTTGGTGGCTGATGCCGTTTGCCGTAATCGGCCTGCCTGCATTATTTGCGCTCTATATTGGCCTGACGCTCTTGGCGACCAAATTCGTCAACGATCGGCTGCGATTGCCCGGCACCGCGCGGGTGTGCGCATTTGCCATCTTGTGGACCGTGGCCGAATGGGCCCGCGGCCACGCATTCACGGGGCTGCCTTGGAACCTGATGGGCTACACGTGGTCCGGCGCCTTTCCGGGCGCGATCGCGATGCTGCAGAGCGCTGCGTGGATCGGGATCTATGGACTGAGTTTTCTGACGGTTCTCGCGGCGTCATTGTCCACCCGCCTCGGGAGTCTGTCGCTGGCCTCGGCTTCGGCGGGCCGACGTCTATTCTCTGCAATTGCGGCAGCATTGCTGATCCTTGTACCGAGCGTATTGGGCGCAATCCGACTCCAAACCACACCGACCGCGGATACAGGAACTTGGTTGCGAATTGTTCAGCCCTCGGTTCCTCAATCGATGAAATGGGAACCGAGCGCAGCGGAGAGAAATCTCCGGCTCCTTCTCGACCTCAGTGCTGCTCCGACACCCCGGCCCGTAGCAGCGGTGATATGGCCCGAGGCGGCCACCCCGTTCTTGCTCGAGCGCAATCCCTCGCTTCGTCGGCAGATCGGTACCATCGCGGCGGGGCGGGGATATGTCATCACGGGTGCAGTGCGGGCAAACCCGCCGCCGGACCCGGTCCGACATATCTGGAATAGCCTTGAGGCGTTGAACAAGGATGGCGAAATCGTCGTCGAGTACGACAAAGCCCACCTCGTTCCGTTCGGCGAATACGTTCCCTTCCGCGACGAACTTCCGTTGAAAAAGATAACGCCCGGGACGGTCGATTATAGCGCCGGTCCCGGGCCCCGTACGATCGAGTTGTCGGGGCTTCCTCGCTTTGCCGCTCTGATCTGCTACGAAGTCATATTCCCGGGCGCAATCGTAGACGAATATGATCGCCCGGCGTGGATTCTGAATGTCACGAACGACGCATGGTATGGACAAAGCTCTGGCCCCTATCAGCATTTTGCAATCGCACGCACTCGGGCCGTCGAAGAAGGACTGCCGCTCGTGCGTGTTGCCAATAATGGGGTGAGCGGAGTGGTGGACCCGGTGGGACGGGTCGTCGCGCGTATTGATCTCAACACCGTGGGTTACGCTGATCTACCGCTGCCAGCAGCGGGCGAGGTCACGCCTTATGGGCGCGGCGGTGATTGGATCCTCCTTGTCCTTCTGCTTCTCGGCTCCCTCCCGATACTATTGCGACTCTAGTGAGAGGGGTCATAACTGTAATTTAAAGATGCAACCGTTAGCCTCTCGTTAACACTCGTTGTTGACCGCGATCGATTGCGTGTCCTATCAAATAGGCTCCGCTGCCTTCGAAGGCGATTGCGATGGCGATGCAACAACCGATCCGACGGCCGGGTCGCCGAAAGGGCGACAAGCCAAACCCGGTCGATGTTCATGTCGGCTCCCGAGTTCGGCTCCGCCGAAACATGCTCGGTTTGAGCCAAGAGAAACTCGGAGAGGCGATCGGGTTAACGTTTCAGCAGGTTCAGAAATATGAGCGCGGCGCCAATCGGATCGGTGCCAGCAGATTGCACGATTTAAGCCGAGTGCTGGATGTCCCGGTCTCGTTCTTCTTTGACGACATGGACCCCGTTCGGGCACCTGCGATCCCGGCCGGATTCGCCGAGCCTGCGGCTGAGGGGTTCGACTCGGACCCCCTGCGCCGACGTGAAACCGTCGAGTTAGTAAGTGCTTACTATCGGATCGAAGATCCAGCCTTGCGTCGCCGCTTGTTCGATCTCGCTAGGGCGCTGGCCGGCGCGGAAAGGGCTGCTGGGGAATAGCGATTTTCGACAGCAGCGGTGTCGCTCGAATGGCGAGATCGGGCTTGACCACTGCGCCGCAAGGCTGCATCAACTCCCGCGGGCTGTTTCTCTCTCGCTATAGGCTCTCAGGAAAGGCGATCTCTTGGCCAATCGCGATTTCGTATTTACCAGCGAATCGGTATCCGAAGGTCATCCCGACAAGATTTGCGACCGAATTTCGGACGCTATAGTCGACACGTATTTGGCGGTGGAACCGCAAGCCCGTTGCGGCGTCGAGACGCTGGTCACAACCAATCGCGTCGTACTCGCCGGAGAGATCCGCGGCCCCGCCTCGATCAACGACGATCGGTTGATCGAGGTAGCGCGCAATGCCATTCGCGAGATCGGCTATGAACAGGAAAATTTTCATTGGCGAACGGCGAGTGTTAAATGTCTGATTCACGGTCAGTCGTCCGATATTGCGCAAGGTGTCGATGCCTCGGGCAATAAAGACGAGGGTGCCGGCGATCAAGGCATGATGTTCGGCTATGCCTGCAATGAGACGCCCGAGCTGATGCCCGCTCCGATCTTTTACGCGCATGCGATTCTGCGGTCGCTTTCCGAAGCGCGACATGAGGGAAAGACGCCGTTATTGGGTCCGGACTCAAAGAGCCAGGTAACTTTGCAATATGTCAACGGTAGGCCGGTGCGAGCGACTAAGATCGTCGTCTCGAACCAGCATTCCAATCAAATCGAGAGGGAGGAAGTCCGCGAGATCGTTCGGCCCTACGTCATCGAAACGTTACCGACCGGTTGGATGTGCGAAGAGGAAAACTTTCTCGTCAACCCGACCGGCCGTTTTGTGATCGGCGGCCCTCATGGGGATGCGGGCGTGACGGGTCGCAAAATCATTGTGGACACTTATGGCGGCGCGGCGCCACATGGCGGTGGCGCGTTCTCCGGCAAGGATCCGACGAAGGTCGATCGCTCGGCCGCCTATGCAGCCCGCTACCTCGCGAAGAATGTCGTCGCCGCTAAACTGGCTGATCGCTGTACGATCCAGGTCGCCTATGCGATTGGCGTCGCTCGGCCGCTCTCCTTTTACGTCGATACGGCGGGGGCGTCAGACGAAAAGAAACTGGCGTCGGTGCTGCAGGATTTGGTGGATCTATCGCCGCGCGGTATCCGTACCCATCTCGGGTTAAACAAACCGATCTATACTCGCACATCCGCGTACGGTCACTTCGGCCGAAGATCCGACCCCGATGGCGGTTTCTCTTGGGAGAAGCTGGATTTGGTCGACGAGTTGCAGCGAGCGTTCTGACGACCGCTAATTCGGAGGCGCAGCAGCGCTGGCTTTGCTATGGCCGACGCCACGGTCGCACGCTCCGTCCCGGACAAAAGAGCCTAGTCCGCGAATCTCTGCCGCGGGTTGCTTTGAACCTTCCAACGTCAGGTAATATCGACCCGCGCACCCTGTTCGGTGCTGGGCGTGTATCCATTTGGCTCGAGATTGGTTTTGGCGGGGGTGAACATCTGGCAAAGCAAGCCGAAACTCATCCTCAAATCGGTCTTATCGGATGCGAGATTTTCGAGAATGGAATAGCTAAGTTGCTCGCTTACATTGAGCGTCGTCATCTTGGGAATATTCGAATCTTTACCGACGACGCGCGGTTGTTGACTGGGGCGTTACTGCCGGCATCGATCGATCGTGTGTTCATCTTGTTCCCCGATCCATGGCCGAAACGTCGCCACAACAAGCGCCGTCTCGTGTCGGAAGCGACGCTCGACGGCCTGGCCGAAATCATGGCCGACGACGCAGAACTTCGCCTTGCAACCGACGATAGGGATTATCTGTGCTGGATGCTCGAACGGGTCACCAATCACCCGGCCTTTGAGTGGCTGGCCCGCCGTCCCCAAGACTGGCGGGTGCGGCCGACGGACTGGCCGCCGACTCGCTACGAGGAAAAGGCACGAACGGTCGGGCACGACACTGCCTTTCTCCGAGTCAGGCGCCGGCCGCGGATCCCTGAGTGAGAAGACACTTGCAGGATTCTGTGCATCCATTATATTGTCCCGTGCTTTCTGGTCGATCTTCGTGGGCCGAAGCGCGAGTGGGCTGGCGGCCCACTTTTTGTTTTTCGCTGGCCGATTTGGGGAAAAGAAGTCTTCGCGTATCCCGAACGATCGGCGGCAACCAGCTGAAACTATTGGAACGTTTGGGAGAGGTTCCGGGTCATTGGTTGACACCCAGCGCATCGCGCAAACGATTGAGCCGTCAATCGAAGCCATGGGCTATCGCCTTGTCCGGGTGGCTATTACGAGCGGTCGGCGGCCAACGCTCCAGGTAATGGCCGAGCGGCTCGACGACCAACCGATGACAGTTGATGCTTGTGCAGAAATTAGCCATTCCGTATCTACTCTTCTTGATATCGCCGACCCGATTGCCGGTGCCTATATGCTTGAGGTGAGCTCACCGGGAATCGATCGACCGCTGGTTCGGACGGAGGACTACGACCGTTTCAGCGGTTTTGAGGCCAAGATCGAGCTCTCGTGGCCGATCGGCGGTCGTAAGAACTTCCGTGGCCGTCTGCTCGGGACTGCCGGTGGTAATGTTCGGCTCGCTACCGGGACTGGCGAGACAGAGCTGCCGCTCAACGCGGTCACCCGAGCGAAACTGGTCATCACCGACGATCTGATTGCGGCGCGCCGGGATGCGTCGAATTCGAACCGGCCACCCTCCGCTAAGCCATCCCGAACCCGCTGACGTACGAAAACTGAGAACGCCATGAATTCAACCGTCACCTATGCCCGTCCGGAACTCCTGCAGGTCGCCGATACGGTTGCTCGCGACAAGGGAATCGACCGCGATGAGGTCTTAGAGGCAATGGAGCAAGCGATCCAAAAGGCGGGGCGCTCCAAGTACGGTCAGGAATATGATATTCGTGCCGAGATCGATCGCCACAACGGCGAGATCAGACTGTTGCGGTTCCGCGAAGTATCGGACACGATTGAGAACGAGGCCACTCAGATCCCGCTTGCTGAAGCGCAACGGCTGAACCCAGAAGCGGAAATTGGCGATTTCATCACCGACCCGTTGCCGCCGATCGATTTTGGCCGGATTGCCGCGCAGACGGCAAAGCAGGTGATCGTTCAGAAAGTTCGAGACGCCGAGCGCCAGCGGCAATTCCTCGAGTTCAAGGACCGCGTCGGCGAGATTGTCAACGGGCTCGTCAAGCGGGTCGAGTTTGGCAACGTGGTCGTGGATCTTGGGCGTGCCGAGGCGATGCTGCGTCGCGACGAGTTGCTGCCACGCGAGAGCTTCCGCCAAGGCGAGCGGGTTCGCGCTTTTGTCTACGACGTTCGGCAGGAGCCTCGTGGACCGCAAATTTTTTTGTCGCGGACTCACCCCCAATTCATGGCAAAGCTATTCGCGCAGGAGGTGCCCGAGATTTACGACGGCATCATCGAGATCAAGGCGGTGGCGCGTGATCCCGGGAGCCGTGCCAAGATCGCTGTGATTTCGCGGGACAGCGGAATTGATCCGGTCGGCGCCTGCGTTGGTATGCGCGGCAGTCGCGTTCAGGCGGTGGTGGGAGAGCTGCAGGGCGAAAAAATAGACATCATTCCCTGGTCGCCAGACCCCGCAACGTTCGTGGTCAATGCGCTGGCTCCTGCTGAAGTGGCCAAAGTGGTTATGGACGAAGAACAGCGACGCATCGAGGTCGTCGTTCCGGATGACCAGCTGAGCCTCGCGATCGGACGCCGCGGCCAGAATGTCCGCCTCGCCTCGCAACTTACGGGATGGGACATCGACATTCTGACCGAGGCCGAGGAATCCGAGCGGCGGACTGAAGAATTCCGCAGCCGCAGTCAGATGTTCATCGACGCTCTCGACATCGACGACGTGATCGCGCATTTGCTGGTCACCGAAGGCTTCACGTCGCTCGAAGAAGTGGCGTATGTGGCGCTGGAAGACCTCGCCGATATTGAAGGTTTCGACCCCGATGTCGCGGCCGAGCTGCAAGAACGAGCCCGGGTCTCACTCGAACGGCGCGATCGCGAATATGAGGAGCGGCGCCGTGAGCTTGGCGTTACCGACGAGCTTGCCTCGTTCGAAAAGTTGACCCCCGGTATGCTGGTTGCGCTGGGTGAGAATCAGATCACGACACTCGACGATTTCGCCGGGCTTGCCGGTGACGAACTACTCGAGCTCCTCGAAGCCTCCGACAAAGGGAGTGGAAAGCTCGACCTCGACGAGGCGAACGCGCTGATTATGCAAGCGAGAGCACACTGGTACGAGGATGAAGACGAGTCGGCGAAGACACCCGCGCAGGAGTAGGGATCACGGAAGGTAACAACAACGTCTTGGTTATTAGGCCTGGCAAGGAGCTGGAAACCGGGCCGTTGCGCCGTTGCATCGCCACTGGCGAGACCCACGACCGCTCCAGCTTGCTGCGGTTTGTCGTAGGTCCAGGCGGTGAACTTGTCCCTGATTTGGCCTGCAATCTTCCGGGCAGGGGTTTGTGGCTGACGCCGCGCCGCGAGATGTTTGAGCGCGCGGTGGCAAAGCGGCTCTTTTCGCATGCGGCGCGCCGGCCAATATCCGTATCGCCGGAGCTGGCGGGTCGCATTGAGGCTGTGTTGGCCCAGCGTTGCCGTGACGGGGTTGGTCTAGCGCGTCGCGCTGGTCTCGCTGTTGCCGGGTTTGAGAAGGTGCGCGAGGCCGCGCGCGCCGGAAAAGTCGCGCTGTTACTTGCGGCTTTGGACGGGGCGGTAGGCGGGCGCGAAAAGATCCGTGCACTTGTGCGCGATCTGCCGCTAGCGACAGTGCTGACTGCAGCAGAGATGGGCGCGGTCTTTGGCCGTGATAATGTGGTACATGTGGGGCTGGGGGCCAGCCGGCTGTGCCGCCGCTTGATCTCCGACGCCGACAAGCTCGCAGGCTTTCGCTCGGGAGCGGTCGTCGATCGAGGAAATAGCCCCCGCTACAGCCCTCTGGTACGGCAAGACGGTAATATTGGATTAAGATGAGCGACGCGAACGAGCAACAGCAAGACGTGGCCGAACAAGAGCAGAAGCGGCCTCTCACCCTCGGGCGCACCGGCGGAAAGCTGGAGCTGCGCAAGCCGGCCGAGACGGCGCAGGTGCGTCAGAGCTTCTCGCATGGACGCTCGAAGACCGTCACGGTCGAAGTTCGTAAGAAGCGCACGATCGCCCCTGGGACAGCAGAAACGAGTCGAGCGGAGGCATCGGCGACGGTGGCGCGCGAGCAGCTGTCGGGGCGACCAACACCCGCGGAACCCCCGCGTCGCGCAGTCGTGTTGCCTCGGGCACTTACCGCTGAGGAAAGAGCCGGTCGCGCTCGTGCGGTACAGGATGCTCGCAAGGCCGACGAAGAGGCGCGTCGGCGCGCCGCTGTCGTGGAGGCGGATCGGCGACGCCAGGAGGAACAACGGGCGGCCGAGGAGGCGCGTCAGCGTGCTGAAGAGGAGGCGCGCAGAAAAGCAGAAGAAGAAGAGACGCGTCGTCTCGCCGAGGAGGAGGCACGCAAGCGATCCGAAGAGGAGGCGCAACGGCGCAAAGAGGAGGAATCGCGGCGCGAGGTAGCAGAGCGGGCCGGCAAAGCAGCAGCCGCGAAGGTTGCGGCACTGGCTGCAGCAGGCAAGGTCGCGGTTCCGCTCGAGGACGAAGAGGAATCGACTGTCGCACTCCGGCGAGGTGTTCGGCCCGAAGTCAAGCGACCCGTGGCTCCTGCCCGTCGCGACGAGGTGCGCCGCCGGACCGGAAAAATAACGGTCACACGCGCCCTCTCCGACGAGGAGGGAGAGCGCATGCGCAGCTTGGCGTCTGTCCGCCGGGCAAGAGAACGCGAGCGACTGCGCCTGCACGGCGAACAGGAGCAGACCAAGATTCTCCGGGAAGTTGTCATTCCGGAGACGATCACCGTCCAGGAATTGGCGAATCGCATGGCCGAACGCGCCGCGGACGTCATCAAGGCACTGATGCGTATGGGGGTGATGGCGACGATCAACCAGGTGATCGATGCCGACACCGCGGAGCTGATCGTCGCCGAATTCGGACACCGCCTGCGCCGTGTGTCGGAGGCCGATGTCGAGATCGGTCTGCGCGGCGAGGATGATCTACCCGAGGCACTCGAACCCCGAGCGCCCGTGGTGACCGTCATGGGCCATGTCGACCACGGTAAGACCTCACTGCTCGACGCATTGCGGGAGACCGATGTTGCTGGCGGCGAAGCGGGGGGCATTACGCAGCATATCGGCGCGTATCGCGTCAGCTTGCGGAGCGGCAAGCAAATCACCTTCATCGATACGCCTGGACATCAGGCCTTTACCGCGATGCGCGCGCGGGGCGCAAATGTCACCGACATCGTTGTCCTCGTGGTGGCCGCTGATGACGGCATCATGGAACAG
>Ga0070698_100006434_pt1 | contig 12736 bp, 6 predicted proteins | sample KBSK1502metaG_FD_65477 | JGI IMG/M metagenome (GOLD analysis project Ga0070698, IMG submission 65477) | Corn, switchgrass and miscanthus rhizosphere microbial communities from Kellogg Biological Station, Michigan, USA - KBS K1-50-2 metaG | ecosystem: Host-associated > Plants > Roots >... | reverse complement strand
GACGCTGAACGCCGTCGCATTATTGCCGAGTCAGACCAGCTAAACGCCTCGCGGAACACCGCCAGCCGTGAAATCGGCGCCTTAATGAAAGAAGGCAAGCGCGATGAAGCGGACGTTCGACGCAAGGAAGTCAACGAATTAAAAGAACGCATTGCTGAGCTCGATCGGTTGCGCGATGAAGCCGAGACGAGCATGCGCAGCCTGCTCACCTCGCTTCCCAATCTTCCCGCTGAAGGCGTGCCGGTCGGCAAAGGGGAAGCCGAAAACGTGGAGGTGCGCCGGTGGGGAACAAAACCTGAATTTGATTTCAAGCCCCAGGATCACGTGGATCTGGGTACAGCTTTGGGCATTCTTGATCTCGAGCGGGCGGCGAAAATTTCCGGCGCCCGATTTGGAATCCTGAATGGCGCCGGTGCGCGTCTAAGTCGTGCCCTCGTCAACTTCATGCTGGATGTGCAGACTCGCGAGAACGGTTATGCCGAAACGCTGCCGCCTTTCATAGTCAACGCCAACGCACTTTTTGGCACCGCCCAGCTGCCCAAATTTGAAGAAGACCTTTTCAAACTTACCGACGAACGCGGTCTTTATCTGATACCAACCGGCGAAGTGCCGGTCACGAATTATCACAGCGATGAAATCCTGGACGCTGCCGCGCTGCCACTTAAGTTTGCGGCTTACTCGCCGTGTTTTCGTTCCGAGGCCGGCAGCTATGGGCGAGACACACGCGGCATCTACCGGCAACATCAGTTTGAGAAAGTTGAGCTGGTAAAACTGACAGCGCCGGAAGAGTCGTTCAATGAACTGGAAAGTTTGACGCGCGATGCTGAGTCAATTCTCGAAAAGCTTGGTTTGCACTATCGCACAGTTGAACATGTGACCGGCGATTTGGGATTCTCGGCGGCGAAGTCGTATGACGTTGAGGTGTGGTTGCCGTCGTATGGTGAGTTCAAGGAGATCTCGTCGTGTTCTAACTGCTTAGATTTTCAAGCCCGCCGCGCACAGATTCGCTTTCGCCGCCCCGGTGGAGCGAAGCCGGAATTTGTGCACACGTTGAATGGGTCGGGACTGGCGGTTGGGCGGACGTGGATTGCGATTCTGGAGAACTACCAGCAGCCGGACGGCTCGATCGTTATCCCGGAAGCGCTCAGGCCGTACATGGGCGGGGCGGAAAAAATCAATAGGGTAAAGGGTAAAGGGTAAAGGGTAAGAGGAAACGACGAAGTTCCCCTTTCCCCCTTACCCTTTTCCCCTCTGACCCTCTTTCACCTCTGACCCCTATTTGATTCTTAGGTCAAACGGCATCAGCAGCATCGATTCGCCGCTCTTCATCCGATCCAACAAAGCCATATAGCGCACCGCGCGGCGAGCGTCCTCGGGCAAGGTAGCCAACACTGCTTCCCGCTGTTTCGCCTGCGTGCTGGCTTCGTCGCCTTCGCTGAGTAGCTCCTGAATGAAGGTGCGCGGATAGGGAAGAATCACGCGACGAACGCCTTTGTCTTTTGGAATCTTCGCCAGGTCCTTCGCTACTTCGACAGCGCGATCAAGCCCGCCAAACTCATCGACTAACCCCCGCTCTTTACCCTGGAAGCCCGTCCAGACGCGACCCTGGGCGATTGAATCGATATAGGCCTCATCCTTTTCCCTGCCTTTGGCAACCTTCGGCACGAAGTCGTTGTAATAGGTTGTCTTGATCCAATCTTCAAACTTCGCCCGTTCTTCGGGAGTAAATTTCTCGGTCTCGCGAAACATGCCGGCGTTCTTGCCACGCAAAAGGTATTGGTTTGAGAATCCGAGCCAGTCGTAAAAACCTCTCATAACTGGCTTACCGGCCACGACGCCAATCGAGCCGGTAATCGTTGAGGGTTGAGCAACGATCTTGTTGGCGCCGCAGGCGATGTAATAGCCACCCGAGGCAGCCACATCGCTCATCGAGATCACCACCGGCTTCTTTTCTTTTGCCGCGACCACCGAGTGCCAGATGATGTCTGACGCCAGGCCCGAACCACCGGGACTGTCAACTCTGATAACGATCGCCTTGATGGTTTTATCTTCGCGTGCATCGTCGATCGCTTTTGAAAGCGTGTCGGAACCAATCGACTGACTGCCACGTGGACTGTTCTCCGATTGTCCGGAACCGATATCGCCGGTGGCGTAGATGACGGCAATCTTTTCGCCTTCATTCAAGCCCAGCGACTCTGCGTTGACCTTCGCGTAATCGCCACCCTGCACAATCGGCAGTTTATCGGCCTCTTTGTAGCCCAGCTTCGCCTTCAACTCTTTCTCGAGATCTTCGCGGTAAGCGACGCCGTCGATGAGCCCGGCGTCCTTGGCCTTTAGCGAGCCGTAGGGTGCATTGTCGATGATCGCGCGTACCTCGTCAGAACTTTTGCCGCGGCTCTTTGCAATCGCGTCCACGTAACGATTGAACAGATCATCGAGGAGCGAATTCATGAATTCTTTATGAGCCTCAGACATGTCTTTGCGAGTGAAGGTGTCGCCGGCGCTTTTGTACTTTCCGATCTGATAGATGTCGGGATAGATGCCCAGCTTATCGAGCGAGCCGCGAAAGAACATTACGTCGGCGGCCAGGCCGTTGATGAACAATTCTCCCGGCGGCGCCACATAAATTTTGTCGCAGGCGCTGGCGATGTAGTACTCCTTATTCATCCCGTATTCCAGGTAGGCGTATACAGGTTTGCCTGAGGAACGAAAGTCTGTAATGGCGTCGCGAATTTCCTCCGACTTGCCCCAACCGGCGCTGGACATGTCGATCTCCAGCAGGATGACTTTGATGCGTTTGTCTACCTTGGCCTTCTTGAATTGCAGAACGAGGCTCGTGAGTGATTGGTCCGTGGAGCCAAAGAATTTTCTTAAGGGATCGTAAGGAACGTAATCCGGCAATGAACCGGCAACGCGGAGGGTGAGCACGCTGTTGTCAGCGATGCTTGGCTCGTTTTGCCGGAATGCTGAGATTACAACCGCGAGGCCAATTAGTGCGACCAATACCAGCCCCACCACAATGCTGGTAACAATCAAAACGGTCTTTCGTGTGCGCGACATTGCCATGTTATTTCCTGCCTTTTATTGCTTAATTAGCTGCTAATTATTCGTGCTTTGAGTACGTATCCGGGAAGGAAAAGGTTTAGGGAAGAAAGGGGGGACAGGGGAAAAGGGGAATGGGTAAGGGGGAAAGTGGAAGGAAACATAAATGGGGGACTACTTCATTTCCTTTCCCCCTTCCCCTTTAACCTTTTCCCCCAAAAGTTTTAACTATCCAGCCGCCGCCGACGACTTGGTCGCCGCGATAAAATACGGTGGCCTGGCCGGGAGTGATAGCGCGCTGCGGTTCCTCAAAAACGACTCTCACCCGGTTGTTCTCAATTGGACTGATGGTTGCTTCCGCGGGCGTGTGGCGATAGCGCACGCGTACTTCCGCACGCACAGGTTCGTCTGGTTTATCAAGCGCTACCCAGTTAACTCCCGCGGCGGTGAATTCCGTGCTCAACAAATCGTCCTGCTCGCCCACCACGATCCGGTTCCTGGTGGCGTCGATGTTGGTTACGTAAAGCGGTTGCGGTCCGGCGATGCCGATGCCGCGGCGCTGTCCGATCGTGTAACGATGGATACCCGTGTGCTGGCCCACCACAGCGCCGCGAGCATCAACTATCTCACCCGCTCCCGGCAAACGATCGGTTGCTGCTTCGGCTTCAAGGTAGCGATCGATGAAGCCGGCATAATTGCCGTCGGGAACAAAACAAATCTCCTGCGACTCAGATTTTTCGGCCACTGCCAGCGCGTGCTCTCGCGCCACCTCGCGCACTTCTGGTTTCGACATCTCGCCCAGGGGAAACATCGCGCGCGACAATTGGTCCTGCGTTAGTTCCCACAAAAAGTAGGATTGATCCTTATCGAGATTGCTCGCGCGAAGCAGCCGGTAGCGCTTCGCCGTCTCGTCGTACTCGACTCGCGCGTAGTGGCCTGTAGCAACTTTGTCGCAACCGAGATTGGCTGCCAGTTGATCGAGCGAAGCAAACTTCAGACGGCTATTACAGGAGACACAGGGAATCGGCGTCTCGCCGCTCAGATAACTGGCGACGAATGGTTGCACCACATCGCGTTCAAACTCGCGTTCGAGATTAAGCACGTAAAATGGAAATCCTAGTTCCTCGGCAACCCGGCGGGCGTCGTAAACATCGTCAAGCGAGCAACAGCGCGACGGCAGCGGGTCGCCGTTTTCGTCCACACTGATACCGCGCCGCTGGTTCCACAACTGCATCGTGAAGCCGATCAGCTCATGCCCCTGCTGTTTGAGAATTGCGGCTGCGGCTGAAGAATCAACGCCACCGGACATTGCTACTGCTAACTTCATTAGATCCAGTTTCAGGGTTCGAGTTCCAAGTTTCAAGTCGGCAGAAGCGTTTTGGAGTGCGGTGACCTGTCACCGCTTTCGTCCGCCAGCGACCAAAGCGCCGACAGGTCGGCGCACTCCAAAACCGCTACCTTAATAAACACGTCGTTTGCTGGGCTATTCTCCGGGTGCTAAGATCGCCAACTCGAAACTTGAAACTCGAAAGTTGAAACGTTGCCAGAATCAGCTATTGAAGAATATCGAGTCGCTGAAGAGCCTTACTACCTGCCGATTGGAAGGGAAGTAGATCTCTTCGAAGCCGCTCACTCCGCGCGTCTTCCGGTCATACTCAAAGGCCCGACTGGCTGCGGCAAGACGCGCTTTGTCGAACACATGGCGTGGCGGCTCGAGCGGCCTCTGATCACTGTGGCCTGCCATGAAGACTTGTCGGCGACTGATCTGGTTGGACGGTTTTTGCTCGAAGGCGAGGAGACTGTTTGGCACGACGGTCCATTGACCTCGGCTGTGCGCAACGGCGCGATCTGTTATCTCGATGAGGTTGTCGAAGCGCGCAAAGATACGGTCGTCATCATTCACCCGCTTACTGATCACCGCCGGCGATTGCCGATTGAAAAGCGCGGCACCATCCTCGACGCGCCCGCGGATTTCATGCTGGTGGTTTCTTACAATCCCGGCTACCAATCAATCCTCAAGGACTTGAAACAATCAACGCGTCAACGCTTCGTGGCGATCGATTTCGACTACCCACCACCGGAAATGGAAACGGAGATTGTGGCACGCGAGGGTGGAGTTGACGAAGGCACAGCCCGGGATCTGGTGCTCATCGGCCAGAAGGTTCGCAACCTGCGCGGACACGGACTGGAAGAAGGCGTCTCCACCCGCCTGCTGATCTACGCCGCGCAACTGATCAACCTCGGTATTCCCCCCGTCACTGCCGCCGAGACCGCAATGTGCGCACCCATCACCGACGACCGCGAATTGCAACGCAGCATCCGTGAGATCATCACCACGGTGATTTAGAGCTCAGTCCCGTAGGGACGAAATGTCTATAGGACGCACAATGCTTACAGTTTTCCTAGCTCCGTAGGAGCGAAATGTTACCCGCATTTGTTATGCGTGATTAGGATATTTCGCTCCTCCGGAGCTAAATCGAGATCGTTAACGGCGTGGCTATAAACATTCAGCTCCTAACGGAGCTAAAAATGAACCTGACCACATGCAAGATCAAAGCAACGATTCAGAAATTCCCAGCGCTGAGCGGCAGTCGTTTCTCAAGCTGACGCGCGAGCTGGCCGGCTTACCTCTGGATAAAGCAGCCGCCGCGTTGGAGACGAGCGCCGCGATCGCGAGTATCTCTTTACGCGCCGGCATTGAGTTTCTGCGTGCGGTGCCTGCCGCCGCCGAAGTTTTGGAAGCTGCGGAGTTGCGCTCGTGGGGCGACCTCGGCCGGCGTCTGGCGCTGGGCGACGCGGAAAATGCAATTACTTTTTTCGCGGAAGGAGTCGCCGAGCTGAAAGACATTCCCGCGAATGTTCACCCACTGGTTTTCCAACTCTGCTTGCGGCAGATCACTCTTTCATCTCAAATCGCCATCGAAACCTTTCGCAGCCTGCCCGCACTGGCAAACACCATCAGCGATCCGATCCAGCTCGCAACTCTTATCGAAGTCGCGTCCGAAATCGCCCGCAGGTCGGCGAAGCATAGCGCCGAGTTTCTTAAGCAGACACCGGAAGTGCTGGAACGTTTACGTCGAATCAAGAATCCGGCAGTAACGCAACAAGCAATCGTTCTGGCAGCGGAATTCGCATCTCGTGCGGGAGGCATTGCCGCGGACGCCTGGGTAGCGCTCCCCTCGGCGCTTGGTGGCCTCGACTCAGCTGACGCGCTGAAGTTAATCAACTGCACTGTTGGTTTTCTGGAACGCGGCGGCGGTTCCGCGCTGCAGGTCTTGATCACTGGCGGCGACATCTTGCGGACGTTGCCGGAAATCTTCGACGATTGGCTGCTGCTTTTGTGGACGGTCGCCAAACATGGCAACGCGAGCCTGGTTGCTTTTGTTCGTAGCAGTCCGCGGTTTGTGCGAAGCCTTGTGGGCGAGGCCGATCACGCGCGTCTAATAGGCCTGGCGCAGCGGGTAATCAACCTGACGCGTGAGATCGCCGAGGCAGACGGTGAAGCAGCGCTGGCATGTTTCCGTTCGAGCTCGTTGGCGCTCCGAACAGTTTCCATTCGACAATTCGAAGAATGGGCGCGCCGCGGTCTGGCAGCGCACAACAAGGATGCGCGCGCGCGCCGCAGTTATTTCGCGCTGGAAACGCGCGGCAGTTATGACGCGTTGCGCGGTGGCAGCAACGGCCTCACGCTCGAAACAGTGCGGCATTTGCTGATTCTTTACATTGAAGGACTGACGGGCCAGGAAGTTGAGATAAGCCCGCTGGCTGCCGTGCCGCTGGAATCTCGAATCGCTGACGGCCGCACTATTCATCTACCTTCGCTGGTAGCGGAGTTTGCCGACGACGAACTCGACTTCCGCCTCTATAAAGTGCTCGCGGCGCATGCCGCCGGACAAATTGAGTTTGGCACTTATGAAAAAGGCACGGCCTCGCTACAGGCTGCGTATGTCACGCTCGCCGAAACTTACAATCCCGAGAATGCAGACGCGCAGGCGGCTTTCTCCATTCCTGATGAGATGGTTGGCGCTACCGCGGCTGGTTCCATCCCCACCGTGCCCGTTCGCGGGGAGGAAGTGAATGTAGACTATCGCCGCGCCTTGCAATTGTTTCCTCATCCACAGCTGGCACGCCGCATCTTTGGCACACTTGAAAACGGCCGCATCGATCGGCGCCTGCGCGGTAAGTATCGTGGGCTCGCTCGCGATCTTGATCTAATTCGCGAACACCTGCGCCGCGGGCGTCCGTCCGTCACCGAGTTGCCCGCAAGCTTGCTTCCTTTTGAATTGCTTTTTCAAACGACGTTGCTCGGCGGCGCGACTGACGACGCCAGACAGTACTACGGCCAGATTGTTTCCGAACTGGAAACGGTGACGATGCAGTACCTCGGGAATGATGCCTCGACAGTTGCCGACAGTTTGCTGGCTACTACTCGAGTCTATGAGCTATTTCAGTCTCTGAGTCCCAACGATGATTCCATACAGGAAGTTGAGACTCGTGAAGAACCTTCAGAAAGTGAAGATGAGAATTCGATCGCTACCGAGAGTTTCCACCGCCAAAGCAAAGAACAGAAACCGCAAAGCCGCGATGCTCGAGAGCTTTTCAATGCCTGGAACGATCCGGATGGCGATGGCGAGCCTGATGAGCTTGCCGGCGCGGAAGCCTGGACCGAAGGCGAATCGCCGGAGCAGATGATTGAAGAAGGCGAGGTGGCTTACAACTATGACGAGTGGGATCGTGAACTGACCGATCATCGTCTCGGCTGGTGTCGCGTCATCGAAAAGCGGGTGAAGCATGGCGATCGCAGCTTTGTCGAACAAACGCGCGATCGCCACCGGGGCGTGATTTCCTCGATTCGTTATCAGTTTCAGTTGCTGAAGCCGGAGGATCTGCAACGTGCCTGGAATGAGTTGGACGGTGAAGAATTTGATCTCAACGCAGTTATCGACTACGTCATCGATCGTCGCGCGGCACCGGTCGGCGGCGGACATCAATCTGAGCGCCTCTATACCAAGCGCCTGCGGCGGCGGCGCGATGTGGCTGTCTCATTCCTGCTCGATCAGTCTTCCTCGACGGCGCGCACGATCGGGCGTCATCCGCTTCAGCCCTACACGCGCCCCGGCCGTCGCATCATCGAGATTGAAAAAGAAGGATTGGTATTGATGAGCGAGGCACTGGAAGCTGTGGGCGATACCTACTCAATCAATGGTTTCACTTCCGAGGGCCGGCGCAATGTGAAGTTTTATGTAGTGAAGGATTTTGATGAGAAGTATTCGGATGAAGTGAAACAGCGAATCGGCGGCATAAACTTTCAGAACAATACGAGGCTGGGCGCGGCCATTCGTCACGCGACCGCGAAACTTGCGAAGCAGGAAGCGAGAACACGTCTGCTGATCGTATTGTCTGACGGCCGACCTTATGATCACGATTACGGCGACGCGCGTTACGCCCGCGAGGACACGCGCGAAGCTTTGCGGCAAGCGAAGAACCAGGGCATCACGCCGTTTTGCATTACCATCGATCGGGAGTCGGAGGCCGAGTTGCGCGACCTCTATGGCGAGATTGGCTACACAATCATTGATGACGTGCTGTCGTTGCCTGAGCGTATGCCGGGGATCTATCGCCGGCTGACGACTTAATTCCAGAGGGCTGGAGAAAACTACGGGGCGTGACGCGCGCGGTCCGCCTCGTCGGACTTCGCGGTGGCGTTATCCGTCGTTGACCCAGGTAAGTGGAGCAATGGTGAAAGTCCGCGCTCGCGAAAGTTATCCGTGATATGGGAGTACCGTTCACCGAAAGCAAGCGGTCCGGCGTGAAGGTGCCTATGCCGAGCTGCTGCGGGAACGGAAATCGCTCGGCGGGCTCTATCGCTATTCACGTGGCCCCTACTGCACTACCACATTATTCTCGATCTTCACGGCGGTGAGGCGACGGTCAAAGACATGGACGGTGTTTGATGCAATAGCCTGACTGAAGCATACGACGTCTGCACCACCTGACGATATACTCAACACTGTGTGGAGAGGCATCGTCGCAAACGCCTGGCCCCCGATAGTGATTGTGGAATCATGTGGCCCTTCACCGGAGAAGCGGCAAGAAATTCTTCGGCTGTTATCCTGGCCGAAATAATCTGCGTCATTGATAAGCACGAGGGTAGCCGTGAGCAGGTATGTGCCTGCGGGAAGATTCAAATGGAGTATGGAAGTAATCACCGGTGTTAATAGAATCTGTGGGTCGTTCGAAGTACGACCGATTGTATAGGTGGCATTCGCAGCCGTGGTCTGCACGCTGCCATCAGGAAACTTGAAGCCCCCGAACGTGCTGTGAATCTTTCCCTCAACGGTCAGTATCTCACCCGGACTAGTCGTCCCGATGCCGACCCTCCCGCTGTCGAGAGTCATGACAAATTGACTGCCTGAGCCTAACCCCGGTCCTGTAGACCCCTCTGGTGTGGTCGAGCCGTTGACGAAGAAATCAATGGCGTTGCCGCTACCGATGACACTGTTGTGCCGCGTCCTTATCCAATGCCGGAAGCCTCCCAAGTACCATTGAAAAGCCATCGCCGAAGGGCCATTCCCGTCATTATCAGCGCCGGCTCGTAGCTCGAGGGCGGCCAGCGGCGAGTTTGTCCCAATGCCAACCTTTCCGCTTTCCTTTACTGCAAATCGCCCCCCCACCACATTGGGCGCGTCAATCTGAAAATCTCCGAAGCCGCCGAATGAGGCGACGGCGCCGCCCGCGACGCTGGTTTGGACCCGCAGCCCCGCGTTAGAGGGATCAACCACCGCCAATCTGAATGAGGGCTCAGTCGTCCCGATACCGACGTTGCCCGCAGCGGTCACACGCATTCGCTCCACCCGGGAGGGTGTCGTGTAGAAGACTATCGGCTCAGTCGGATTGATGTTGCCGATGCCGAAGTTCGACCCGCTTCCTTCGATCAGCACAGTTCGCCCCTTAAGCGGCGCCCCACCGAGTCCGGCCGGCCAGTTTGCACCCAGGATGTTGAGGCTCGCGTAGTCCACCGCGTAGTTCGCAGGATTAAGACCGGCGCGCATCGAGGCGAGCGCTCCGGTTCCCGGGCTGGAGTTGGTCACGAAAAGCGCCGTCCCCGTGTTCTGCGTCCGATCGGCATGCACCGCTGCATTCGCATTCGGTGTGGTCGTTCCGATACCAACCTGCCCGCCAGTCTCGAAGACCGAAGAGTCGGAGAGCGTGCCGGTGCCTCCGGTCTCGGTCCACTTTGCCAGACGATTGACCGTACCACTTCCAGCTGAGTCCGGAACGAGTTCGCCCGCAGCGTCATGCATTATCAGTTTGCCACTGGTGGCATCGAGCGTAGTTCCGTCGGAGAACCTGACGCCTTCGCTCACGCGCACTGCTCCCGCCACATCTAAAGCCGCTTCCGGTACGTTGGTACCAATGCCAACTCTGCCGTCTTCAGTGATGCGCATATGCTCTTGGTCTTTGCCGGCAAACACGTCGCCGGTGCGGAAGGTAAGCGGTCCTGAAGTTGAGGTGATCTGTCCATTGTTGCCATCGTGCGTGATCGCGGTTATAGCTTCTGTAGGCGTTCCCTGAACACTGGTAAACGCAGCATTGCCTTCCACCGGTCCGATGGCCTGCTGTTGCGCGACGGAGAGTAGTACCTCGCCGGCGACCCCGACCCTGACTTGCGCCTGGTTCTCATTGACCGTCACCAGTCCCACTCTTTGGCTCAAACGTCCTGACAGACTCTTGATCGTCAACACGCAAGCATACGAGTTTGCAGACAGACGTTGTCCACCGCCATCCTGCAAGTGCCAATCCAGCACGTTGCCGCCATGCAACTCGGTGTCGAAAACTTTCTGTCCGGTTTCGCTGTAAACCTCCAACCGCAGCTGGATCACCGTGCCGGGAGCAACGAAGCGCACTCGCTCAGCCGTGGCGCTGGCCGTTACCAGAGGCGCCACGACGGCAACTGGTTCCCGAGTATCAATTGGCGCGCGACTCTCCTGCGCTAAGGCGGTTACGGCCAGAACAAACAGAACGAGACTACCGCCCATAAGGCGCTTCATTGAATACATCGATGCTCTCCTTCTACGGAAAAGGTTGGCGGACGCTAATGAATGACTGACTAAGGCGCGGGCGGATCAACGGCAGAATCGAGCAGGGGCAAACGGAATTGATGATTCTACATCGTCAGTCAGGAGGCGTTTAGTTGCAGGTACGATACGCGGAACAGCGGAGGCCGTCAATCCTGCTACTCACAAGCGAGTAGTCGATTCTCCAGGATCTTATCGGCAGTGAGATTTTCCAGTTTCTTAAAATACTCAGCGTCTGTATCCAAAGCGTTCTTCGGTACGAGGCCGACGATCTCAGTGCTAAAAACTTCGACGCCCAATCGCACCGCTTCATCCCTCACTGCCTCATACGCCTGAGCCAGGCCGGTGGCTTCATAGTTCACCAGGTTCATGGAAACCTGTACTAGTCCACGCGTCGACAACTCAAACCCGAGCGCCTTAACAAAAGACAAGCCGCCATCTCGCGCTCTTACTGCGCGCGCGATAGCTCTAGCGACCGAAACGTCACAGCTTTTCAGGTTCACATTAAAGGCGATCAAAAATGGCCTGGCGCCGACTGCGATTGCACCCGCGCTTTCGTGAACCATTAACGGCCCCACATCGGGAGTTCGCTCGGGCTTGACCGCTATTTGTTCACGCAACAACTCCAGGGCGCCGCGTCGCACATCCTCGAGATTAACGCGGTCAGGTTTCAGCGCCGCCCGCTCATAGAAGAAAACCGGAATCGAGAGTTCGCGCGCGATACGTTCGCCGGCACTGTGCGCCAGCGCAATGCAGTCATCCATCGTCACGCCGCTTATTGGAATGAAAGGCAAGACATCGGTAGCACCGAGGCGTGGATGCACGCCCCGATGTTGCCGCATGTCGATTAGTTCCGAGGCTAGTTTGACTGCTGCGAAAGCCGCCGCGACAACCTCTTCCGGCGTCGCTACAAAGGTAATGACCGAGCGGTTGTGATCGGGATCGATATGCGTGTCGAGTACGCAGGCAGTCGGAACGGAGGAGATCGCTTGCGCCAGTCGCTCGACCGTTTCAGTCTTGCGGCCTTCGCTGAAGTTTGGTACACACTCAACAAGATTGCCGATTGCTGATTGCTGATTGCGGATTTGAGTGTCCTCCATTGAACTTTTAGCTTAACATTGGGCTGGAGAGTCGCCAATCGGCAATCAGAAATCAGCAATCCGCAATCGTAATGGCTCACGATCGTTTCATCGAAAAGCACAAGACGGCCTGGCAGCGACTCGAAGACCTGCTCAAGTTGCTGGACGGCAGTTCGCTCCGCAGACTTCATCGCGAAGAAGTGCGCGAGCTCGGGAAAATTTATCGTCGCACTTCCTCTGATCTGGCAGTGGCACGCGCGGAGTCACGCGATCCTCGTCTCATCAATTATCTGAACAGCCTGGTCATTCGCGCGCACGGGCGCATCTATCAGGCCGACGCACAGGGTGGATCGCGCATCACTTCGTTTTTCGCGCAAGACTTGCCGCAGACATTTCGGCGCACCTGGCGTTATACCGCAGTTGCCTTCGGCGTTTTTGCATTGTTCTCCGTTATCGGATTTTTGGGGACCAGGTATGACCCGGAATTTTCCGAGCTCTTGGGCGTGCCGCCCTCGTTTCGCGAAGTCTACATCGAAA
>Ga0070698_100006433_pt1 | contig 12736 bp, 9 predicted proteins | sample KBSK1502metaG_FD_65477 | JGI IMG/M metagenome (GOLD analysis project Ga0070698, IMG submission 65477) | Corn, switchgrass and miscanthus rhizosphere microbial communities from Kellogg Biological Station, Michigan, USA - KBS K1-50-2 metaG | ecosystem: Host-associated > Plants > Roots >... | reverse complement strand
CCTGACTTTCACGACGGCCCAGCCGTCGCGGCTCGCGCGCGCGAAGCGCGCATCCCACAAATACACCGCTCCGGAGCTGGAATCCACCTCGGCCGCCAGGAACCGAGCGAACTGCGCCATTGCCCGACCTTCCGGTGTCTCCTTGAGTGCGCGCTCGACGGGCCGCGCACGCAGATGCCTGGGTAGCCGCCAGTCCTCGCCCGCAACCGTGTCTTGGCTTGCGAAGATCGCCTCCCACGTGAACGGCCGGCCGATGTTGGTGAGTGCGGCCCACGATGCTGCGGGGCCGAAACGGCGCTCGGCCACGTGGCGGATCTCCCGCTTCCGGGTGCCGGCCACGACCGCCTGAGCACCCGCGTACACCACAAGCACCAGCATCGAAAAGGCAGCGGCACGTCGTCGCCCGACGGGGCCGAACCAGTAACGAAGCCATCCGATCACGCCGATGACGCACACCATCGCATAGCCAACGAGGACCCACGTGGCCACGATGTCCTGGGCGCGGGCCAGGAAAAAGGTGATGGTCCCACCGACCACGAGCCCCGCCGCGAGCGGAGCCCAGTGGCGCTCCGCACCCCACGCGAGCGCAACCAGCGGCACCACCCAGAAAAACGGGTCGACGATCGCCACCCAATCCAGGTAGTACCACGTGTTATTCCAGGGAAGAAATGGGCGCCAGCCATAGGAGCCCTGCCAGTCCATGTAGAGGTGGCTCAGGACAGCGGCACCGATGCCGGCAGCCAGCCATCCCCACGCCGGGACCGCGACTGCACGACCCTCCCGGGCCAGGATCCGCCGCGCCAGGCGCCACCCCAGAGCGACGAGCAGAGTGAGCGCGACGATCTCGACGAGCGCGCCGACGAGCGAGTGCGTAATGCCGCGATGCAGCACCAGGTAATCGGCGCGCGTGCCGGGGAGGCCGATGAGGAGCTCGCTCAAGTCGGGCACGTTCGCCGCCACGACGCCGATCAAAGCGGCACGCGGCACGTGACGATCAGCGACGGCGCGCATCAAGGCACCACCAACGAGCGCATGGGCGAGATTGTCCATGCGTGTACGATGCGGTACGATCTCGCGGGGCGTCCAGAGCAGCCGTAGTTTCGATTCGTGTCGTATCTCAAGCTGACCGACACCACTGGGCAGCAGGTCGCCGAATCCTCGGGTGCGGCGCTGCAGTTTGGTCGCGATCCCGATTCGAGTGTCGTCGTTCGGGGCGAGGCGGCGCGCGTGGCATCGGTCCACCACGCGGAGCTGCGGTTCGAGAATGGGGCGTGGTTCCTCGCCGATTTGAACAGCAAGAACGGCACATTCCTGAACGGCGAGCGGGTGGGCACCCCTGCTGCCGTCAAGCAGGGTGACGTGATTCGACTGGGAGAGTCGGGCCCCGAATACCGTGTGGCCACCGTCGCCGCCGCGCTCGAGGCCACCCTCGCCGAGCATCCCGGCCTGTCACAGCGCGCTTACGGGGTGACCTTGCTCGCCACCACCACCGGTAAGCGCTTCGAGGCGCGTGGCACACGCATCCGCCTCGGCCGCGGGCGGGAATGCGAAGTCCAGCCGGTCGAGGCGAACGACACCATCGTCTCTCGCGTGCACGCGGAGCTGACCGTTGGTGCGGGGGGCGGTCTGGTGGTGCGCGATGCGGAAAGCAAAAACGGGACCTACTTGAACGGCGAGCGCATCACGAAGCCGATGCCGGTCCGGCTTGGCGACAAGATCATGCTCGGCCAGGGCGGCCCGGTGCTGCTCGTGGAGGGAATGGGGACCGCTCCGCAAAAGGCAGTCCCGCGACCACACGCGGGAGCGCCATTAGGACAGAAGACTGTGAAGGGGATGATTGGAGAGGCGCTCGCGAAGGCTCGTCATGCGGTCCGCGAGGAGGTCGGCAAGGACGCCAGGCGTAAGCTCCGCTGGCTGACCGGACTCGTCATCATGCTTGTCCTGCTGCTCGGCGGTGGGGTGTATGGCGTCTACTGGCTGCTCTCCGGCCAGGTCGAACATACGAAGCAAGCGCTACGGACGGCGGAAGATTCTTCGCGCGCCGAAGGAGAGCGCTTACGCCGCGAGTTGGAAGCCGCCCGTGCCGCCGCGGCGCCGGCCGCGGACGTCGAGACGCTGCGGGTGAAGCTGGGCGCGGCGGAGTCGCGGACGGCGCAGCTCCAGGCGGCGTTGGACCGGGCGCAGCAGGCGTTGGGACAACAGCTGGCGGCGGGCGAAACACGCCGCGAAGAGGCGCAGCGGGATCTGCAGCGCCTGCGGGATCAGCTTGCCGCCGCCGAGCGTCGCGCCCCGTCCCAGGAGATGATCGACAGTCTGCGGCATGCGGTGAGCTCGGCGGAGGAGCAGACTGCCAGCCTCGATGCGAAGCTACGGGCGATCCGCGGGACCGATTTCGCCGGCATGGCGCAGCAAAACCAAGGCGCGGTGGGGTTGATTACGGTCGCCCTCGGCGGCGACCGCTACGACGGGACCGGGTTCATGATCAGCCCGGACGGGTACATGCTCACCAACTGGCACGTGGTCGCGGATTCCGCGCACGCGGGGCCGGACACCGTGTGGGTCACGATGGCCGATCAGTCGGCGGGGCGGTACGCCGACGTCGTGGCCACTTCACGGGACCGCGATATAGCGCTGATCAAAGTGCGGGGCTATCAGGGCTCGTGTCTGACCGCGATCGATTGGGCCGGGACCAAAGCCCGTCAGGGTGAGCCGGCGGCGCTGATCGGCTATCCGGCCGGCTCGGGGTTCGCGCGCGATCGGACTTCCATTGTTCGGACCTCGATGACAGCCGGGATCTTGTCGCGCGTGACGGCCGATCTGATTCAGTTCGACGGCATGACGACGGGGGGATCCTCGGGGAGTCCTGTCTTCAATGCTGATGGAGATGTGATTTCGGTACATCGGGCGGGTCTGCGGCAGGGGCCGGGATTCGCGTTGTCAGTCCCGGTGAAGTACGCCATTCCGCTGATGCCGCCGGCGTTGCGCCAGCGGCTGGGCGTCTAGCTAGTTCCTCGAAAAGTCGACCGTAACGACGACCGTGCTCGGGCTGGTTACCGGACGTGCGGTCGAGACAACGGCCACTGTCTCTACAGCGTGCCGGCTCTCGATTCTGGAATCAGTAAGCGCCTGCCGGACGGCTGAGAGAGCCTCAAATCCCTGGCGAGTATCGACTACCGTCGCGGTGGCTTGCAGGCTGCCACGAGCTTGGGCTTCTGCATCCCGCCCCACCAGCGTCAGCGCGCCAACCACCAGAACCGCCACGAGCCCGAACCGCATCGCCTGCTCCCTTGAGTGAGTGCCGTTGGATTTCGGCTTCCCACTAAGGCAGGCGCCGTGCCGGTCAATTGTAACGACATAACATTATATATTACAATATATTACATGCATATTGTGCTGCGAACGCCGGATCAAAAAGCGTCAATAATTATGACACCGACCGGTTGTTGCTTTAGCTAAGTCGAAGTCCTATCTTGGCTTCCGTTTTTCAGGAGCTATTCGTCAAAGAACTTGACAGTGACCAAGATAAAGTCGGTTGGCATAAGCCTTGCCATTACTGGCCTCCGAAGGATGGAGGAGCCGAATGGCACTCCAACTGACTAATAGCTCGACACCAAAAACAGGAGTTAACGAAATGCGCAGCATCACGAAGCTGTCCCTGGTGGTTGCCGCCCTCGTTTTGACGGGTACGGCGCTCCAGGCCCAGACGAACAATGCCAGCATCACGGCGACGGCAAGCGTCCAGACGCCGATCAACGTGGTTGGCGCTCAGCAGTTGAACTTCGGGAACGTCTTCCCGGGCGTGAACAAGACGATCGCCGCTACGGATCTGGCGAACGCCGGCCGCTTTGACGTTACGGGCCAGGCCAGCACCCCGGTAACCCTCTCGTTCACACTCCCCGCTACGCTGTCGTCCGGCGGTAACACCATGCCGATCGTGAGCTATACGGGCGTGCATGCGCTCCTCGTCACGCAGGCCGGTGGCGTGGCGTTCTCGCCGGTAGCGGGCGCGACGCCGACCCTGAGCGGAACCGGCGCGCTGTTCGTGTGGGTGGGCGCGCAGGTGCAGCCGGCGACGAACCAGGTGGCAGGTGTCTACACCGGTTCGATCGTCATGACGGTGGTCTACTAAGCGACTGAATTTGGCGTCGAGCTGATGGCGCGCCGGCAGGGGATGCAATATCCTCTGCCGGCGCTGTCGCAAGGAGACGCTGAAACACATGAAACGGGAATCGTGGGTCCTCATCGCCGTGATGTTGCTCGGCGTACCGCTGTCGCTCGCCGCGCAAGGCAAGCCGCTCACCGTCACCGGTGTGCGCGGCGTAACGTTCGGTGCCGTGCTGCCTGGTGTGCCGCGCGTCGTGCTGCGCACCGATCCAGCCAACAGCGGGCAATTCGACATCAGAGGTCCGAAGGGTGGTCCCGTGTTGCTGTCATTCGTGCTGCCGCTGCGCATGACTGGTCCCGCCGGCGCGCTCATGCCCATCGTATTTGGGGCGAGTGACGCGGGCTTTTCGTCTACTCAGTCAATCGGGAGTCAAGTGGGCTTCGACCCGAGACAGCCGACGACAGTCATCTTTCCAAGTAATGGCAACGTGTCGGTCTTCGTCGGGGCCACTGCGAATCCCGGGACGAACCAGCGCGCCGGCGCGTACACCGGGACGATCATACTCACCGTGACGTACCTGTGATGCGCGCGCTCGGGCTGGCCTTCTCACTTTCACTTCTAGCTTTCTCGCTCAGTGCGCAGGGTGTCATGGTGGCGCCGCACGCGGTGTTCATCGACCACACGCAGCGGAGCGGCTCGGTGCTGCTCTACAATCCTGGGACCGCACCGGTCGAAGTCACCATCTCGACCATCTTCGGGTATCCGACGACGGACTCGACCGGTGGGATCAAGCTCGACACCCTACCCAGGGATTCGGCGACGTCCGCACTGGCGTGGATCCAGGCGTTCCCCCGCCGCTTGACGGTGGGCCCGCGCGAGCGCCAAACGGTGCGCCTGCTCGCCCGGCCACCGATCGGACTGGCGGACGGCGAATACTGGCTGCGGCTCATCATCGCCGCCCAGGCCGGCCGCGTTCCGATCACGGGCCTGGGAGACACCACCGCGATTCAGGTCGGTCTGACCCTCGAGGTCCGGACCATCATCGGCGTGAACTACCGCAAGGGACCGGTGACGACCGGCGTGTCGCTGTCGAATGTCCGCGCGCAGGTCGTCGGCGACTCGGTCATCACCCGCGCCAAACTCGAGCGCCGCGGCAACGCGGCCTTCGTGGGAATGATTCGCGAGACGCTGGTGGATTCGACGGGGAGAGTGCACGAATTGCAGGTCGGCGATTCGCTCGTCCGCTCCTATGCGTCGCCCGTCGGCGTGTATTACACGATGGAACCGCGACTCGCCAGCGCGATCGCCCGCCCGGCGCTCGCGCGCGGGCGCTACTGGCTGCGGTACGAAGTCGTCGCCGAGCGCGAGGATCTCGATCCCAAGGTCGTGCTCAAGGCTCCCGCCGTCCGTGACTCTGTTCCGATCATCGTGCCGTGAGACGCGCGATGCTGGTGGCAGCGTGCGTGGCGCTTGGCGCGCGCGCTGAAGCGCAGTCGAACGCGTCCGTTGCGGCGAACGCCGTCGTCGTCACCGTCGGGATGACGATTGCGACCCTGAGCGACTTGAATTTCGGCACCGTAATCAAGGGTGTCGCTACGACGGTCGCGCCCGCAGCGGCGACCGCGGGGGAATGGCAAGTCAGCGGTAGCGGCAACGCGTTCGTGATCATCAGTTTCACGCTGCCGACGCAGTTGACCAACATTCAGGCGTTGCCGGGCTCGACCATGCCGATTTCGTTTGGCGCGACCTCGGCCATCTGGCGTCGCTCCACGAACAATCCGGGGGGCGGCAACGTGTTCAATCCCGCAGTCGGGGCCGTTGGCCGCCTGGGGCCGCCTCCCAACTTCAACATGTACATCTGGCTGGGCGGCACTGTGAACCCCGCGCCCACCGCGAAGCCCGGGATTTACCAGGGCAACGTCGTCGTTTCGCTGATTTACCAGTAAGTCCATGCTCCTCCTGCGGGCACCTCTCTTGTTGGTGGCCGCGCTGCACGCCCACCAGGTTCCGCGCGACACCGCGCCCGAACCGGTCGTGATCGATCTCCGCGTCGGGCGCATCACGGGGATGACGGTCCAGGCGTATCGCGTGCGCTCCGAAGTGCTGTTGCCCCTGTCGCAGTTCTTGCAGCTCGTGGAGATCCGCCACCGGCTCACGCCGGACGGTCGAGTCGAGGCGACCGTGGATCCGGGCAACGTCGCGATTGTCATCGATCCGCGCAGTGATTCGATGCAGTTCGGCGACCGGCGCGTGCATATCGAGCGGGAGTTCATCCGGTTCGAATCCCCCGAACTGTACGTCGGCAGCGAGCGTCTGGGCGATTTGCTGGGCCTGATGTTTGCCGTCGACTGGTCCGATCTGACCGCCACCGTCATCGATCCGAGCAGCCTCCCGATCGCGCGGCGCTTGCGTCGCGAAGCGGCTCGTGATGCCTATCTGCGGCGTCCCGATTTGACGCGCGCCGACGTGACCCTGGGCCTCCAGCGTCCGTCCTGGGACGGCGTTGTCGTCGACTATTCGCTGTTTTCACCGTCTACGGATCCTCTGGCGGGATCGACCTACGGGTTCGGCCTCGGCGCCGATGTCGGCGGCGGCTCGCTCGAAATGCTGGGACAGAGTGTCGGCCGGGCGGACGAGGGCCGCGTGCACGTCGATGCCTCGTGGACCGGCGTCTGGCGCGAGAACCGCTGGGTCAAGCAGCTGCGATTGGGCGACGTCGCATCCACCGGGCCGCGGTCGCGCGCGCTCGAAGGAATCGCGGTCACCAACGCCCCTTTCATCCGCCCATCGCTCATCGGATCGCTGCGCTATGCCGGCAGCCTCGAGCCGGGGTGGTCGGTGGAGGCCTACCGCGGCGGCGATCTTGTGGCCTTCGATACGGCCGACCCGTCGGGTGGGTTCTCGATCGATCTCCCCGTCCGCTACGGCGAAAACCCGGTCGATTTCGTCGCCTATGGCCCGTTCGGCGAGATTCGCGAGTTCAATCGCACCTACCGGGTGTTGACCGAGCTGCTTCCGGCCCGCCGGTTCGAGTACGGCATTTCTGGTGGTCACTGCCCGCAGCCGTCGATCATCTGCAATACGACGGGGAACGTCGACCTGCGCTACGGGGCCACGCGGCGCTGGACGGTGCAGGGCGGGATCGATCAGTACTGGCGGGATTCACTCCCCGACCGCACGCATCCCTATGCCGCGGTGGTCGGCAACCCGAGCAATGCGTGGGCAATCCAGAGCGAGGTGGTCGGCGCCGGGTTCGCCCGGGGAGCGTTGCGGTACGAGCCCTCCGTCGACTTCCGCCTGGAAGGGGAGTACGTGCACTTCGCCCACGACTCGCAGTCGGTGCTGGCGGTCCCGGGGCGCCGGTCGCAATGGACCCTCAGCGGATTCCTGCGGCCCAGGACCAACCACGGCTTTTTCTTTTTCGACGGCCGGTTCGAGCGCATCAGCAGCGATGCTGGTGTGCTGACGCGGACACGGCTTGGCGCTTCGCTGCAGACGGACGAGGTGCGCCTCTTGCCGTACGTACGGACCGAACACGGGCTCGCAGCCGGCAACCGGGAGTATGCCGGGTTGTCGACGTTTATCGTGCCCCGGAGTCGGTGGGGCGCGTTCGTGAGTCAGATGTTGCTGCGGACCAACGCCGAGATTGAGCGGCGCGCGGGACTGGTCTCGTGGTCGGCGTTCGCGGCGCATTCCGTGGCGCGCGGGGTGCGGCTCGAAGTCGGCGCGAACTGGCTCCGTGGCGACGCCGGTCTCACGTACACGATCACCGTGACGTCGTACTTCTCGGCACTGCGAGCGGTGACGTCGGTGCTCGCCCAGCCAGGCGAGCCGGTCAGTGCCACCCAGTTCCTGCAGGGCTCTCTTCTGTGGGACCGCCGTACCGACCGCCTCGGTGTGGCGCCCGGTCCTTCGCTCGAACGGTCCGGCCTCTCGGGGCGCGTCTTCCTGGATGTGAACGGCAACGGCATCCGCGACGCGGGCGAGCCGGGTGTGGCGAACGCGCGCGTGCTGATCGGCTCGCTCTCGGCGCGGACCGATTCCACCGGCGCCTATCACGTCTGGGATCTCGTTCCGTTCGAGCCCGTGATGGTGAGTCTCGACTCAGTGTCGCTCGAGTCGCCTTTGCTCGTCCCGCTCTTCGCTCGGACGAGTATCGTCCCGGGGCCGAACCGGTTCCGCAGTCTCGACATTCCCGTCGTGGAATCGGGGGTCATCGAGGGACGCGTCGTGCGCAATGGCGCGGGCGTCGGTGGCGTGACACTCAGGCTCACCGACCGGCGCAGCGGGATCCGCCGTGCGCTGGTGACCTTCAACGACGGCGCGTTCTATCTGATGGGCGTGAAGCCCGGTGATTACGAGCTGACGGTCGAGGAACAGGTACTCGATGCGCTGGCCGTGGATGCCGAGCCTGTGCGCTTCACTCTAGCGCCCACGCCAAACGGTATCGGGAAGTCGGACCTGGAAGTACGGCTCAAGTCGAGGTTCTAGCGGCTTCGACCACCTCGCGGAGCACGGTCTCGAGTCTCGAAAAATCGTACGGCTTCACCAGCGACGGGACGCCCGCGTCGCGCAGCAACGTGGACGTGTCCGCGGCGAACGTATCACCGGTCGTAAAGATCAGCCGGTTCACCATGGCCGGATGCTCGCGCCGCAGGCTCTGCAGAAACTCCGCTCCGCTCATCCCGGGCATCCGCACGTCCGAGACGATCACGTCGAAGCGCTCGCGACGCAGTACCCGGAGGGCATCGCTGCCATCTTCGACCGCCATGACGTTCATGCCGCGACGCGTGAGGAAGCTCACGACCGCCCGCCGCAGACCTTCTTCATCGTCGACCAGCAGAACCGAGAGCGTCCCGTCCGGCTCGCGGGCCCCCTCGGGAATCTCCATGGGCGGAGGCGTGGTGCGCTGCCGCTGGCGCGCGTCCCGCGGCAGCGCGATGGTGAACGTCGCGCCGTGTCCCGGTACGGAGTGCACGGTGATCCGGCCGCCGTGGTCGTGGACGATGCCGTAGCAGATCGAGAGTCCCAGTCCCGTTCCCATGCCTTCCGGCTTCGTGGTGAAAAACGGGTCGAAGATCTTCTCCTGGATCTCGGGGGGAATGCCTGGCCCCGTGTCGGCCACCTGCAGCTGGACGCCGTCATCAGCGGCGGTCACAGTGCGGATCGTGATCGCCCGCCGACCGGGCGGGGGGATGGTGGTCAGCGCCTGCTCGGCATTGATCAGCAAATTGAGAAGCATCTGTTGAACTTCCGACCCGTTCGCCCACGCCTTGGGGTTCGCGTCGTCCAGCTCGAGATTCACGGTGATGTTGAGCGTGGTCAGATGGTAGGAACGGAGCGCAAAGGTGCGGCGCACCGTTTCGTTCAGCTCTACCAGCGTGCGCTCCTTGCTTCCCGCGCGCGCGAACGCGAGCAGGTTGGACGTGATGCGGCCGATGCGCGTCGCTTCGTCGTACATCATCTGCACCGTCTCGCGCTGATCGGGCGTCAACTGATCGAGCAGCAACGTCTGGGCGAATCCCGAAATGATCGCCGCGGGGTTGTTGATTTCGTGCGCGACGCCACTGACGAGCTGACCCATGGCGGCGAGCTTCTCCGCCTGCTGCAGCTGGGTCTGGGTGCGGCGCTGCTCGGTGATGTCGCGGACCAGCATCAGCACCTTGGGGATTCGGCCGCCTTCCCGGACGGGGGCGAGGAGTACCTGGCCGGTACCGTCGTTGCCGTCCGGGCGTTGAAACGGGACCTCGAACCGCCGCAGCGAGCCGTCGAACGCGGCGAGCAGATTCTCGCGTGCAATCCGGGACGCCGTGCCTTCGAGCCACGCGAAGGCCGTGCGCCGCCCGTGTTCCGGGTTGGCGTCGCTGAGGATTGCGCTCACGAGGCTGCGGCCGGCGGTGTTTTCGTCGAGCACGTGGCCCTCCCGGTCGACGACGGTGATGGCGTCGGGGACGGCCTCCATGAGCAGCCGGAGATTGCGCTCGGCTGACGCTGTCGCGCCGAGCGAGCTCATCAGCGAACGAGTCTGATTGGCGACCTCCTCCTCCAGAATCCGCGCGTAGCGCTGCGTCACGCCCAGCGAGTACAGGACCCGCGCGGCGACGATCGCCATACCGATGCCGACGATGAAGGCATCCTCGGGGTCAGGGATCGGGCGGTTGAGGCCAATGACCGCTATCCCAGTCATGCCCGCAAGACCGATCACCAGTGCGACGATCCGCGCGGCGTTACTCGCTTCGGGTCTCGTGGCGCGAGTGCGCTGGAGGTGCACGCCGTAGTCGGGCGCGATCGCGGCAGCCGCTGCGATCATCAAGAGTCCTGCGTCCCAGGTGAGGTCGAGCCATCCGCCGGGGTGGTAGGTGCCGCGCAGTGCCACCACGGCGTACACCTGGTTGCCGATGGCGAGCGCGACCACTCCCGGAAGCACGAGCGTCGCAGTCGCAGCGGGAAACGCCGGCCGGCGCACGAGCTCGATCAGGATGATCCACAGCACGGCGACGGCGCCGATAGACCAGCCGATACTCGTGACCATGGCGGTGATCGACACCTGCGCGTTGAGCAGCGGCTCCAGCAGATAGTCGTACGCAAGGGCGCCGACCGTAAACGTGACGAGGATGCTATCGAGGGCGAGCTCGGGATCGGCGCGCCGCAGCGGTTGCCCGCGCACCAGCGTCAATACGCCGACCATCAGACACACGTAGATGCCGAGGTATCCCACGTCGGCCAGCGAGGGATAGGGCGGCGGCGCGCCGCGCCACAGATCGTGCGACGTCCATACCAGCTGACCCACGAAGAACGACGCGCACCCGGCGCCGATCCAGCGCCACGTCCGGCGTTGCTCGGACGTCGTGACCCGCCGCGCAGAGCGGTAGCAGGCGAGCGCCGCGAAGGCTGCCGCCCAGCTCCAACAGAGGTCCGTGAGGAGGCTGAGGGTGCGCCGGTCGCTTGGAGGGAACGCGTACACCAATACCATCGCCACCAGCGACACGACGGCGATGCTGACCAGCACGCGAGCGGGCCGGCTGACGGGCATCATCGAATGGACACTCCGGGCCTAAATTATGCGCATTATGTTAGGCCGCCAATGAATCCGCTCGGATGGATGCGTGCTCCGGACGAATCGCTCGCGCATTGGGATGAGCACGCCGCGCTGGCCAACGCCGTCCGCGCGGACGGCCTGACGCACACGCTCGTGTGCGGGATGGGCGGATCGAGTCTCGTCGCCGATGTGTTCGCCCGGACGTTCGGCACGGGCGACCTGCGCGTGCTGGACAGCACGAACCCGGATACGGTGCGCTCGGCGGGGGGGGGATCGGAAGTCGCGCGCACGCTGTTCCTCATCTCGAGCAAGTCGGGGAACACCGTCGAAACGCTCGCTTTCTACCATTATTTCGCGGCACGCGCCCGCCCCGAGCAGTTCATCGCCATCACCGAACCCGGCACTCCGCTGGACACCCTTGCCCGTGCGCAGAAGTTCCGCGCCGTCGTACCGCACCCGTCCGACGTCGGAGGCCGCTATTCGGCGCTGACGGCGGTGGGCATGATTCCCGCGGCACTGAGCGGCATCGATGGCCGCACCCTGCTCGAACGAACGCGCCGCGTCGATATCCCAGCGGCGCAAGCGCTCGGCATCGCGATCGCCGATCGCGCGCAAAGCGGGCGTGACAAGCTGGGCCTGACCCCGCCACCGCGCATCGCGGCGCTCGCGGACTGGATCGAGCAGCTCGTCGCCGAAAGCTCCGGCAAGAGCGGACGCGGCGTGGTTCCCATCGTCCAGGATCCTGCGAGCGGCTCGGGGGCGGATGTGCAGACGGCGGGGCCCGACATGTTTGCCGCCGACCCGCGCGATCTCGGCGCCGAGTTCCTGCGCTGGGAGTACGCGACCGCGGCGTTGTGCGAGCGGCTGGGCGTCAACGCGTTCGATCAGCCCGACGTCGAGGAGGCGAAGCGGCTCGCGCGCGCGGAATTGACAGGCGCGGAGACCAAGGTAGGGGCGCAGCACGCTGCGCCCCTACCCACCCTCACGCTCGCGCAGCTGCGGGATGCGCATCGGCCGCACGACTATCTCGCCATCCTCGCCTATGTCCCGCCCACCGCCGAAGTAGTGGCTGCGCTCCAGAAGGTGCGTGCCGCCTGGGGTCGTGCCCTGAGGTGTGCAACCACCCTCGGCATCGGCCCGCGCTATCTCCACTCCACCGGTCAGCTGCATAAGGGCGGGCCCGACACCGGTCTGTTCCTCGTCATCACGACCGAGCCCGAGGCGGATGTGGCCATTCCGGAAATGGGTTGGACGTTCGGCCAGCTGCACCGCGCGCAAGCGCGCGGCGATCTGCGGGCGCTGCTGGCGCGCGGGCGCCGCGTCGCTCACGTGCATCTCTCGAGTCCGGTGGAGATATCGCGGCTGGGCCCTCCCGCGTGACGAACGCATTCATCTTTCATCTGATTCCGCACACCCACTGGGACCGAGAGTGGTTCCTGCCGCGGGCCGCGTTTCACGCGCGCCTGGTCCCGATGTTCGACGAGCTGATGGACCGACTGCAGACCGACGCCGCCCTGCGGACCTTCCTGCTCGACGGCCAGACCGTCCTCGTCGAAGACTACCTGCGCGCCCGGCCCGATCGTGAAAGCGAC
>Ga0070698_100006432_pt1 | contig 12737 bp, 11 predicted proteins | sample KBSK1502metaG_FD_65477 | JGI IMG/M metagenome (GOLD analysis project Ga0070698, IMG submission 65477) | Corn, switchgrass and miscanthus rhizosphere microbial communities from Kellogg Biological Station, Michigan, USA - KBS K1-50-2 metaG | ecosystem: Host-associated > Plants > Roots >... | reverse complement strand
GCAGCTGTGCAGGTGGCTCGCGGACGGAATCGATGTTTCGGTCTCGCTCAACGTCTCGCCGCGCAACATCGAGGACCACTCGCTCGAGGAGATGGTCGCCCGCGCGCTGGGCAACTTCAAAGTCGAGCCCAACCGGCTGACGCTGGAGATCACCGAAGGGGTCGCCATGGCGGCCGCCGCGGCGAGGGCGCTGCACCGGCTGCACGAGATTGGTGTGCGGCTCGCGCTCGACGACTTCGGCACCGGCTACTCGTCGCTGCTGTACCTGATGCGCCTGCCCGTCAACGAGATCAAGATCGACCGCTCGTTCGTATCGGCGCTGGCTTCGGACCCCGACTCGGGCGCCATCGTCCGCTCGGCCGTCGGCCTTGGGCACAACCTCGGCCTACGCGTGGTCGCGGAAGGCCTGCAGGACCGGTTGGCGGAGGCGGTGCTGATCGAGGCTGGCTGCGATGCCGCGCAGGGATTCCTGGTCGGACGGCCGACCGATGAGACGGAGATGACGGCGCTGCTGGCGCGGAATCACACCGAGGAGGCCGAGCCCCCGGCCGGCGAGGCATCACTCTGACCACCCCACGAAATCAGAGGCTTCGCCTTGATTTCGCGGGGACCCCGATGTGAAAGCTGTCGTCTTCGGCGCGGGTGGCCAGCTCGGGGCGGAGCTCGTCGGCCTGCTGGGCGACGCCGCCGGGCTGACGCACCAGCAGGTTTCGATCACGGACGCGGCGGCCGTCGAGGCGGCGATCGCCGAGGCGCGGCCAGACGTCGTCTTCAACTGCGCCGCGTACAACGCCGTCGACGGCGCGGGGAAGGCGATTCCGGAGGCGTTCGCGATCAACGCGGACGGGCCGCGCAACATCGCCGCCTCGTGCCGGCGGCACGGCGCCTCCCTCGTCCACTTCTCGACCAACTTCGTGTTCGACGGGTCGACGGCCGAGCCGTACGTCGAGTCCGACGAGCCCAACCCGATCTCCGCTTACGGCGCCTCCAAGCTGGCGGGCGAGGAAAACGTCCTCGCGGTCGGCACGCACGTCCTCGTCGTCAGGACGGCGGCGGTGTTCGGCGCCACGACCGGCCGCAGCTTCCCGGAGCGAATTCTCGGACGGGCACGGGCAGGCGAGAAGCTGCGTGTCGTGTCCGACCAGACCGTCAACCCGACGTACGCCGGGGATCTCGCGGCGGCGGCCGTGGAGCTGGCCGAGGAGGGGTTCGCCGGGATCGTCCACGCCGTCGCCGACGGGTGCTCAGGCTGGGACGAGTTCGCGCGCGCGGCTCTGGCGGAAGCGGGGCTCGCGGCCGAGGTCGAGTCCATCCGGTCAGATGCGTATCCGACCGCCGCGCGCCGCCCGGTCAACGGCTGCCTGGCGACGATCCGCTATCGCGCCTTGCGGCCCTGGCGCGAGGCGCTGCGCGAGTGGGCCCAGTCGATCCGCCTCCAAAACCCATAAAAAAGGCTCGGGCCGGGCGATTTCTCGACACCGGCTCCGAGCTTGGCTGCGGGGGGTGAGGTTCTAACGAAAGATGATTCCGACGTCCTTTCTGAAGGTCCACGCGCGCCAATCGCGCAGTGAAAAGTTTGGCACGAAACTCCCGAAGAGGACTGTCGATATCTGCACATTTTCAACGACGAAATGCCTGCGCCGCACGTGGATTTCCAAGGGGGATTCTTCAGTATGGTGACCAAACGCGACTGCTTTTTGATATGGCTTCGTTAGTCCCAGCACAACGTCTTGCACAGATTGATCAGTTCGAAGGATGTGGCCGCTCGCCTGGGCGTCAGCCAGGCGACGGTTTCGCGCGCCGTGGCGCGCGGATGGCTGCGGCCCGCGCTCGTCACGCCAGGCGGTCACCGCCGTTTCAGCGTGGCTGACGTCGAGGCGTACGCCGCCGCCCTGGCGGACGGGCAGGAGGGTGCTGGCCTCCTCACCACAGGCGAGGCGGCCAGGCTGCTGGGTGTCAGCCAGCCCACCCTCAATCGCGCCGTCCGCCGCGGGCGCCTGCGCCCCGCGCGGACCACGCCTGGCGGACATCGCCGCTTCGACGGCGCCGCGCTGAGCGCAGCGCTGCTCGTCGACGAGGCGCACCCGTGAACCGGTGGGTCAGGCTGGCGCTGCAGACCGCGTTCGGTCTCGCGTTGCTATGGCTCTGGCTGCGCACCGTCTCGCTGCCCGAGGTCCTTGCGCACACGCGCGTCCAGAACTGGTGGGCGGTCGTGTTCATGGTGTGCCTGTTCCTGCTCACCACCGCGATCCGGGCGCGCCGCTGGCTGCTTCTGCTGCGACCGCTGGCTCCGGTCGGGTTCGTGCGCGCCTTCGCGATGAATGCCGCCGGTAGCTTGCTCAACTACGTGCTGCCGATCCGATCTGGCGATGCGGCCCGCGCGTGGTGGCTGTGGCGCAGGCACCGCATTCCTGCGGGGTCGGCGCTTGCCACCATCGTCATCGACAAGGCGTGCGACCTCTCTGCGGTCGCGGCGGTGCTCGTGTCGCTGGAGGTGGTCGCCCTGACCGGCGCCGTGCACGCGCCGCGTGGCCTGCTGGGCGCGGTCGCCCTGGCGCTGGCGCTGCTGGCCGCCGTCCTCGGCACCGCGCTGCTCGGCCCGCGCATCGCGCGCTCGAGCGCCGCCCGGCGGCTGCTGCCGGCCCGCCTCGCGTCCGCGATCGAGGGCCAGGCATTCGCGTTTCGGGCGGGGGCGCGGGGACTGTGGACGCCCGGGCTGACAGCACGACTGATCGTGTTCACCGCCGTCGCCATGGCGATCGACGCGTTTGCCTTCACGCTGCTGTTCGCCGCTGTCGGCGTCGAGGTGCCGGTGCTGAAAGCGATGGCCGCCTACCCGGCGTTGCTGCTGAGCTTCGCGATCCCGGCCGGCCCCGGCTACCTGGGCAACCTCGAGGTGGCCGGATCGCTGGTCCTGGCCGGCGGCCTTGGCCTTGCCTCGGGCGTGGCCGCGGGCGCGATCGTCCTGTATCACGCGATCACGGCGGCCAACGCCCTGGCGCTGGGCCTGTTGAGCTTCTTCCTCGTGGGCGGGCGCCGTCGCGCGAGCGCCGGCGGTCCCCGCCGGATCGCGGTGTTCCATTGCGGATTCACGTACTCCGGCGGCGGCGAGCGACTCGTCATCGAGGAGGTGCTCGGTCTTCGTCGCCGCGGCTACCACGTCGAGTGCTATGCCCCGACGGTCGATGCATCGCGCTGCTACCCCGACCTCATCGGCGAGGTCCGCGTCCGCACGTTCCTGCCCCAGCTGCCGCGCTGGTTTCCATTCCGCGAGGCGGTGCAGATGGCGGCCACCTCGCTGCTCATGCCCCTGTACGCGTGGCGCTTCCGAGGCGTCGACGCCATCGTCGGCTGCAACCAGCCCAGCGCCTGGATCGCGTGGTGGGCGGCGCGCCTGATGGACGTGCCGTACGTCGTCTACCTGAACCAGCCGAACCGTCTCGTCTATCCACGCAACATCGACCGCCAGACGGGCTGGGTCTCCAACGCCGACTACCGCCTGCTCGCCCAGATCGTGCTGCGCGCGACCCGCTTCGTCGCCTGGGCCGACCGCAGGTCCATCCAGGAGGCGGACCAGCTGCTGGTCAACGGCGACTACATCGGCGACATCATCCGCAAGACGTACCGGCGCGAGGCGCTCGACTGCCCCGCCGGCTGTCACGTGGCGGCGTCGGGATTTCCGCTGCCACGCGAATCGCGTTTCGCCGGCGGCCTGACCATCAACGGCTATCCAATCCGCCGTCCATACGTGCTGCTGACCAACCGCCACTACCCGCAGAAGCGCTTCGACCTCGCGATCCGCGCCATGGTCGAGGTGCGCAAGCAGCACCCACGCGTGCAGCTGGTGATCCCTGGCCCGGCGACGTCGCACACCGCCTCGCTGGAGGCGCTTGTCGCCGAGCTTGGACTGCAGGACGCCGTCCTGTTTCTCGGCCAGATCACCGAGGAGGAGCTGCAGGCCCTGTATGAGGGGGCCGCGGTGTACGTGTACCCCGCGCCCGAAGAGGACTTCGGCATGGGCGTCATCGAGGCGATGGCGAAGGGCGTGCCGGTGGTGGCGTGGAACCAGGCCGGTCCGACGGTTACGGTCGGCGCCGGCACCGGCCACCTGGCCGAGCCGCTGGACGTGAGCGATTACGCCGCCGGCATCACGCGGCTGCTCGATTCACGCGACGAGAATCAGGCGACCGGCGAGCGAGCCTTCGCGTGGGCGCGCCATTTCGACTGGGAAAGGCACATCGACGTTGTCGAGGGGGCGGTGCTGGAGGTCGCGCGGGCCCACCGGCAGGTGGCCCTGGACGCCGTGGCGGCTAGCTGACCGACTCCGCCCACGAGACGAGCTCGCGCAAGCCGCGGTCGAAGTCGATCTTCGGTTCCCAGCCGAGGTCGCGGCGCGCCTTGGAGACGTCGCTCACGTAAAACGTCTGATCACCCTCCCGCCAATCCGCGAAGGTGAACTGCGGCTTCTTGCCGGTCAGCTCACCGATCTGGTCGATGACCTCGAGCAGGTTGCGCTGGTTCTCGGGCCCGCCGCCGACGTTGTAGATCTCGCCGCGCGTGATGCCGATCTTTTCGATCGCGGCCGCATACAGCGCGCAGAGGTCGCGCGCGTCGAGCAGGTCGCGGACCTGCGTCCCGTCTCCGTAGATGGTGAGCGGCCGCTCCTTGAGGATCGAGTGCACGAAGTGCGCGACCCAACCCTGGTCCTCGGTGCCGTACTGGTGGGCGCCGTAGATGCAGCTCTGGCGCAGCACGACTGTGTTCATCTCGAAGACGCGCGAGTAGTCGCGCACGTACTGGTCGGCTGCGCCCTTGCTGCAACCGTAAGGGCTGTGAAAGTCGAGGGGCTGCGTCTCTTTACAGGCTGAGTTGTTTTCGTCGAGCTGTCCGTACACCTTATTCGTCGATGCGAAAAGGAATGGCGCGTCGTGGTTGTGCAGCCGGACCGCCTCCAGGAGGTTCAGCGTGCCGCGCGCGTTGACGTCGAAGTCGGTGTTCGGGTCGACCAGCGAGGTCGTGACCGCCACCTGGCCGGCGAGGTGGAGGATCGCGTCCTGGTGGCGGACGTGCTCGGCTAGCGCGCCGGCGTTCCTCACGTCCTCTTTTGTGAATGTGGCGCGGTCGGGGTACCGCGTGATCAGCCACTTGAGGTTGCGCTCGGTGCCCGGCCGGCTGAGGTTGTCGAGCAGCGTGACGTACCAGCCTGCCTTGATCAGGTGGTGGGCGGCGTTGACGCCGAGGAAGCCCGCCCCGCCGGTGATGAGGACTCGCCGCGCTGGCTCGGCGGGCATCGGCGGGTAGGACTTGGTCTTCGTCGTTCGCTCCAGCGGATCCATCGCGCCCAGTACGTTAGCCCGTCGCGATTCCCCTGAAGTAGGCGATGGCGACGATCCAGCATGCTCCGGCCAGGACGAGGGTCTCGCGCCGCAGCGACCCGCCGTGGGAGTAGAGGTATGCGCCCGGCAGGAACAGCACCGCGAACGCGCCGTACACCATGTGGAGGATGCCCTCGCGCGGACTGCCACCCGTGACCAGCGTTCCGAGACCGAGCAACCCCTGCAGGACGGTGACGCCGGCCATGATCAGGAACGCAGCACGGAAACCGCCGCTCACCTTCTGGTTGCGGAAGTAGGTGTAGGTGCCCCACAGGGCCAGCAGCAGGGCGAAGATCAGGAGGACGGTCGCCAGGTAGCGGTGGAGAAAGGCGAGAGTCTGCACTTACGCGTGGAGGCGGCTGATCTGCTCGCGGAAGTAGTCGACGGTCAGTCGCAATCCTTCGTCGAGCGGGATGCGAGGTTCCCAGCCCAGCTGCTCCCTGGCGCGCGCGTTGTCCAACGCGATCCGGTACACGTCGCCCTTCCGCGCGGGGCCGTAGCGCGGCTCGAGCTTGTACTCGGTCAGCAGGGAGAGCTTGCGAAAGATGTCATTGACCGTGACCGGGACGCCGGTGCTGACGTGATACGTGCCGCCGTCGCCTCGGTCCAAGGCGGCGAGGTTGGCAATCGCGACGTCACCCACGTGAAGCATGTCGCGCGACTGCGTGCCGTCGCCGTCGATGGTCACCGGCTTGCCTTCGATCATGCGCGCCGCGAAGATCGCCACCACACGGCCTTCCTCGGCGAAGAAGTCCTGACGCGCTCCGTAGATGTTGGCGTAGCGCAGCGTGGTGAAGGCCAGGCCGAAGGTGCGCGCGAACGTGCCGAGGTACAGCTCGAACGCGAGCTTGCTGGTGCCGTACGGCGAAAGCGGACGCACCGGGTGGTCTTCATCTGCGGGCACTATGTCGGGCTCGCCGTAGAGCGCACCGCCAGTTGAGCTGAAGATGACCTTGCGCACCGAGTTGTCGACGCATGCCTTGAGCACATTGAGTCCCCCGACGACGTTGATGAGCGCGTCGTAGCCGGGGTCCGCGACCGATTTCGGCACCTCGGCCTGCGCAGCGTGATGGCTCACGACCTCAGGCTTGAAGGATGTGGCGACTGCCAGCACCTGAGCCAGGTCGCGGACGTCGGCGCGGTGCAGCGTGGCGCCTGGATTTACGTTCTCTGCACGGCCTGTGACCAGGCTGTCCAGCACAGCGACCTCATGCCCCGCCGCGACGTACGCGTCGACGACGTGGGAGCCGATGAAACCCGCGCCCCCAGTGACGAGAATCTTCACCGACGGTGACTGTACTGGAAGTCGATGTCGTCAAGGCCGTGCGAGCGGAGGTCGATCCGGCGTATGTGCGACGCGTTCTGGTTCGCGCGTCCAGGGTGCCTGAGATGGCTGCTCGCCTGCCGGTCGGCCCCGTTGACGTCGCGGTGCGGATCACGTCATCTGCGGAGCTGCGAGAGCTGAATCGCACCTTCGCCGGCGAGGACCACACGACCGACGTGCTGTCTTTCGCCGGCGACGGATATCACCTCGGCGACATCGCCATCTCGTGGCCTATGGTCGAGGAGCAGGCGGCGACGCAGGGGCACGGGCCGAAGCAAGAGCTGGCGGTCCTGCTGGTGCACGGGTTCCTCCACCTCCTCGGCTGGGATCACGGCACGCGTGAGGAGAGGGACGAGATGGGGCGGCTCGCCCAGCTCGCTTTGGGCGCGCACCGGTCTGGGTACACTCGAAACGAGGGTCTGCGGCGCTCGCCGCGGGCCTAGTCGCGTCTGCATGGAAGAGAAGAAAAAGGAAGAGAGGCTCATCGTCGGACTCGGCAACCCCGAGTCGGAGTACGGCGACACGCGCCACAACCTCGGTTTCGCGTGCGTCCGGGAGCTCGCGCGCCGGCTCGGCGCGTCCGTCGACCGCAAGCGCTGGCATTCGCTGGTGGGCCGGTCGGACGCGCACGGTGTGTGGTTCGTCCTGCCGCAGACGTACATGAACCTCTCGGGACAGGCCGTGGCCAAGGCGCTCAAGGACACCGGCCTCGCGCCGGAGCAGACGTGGGTCGTCTACGACGAGCTCGACCTCCCGCTATGCCGCATGCGCATCCGCAGCGGCGGCTCGACCGCCGGCCACAACGGCGTGCGCTCGATCATCGAGTCGCTGGGGACAGACGAGTTCGTGCGCTTTCGGGTCGGCATCGGCAAGCCTTCGGGCAAGGGCTCGCATTCCGGCGTCCACTACGTCCTCGGCCGCTTCACCAGGGCCGAGGCGGAGCGGCTGCCCAAGGTTGTCAATGGTGTCGCCGACGCGCTCGAGCTGGCGCTCGCGAACGGGATCGAGCGGGCGATGGACCGCTACAACCGCCCCGACGCCCTGGGCTGCGAGGAGCTCGCATGACCGCCCTGTGGAAGGCGGCGACGGCCGACCGGCGGCTGCAGGCGTGGCTGCGGGATGGCGGGCAGCTCGAGGTCGCGCGGCTGCCGCGCTCGGCGTGGCCCATCGTGGCCGGCGCTGTGGCGCGTGCGTGCTCGGAGCGCGGGCGGCCCCTGCTCATCCTGGTGCCCGGGCCGGAGCGCTTCGCCGATGACCTGCGCCTGTGGCTCACTGGCCGACCGGCCACGCACGTGTTCGCCGAGGTCGCGGTCTCGTTTCTCGACCGTCCGCCGGCTCTCGACGAGGCGGTCAACCGGCGGCTCGAGGCGCTGACGGCCCTGGCCGGCGCCGAGCGCGAGCCGTCAGTTGTCATCGTTTCCTCGCGTCGCGCCATCACGCGCCAGACGATCGGGCGCCAGGACCTCGTCGCGAGCACCGTGGTGCTGAAGCCCGGCGGCGGTCCAGACCCGGTCAGGGTGGCGGGCAGGCTCGTGGAGCTTGGCTACACGCGGGAGCCGCTGGTCGAGGAGCGCGGCCAGTTCTCGCTGCGTGGCGGCATCATGGACGTGTTCCCTTCGGCGGCGGACTCGCCCGTCCGTGCGGAGTGGTCGGGCGACGCCATCGACACGCTGCGCATCTTCGATCCCGAAAACCAGCGCTCAGTCATGGCCGTCGACGAGGCAGTCATCCGGACCGGTCGCGAGGTGCTGCTCGGGCCCGAGCGCGGTGGCGCGGCGGTCGAGCGCATCCACGGCACGCTGTCGCTGGACAGCCTACGCGGCGACGTGCGGTCGGAGTGGGAGGACGACCTGACCCGACTCGGCGAAGGCGCGGCCTTCGCCGGCATCGAGTTCTACGCCGCGTACCTGGATCCATCGCACCCGTCGCTGCTCGACCATCTGCCTCCCTCCGCGGTGGTGCTCGACATCGAACCTGCTCGGCAGCTGGTCGACGCGCGCACCTTGCTCGACGAGACCGCGATGCTCGCCGCGGCGGAGGCAGGCGGTGGCGAGCTGCCGCGTCAGTTCCAGCTGCCGGCGGTGCACCGCCTCGACGACTTCGGCGCACGGCCGCGCCTGGTGATCACGGCGGCCGAGGGCGCCCCCGACGCGGCCGACCTGGCCTGGTTCGAGGGCGAGCCGCTCGTCGGCCAGCCGCGGGCGCTGGCCGGCCTCGCCGAGCGGGCGGAGAGCGTCGCCGTCGTGTTTGCGACCGAGCAGAAAGAACGGCTGCGCGCCTTGCTCGACGAGGCCAAGGTGAGGGCCGCGCTGACCGAGATCGACCTGGACCTCGACCTGGAGCTGGCGCCTGCGCTGGCGCACGCGTCGGTCGACATCGCGGCAGGCACCACGCAGGCGGAGCTGGGATTCCAGCTGATCACCGATGCCGAGCTCTTCGGGAGGGTGCGGCGTCCGTCGCGCGCGGGTCGCCCGGAGCGCACCCGCAAGGAAGATCTGACCAGCGAGTTCACCCTCGACTTCGCCACCGACGAGCTGGTCGTTCACGTCGACCACGGCATCGCGCGGTTCAAGGGCATGCGCCTCATCGAGTCCGAGGGCGCTCACCGCGAGTACCTCGAGCTCGAGTACGCGGAAGGCGACCGGCTGTTCGTGCCGGTGGAGAACCTCGATCGCGTCCAGAAATTCCTGGGCGGGGAGGAGACGCCGACGCTGCACCGGCTCGGCACGTCGGACTGGGCGCGCGCGCGTGGCCGGGCGCGGAAGGTCGTGCAGGACGTGGCCGAGGACCTCCTGAAGATCTACTCGATGCGCGAGGCGCGGCCCGGGATCGCCTTCGCGCCCGACACCGCCTGGCAGCAGGAGCTGGAGGCGTCCTTTCCCTATGAAGAGACGCCGGACCAGCTGGCCGCGCTCGCGGAGATCAAGGCCGACATGGAGTCGGACCGCCCGATGGACAGGCTGCTGTGCGGCGACGTGGGCTTCGGCAAGACCGAGCTCGCCCTGCGCGCGGCGTTCAAGGCGGCCATGAGCGGCAAGCAGGTCGCGTTGCTCGCGCCGACCACGGTGCTTTCGCAGCAGCACTTCCACGTCTTCCGGGAAAGGCTGAAGAACTTTCCGGTCGTCGTGGAGCAGCTGTCTCGCTTCGTCGACGAAGAGGCGCAGGAACGAACGTTGGAGGGCTTGAAGAGCGGCCACGTCGACATCGTCGTGGGCACGCACCGGCTGCTGCAGCGCGACGTGCGCTTCAAGCGCCTCGGCCTGCTGATCATCGACGAGGAGCATCGCTTTGGCGTGATGCAGAAGGAGCGGTTGAAGAAGCTGCGCACGCAGCTCGACGTCCTGTCCCTGTCCGCGACGCCGATCCCGCGCACCCTGCACATGGCGGTCGGCGGGATCCGCGACATGAGCGTCATCCAGACGCCGCCTGAAGAGCGACAGCCCATCAAGACGTACGTCACCGCCGACGACGACGAGCTGATCAAGGAAGCGATCGGTCGCGAGCTGGAGCGCGGCGGCCAGGTGTATTTCGTGCACAACCGCGTGCGGAGCATCCAGAAGGCGGCGGAGCGCGTGCGACGACTGATACCCAATGCACGCGTCGCCATCGGCCATGGTCAGATGTCGGAAGACCAGCTCGCGGCGGTGATGGTCGACTTCGAGGAGGGCAAGTGGGACGTGCTCGTGTGCACGACGATCATCGAGTCGGGCCTCGACATCCCGAACGTGAACACGATCATCGTCGAACGCTCCGACCGCTTCGGCCTTGCCCAGCTCTATCAGCTGCGCGGTCGCGTTGGACGGTCGGGCCGTCGCGCGTACGCGTATTTCCTGTACGACCCGCGGCGCTCGCTGACCGAGCAGGCGGACAAGAGGCTCGACGTAATCTCCGGGCTGCACGAGCTGGGCCAGGGTTTCAAGATCGCCCTGCGCGACCTGGAGATTCGCGGGGCCGGCAACCTGCTCGGGACCGAGCAGCACGGCGCGATCGCCGCGGTCGGCTTCGAGATGTACCTGCAGATGCTCCAGAGCGCGGTGGCGAAGCTGCGGACGGGGTCCGAGGAAACGGCGGTCGGCGATGTGTTGACGACCGCGGAGATGAACCTCGACCTCCCGCTCGACCACTTCATCCCGCGTTCTTACATCCGCGACGAGAAGCTGCGGCTTGGCGCGTACCGCCAGCTCGCGGGCGCGGAGGACGAGCCCGAGCTCGATTCGATCCTCCGATCGCTGAAAGACCGCTACGGCACCGCGCCCGCACAACTGGACAACCTCGCGTACTCGCTGCGCGTCAAGCTGCACGGCCAGCGCATGGGTCTGCGTGGCGTGATCGCGGAGGGCCACGACATCGTCATCCGCGTCGATCCCGACCGCTTCCTCGACGTCGACGAGCTGGCCCGCCGGCTGGCGGGGCGGATCGCGGTCGCTCCCAACCGCATCAAGCTGCGACGCCAGGGCGAGGCCTGGCAGGCGGACCTCCTGCTGCTGCTCGACGAGATGGCGACGCTGTACGACGTGGGTCGCGGCGCCGCGGTAATGTCACGGCCGTGACCGAAAAGCCGTACCGCGACGGCGTCGAGGCGATCTTCGAGGTGGTGCACCGCCTGCGCCAGCCGGACGGCTGCCCGTGGGACCGCGAGCAGACGCATGAATCGCTGCGCCCGTACCTCCTCGAGGAGACGTATGAGGTGCTGGAGGCGATCGACGCCAAGGACGACGCCAAGTTGATGGAAGAGTTGGGCGACCTGCTGCTCCAGGTGGCGATGCACGCGGAGATCGCGGACCAGGATGGCCGCTTCAGCGCCGCCCAGGTGTCAGAGGCGGTAGCGGCCAAGATGGTGAAGCGGCACCCGCACGTGTTTGGCGACACGTCGGTCGCGAGCGCCGACGAGGTGCTGCGCAACTGGGAACACCAGAAGATGCGCGAGTCACGCCAGGCGGGCAACTCGGAGTCGGTCGTCGACCGCGTGCCCGCGTCGCTGCCCGCGCTGGCCTGGACGCTGGGTCTGCAGAAGCGCGCCGCACGCATTGGTTTCGATTTCGCGTCGCCCGCGGCGGCTGCCGAGTCGGTGGCGGAGGAGGCGCGCGAGCTGGCGGAGACGGAAGACCGCGAGCGCGCGTTCGAAGAGATGGGCGATCTGCTTTTCGCGATCGTCTCGCTCGCGCGGACCTTGAAGATCAACCCGGAAGACGCGCTGCGCGTCGCGGGCCAGCGGTTCCGCCGGCGATTCGCTGCGACCGAGGCCGCTGTCCGCAGCGAGGGCAAGGCGTTCAGCGACCTGAGCGAGGAAGAGATGCTGCGCCGCTGGGAGCAATCCCGCTAGCCACATCGACGCGTGTTCGTTTGCCTCGCGCGGGGGCGCTTGGTTTATAGTCGGCGCGCGTCTCGTCCCCAACACAACCCCGCCATGAGACAGAGCAAAGCTTTGACCGCCGTCGGCACTGTGCGCACCAACTCCTTTGGCGTGCGCCAGCTGGTCGTCCTGGTGCTTGGCGGCGTGGCCCTGGTGTGGGGCGGCATCGCCTTCGCGCAGGAGGCGTACGTCAGCCACAAGCTCAGCCAGCAGGTGTCCGATCTGCGCAGGCAGAACGCGGACATCGCGGCCCAGAACGCCGGATATAAGAAGGACGTGCAGGGCCTCACCTCGGGCACCGCGAACGAGGAGGAGGCGCGGCTCAACGGCTACGCGAGGGCGAACGAGAAGACGTACCTGGTCACCACCCAGCCCACCCCGTCGCCGCACGTTTCGCCCCGCCCCTCGGCGTCGCCGTCACCCTCGCCCAAAGCCCACTAAAGGGGCGGGTATACTTCTTTTCGCGGAGTGGAGCAGCGGCAGCTCGTCGGGCTCATAACCCGAAGGTCGTCGGTTCGAATCCGACCTCCGCAACCACCCTGATCCCCAGCCTCCCGCGTCAATCCGTGCCCTGAAAAGGTAATGAACAAGAGAAAGCGCGTCGCCATCGCCAAGCACCGCCGGAAGAAGCGCAAGCTGAAGGCGCGGGCGCAAGCCACTCGTTAACATCCGCGACGGCGGTGCC
>Ga0070698_100006431_pt1 | contig 12737 bp, 16 predicted proteins | sample KBSK1502metaG_FD_65477 | JGI IMG/M metagenome (GOLD analysis project Ga0070698, IMG submission 65477) | Corn, switchgrass and miscanthus rhizosphere microbial communities from Kellogg Biological Station, Michigan, USA - KBS K1-50-2 metaG | ecosystem: Host-associated > Plants > Roots >... | reverse complement strand
TACCTGTACTTCAACACCGCGACCGTCGCGACCGGCGGGCGGCCGGTCCCGCTCGGCAGGCCAGTCCTGCACGACTGAGCCCGCAGCAGGCCGCCGGAGCCTACGACACGGAAATAGTGTTACTGTGAAACTGTGAAGAACATCACGGTCTCTGTTCCCGATGACGTGTACCGCAACGCGCGGGTCGCTGCCGCACAGCGTGACACCTCGGTTAGCGCCCTAGTCGTCGCCTACCTTGAGCAGCTTTCCGGCCGGATGGACGAGTTCGCCAGGCTCGAGACGCTGCAGCGCGAGGTCCAGTCCGGGATCGGCGCGTTCCGCGCCGCTGACCGGCTAGACCGCGACGAGGTGCATGATCGTGCGGTTCGTTGACACCAACGTCCTGCTCTACGCGATATCCCGCGACGCGGCAGAGCAGGACAAGGCTAAGCGCGCCAACGACCTCCTGGGTGAGCGCGACCTGGCACTGTCGGTGCAGGTACTCCAGGAGTTCTACGTTCAGGCGACCCGGGCCAGCCGCCGGGACGCCATCAGCGACCAGCAGGCGGTCCTGCTCATCGAGTCATTCCGGCGCTTCCCCGTGCAGGACCTCACCTGCGGGATCATGCTGGCGGCCCTGGATGCCCGCCAGCGCTTCCAGCTCTCCTACTGGGACGCCGCCATCATCGAGGCATCTCGCGCGCTGGGCTGCACCGAGGTGTTGTCAGAAGACCTCAACGACGGCCAGGACTACGGCGGTGTCCGCGTCACCAACCCGTTCCGCTGACTCGGGCGTTCAGGGTTTCGCTTAGTCGAACCAGTAGTCGAGGTGTACTTCGGCGTTCTCGCCGAGGTTGGCGCGGAACCCGCCTTCGCCGCGCAGGCCGGCCAGTTCGCCGGTGCCCGAGCCGGGCACCACGAACCAGTCGCCCGCCACGACGCTCCCGGTTACGGTGCCTGAGTCCTGCAGGAGAAAGCTTCCGGTCCGGCCCGCTACGGCACCCGTGACCCGCTCGATTCCGACGAAGCTCGCCGAACCGTCGGCCCGTGCCGCTTGCAGGAACTCGACCACGCCGGCGCCCTCGATGTCGCCGCTGAACGCTTCCTCTACGTGGATGCGCGTGAGGGACGGCCCGTCGGCCGGTGTTTCGTAGGAGGCGGGCTGGTACGTATGCACCGTGATGACGGCTTCCGCCCGCGTCTTGCTGACGTCCGAAGTGCTCATGTCTGCCCCTGGATCAGCCCCGATCGATCGCGCGGGCCGACGTGGGCTCACGCGCCTACCGTAGCCAAGTGTTCAGGACGCGCGGCGGATCGGCAACTACCGCGGCATTACTTGGGGTTACGTTCTGTCAAACCGGGTCTTAAGCAGGTACGACGTTGACGCCCGCGTCCTGCAGGGTGGCGATGGCTTCGGCCGTGGTGCCGGGGTCGACGCCCGCGGTCAGCCCGAGCAGGACGTTCGTGCGGAAGCCGGCCATCGCCGCGTCGGCCGCGGTCGCGCGGACGCAGTAGTCGGTGGCGATCCCGGCGACGTCGACCTCATCGATGTCGCGGGCGCGCAGCCAGTCGGCGAGCGGCGTGCCCCGGTCGTCGGCGCCCTCGAAGCCGCTGTACGCGGCGGCGTGCTGGCCCTTGCGGAACACCGCCTCGATCGGCCTGGTGTCCAGGTCCGGATGCAGTTCCGCGCCGTGCGACCCGGCGACGCAGTGCGGCGGCCAGGACCGGACGTAGTCCGGGTCAGCGGCGAAATGACTGCCGGGATCGATGTGGTAATCCTCGGTGGCGACCACGTGATCGTAGCCGTGGCCGGGCGACGCGAGCAGCGAGCTGACGCCGCGAGCCACCGCGGCGCCCCCGGCGACCGCGAGGGAACCGCCTTCGCAGAAATCGTTCTGCACGTCGACGATGATGAGCGCACGCACGCTTTCACCGTATCGTGCGGACGATAGTGCCTGACCGCTACCCGCCCACGTCGGCGGCGGTGCCGCCGGTGATCCGGATCAGCTCGTCGAACGACGTCGGGAACACCGTGTGCGGATGCCCGGCCGCCGCCCACACGACGTCGTACTTCGACAGCCAGGTGTCCACCAGCGTCGTGATCGGCGCGGGGTGCGCCACCGGCGCGACTCCGCCGATCGCCTGGCCGGTCCACTCGCGCACCGAACGCGCGTCGGCCCGCGCCACGGCGGCCGAACCGGTCAGGGATGCCACCCGCGACGTGTCCACCCGGTGCGCCCCGCTGGTCATCACCAGCAGCGGCGCGCCGTCGGCGTCGAACACCAGGCTGTTGGCGATCGCGCCGACCTCGCAGCCGAGCTGTTGCGCCGCGGCGGCCGCGGTGGGCGCCGGTTCGGGGAGTTCCCGTACCTCGCCGGTGACGCCCAGCGACTTGAGCACGTCAGCGAACCTAGAGAAATCGACTGCCATGCCGGCCACGCTACCGATACCGCGGGGCCGGCCGCGAACGCATTTCGGCTGTGCGGCCCGCCGGCCACCCGCCCAGACAGCGCGGTCAGTCCTCCTCGCCGTCGCGGTCGAAGATCGTCGGGATGGCCGGGTAGCCGCGGGAGAGTTGCAGCGCGTAGCCGGGCAGTTCGCCGAGCACCGCCTGATGCCGGTTGCGCGCGGCCTCCAGCGGCTCGCGCCCCACGATCTTCCCGTCCCTGATGAGCTCGCGGAGCAGCACCCGGTCCGACGGGCCCGGGTCGGGCGGCGCCAGGGTGATCCGCTCGGTCACGGCCTCGCCCGCCGCGCCGCGGTGCCGGACCGCCCACTTGCGGCCGCCGCGCCCCGGCTTGCCCACCGACCGCTTCGCGACCGGCCGCAGGACATCCAGAGGTCCCGCCGTCTCGGAGTCCTCCAGCGGGGTGTCCGACCTGGCCACCAGCTTGTACACGAGCGCCGCGGTCGGCGCGCCCGACCCGGTGACCAGCGAGGTGCCCACCCCGTACCCGTCCACCGGCGCCACCGCCAGGCCGGCGATCGAGTACTCGTCCAGGTCCCCTGTCATGATGATCCTGGTGGACGTGGCGCCGAGCGAGTCGAGCAGCGAACGCACGGACACCGCCAGCGCGGGCAGGTCGCCGCTGTCGATCCGCACCGCGCCGAGCGACGTGCCCGCCACCTCCACGGCGGTGCGCACCGCCCGAGCCACGTCGTAGGTATCCACCAGCAGTGTCGTGGCTGGCCCCAGCGAGGCGATCTGGGACTCGAACGCGTGCCGCTCGCTGTCGTGCACAAGGGTGAAGGCGTGCGCCGAGGTCCCGCTTGACGGGACGCCGTAGCAGAACCGGGCCGCCAAGTTCGACGTGGAGGCGAACCCGGCGATGTACGCGGCCCGCGCGGCCGCCACCGCGGCGCGCTCGTGTGTGCGCCGGGAGCCCATCTCGATCAGCGGCCGCCCGCCGGGACCGCCCGCCGCGGTCACCATCCGGGAGGCGGCGGAGGCGATGGCGACGTCATGGTTCATGATCGACAGCACCAGGGTCTCGAGGAGGACCGCCTCGGCGAACGTGCCTTCGACCACGATGATGGGCGATCCGGGAAAGTACACGTCCCCTTCCGCATAGCCCCAGATGTTTCCGCCGAAACGATACGATGACAGGTAACGGAGCGTGGTCTCGTCCACGATCCTGCTGTCCCGCAGGAAGGCCAGTTCCTGCGGCCCGAAGCGGAACCGCTCGAGGGCGTCGAGCAGCCGCCCGGTGCCCGCGACGACTCCGTACCTGCGGCCGTGCGGCAACTGGCGGGCGAATACCTCGAACACCGCCCGGCGGTGGGCCGCGCCGCTGTGGAGTGCGGCTTGAAGCATGGTGAGTTCATAGTGGTCAGTCAGCAGCGCGGTCCCTGCGGGGCCGTCAGCCGAAGAACCGTCGGATTCACTGTTCGCCGGTGTGGTCACAGGTGGAAGACTACGTACAAGGAGGTGTGTACGAGTGAGCGTGGCACCCGCTGAGCTAGATCGGCCGTTGTCAGCGGATGAAACGGTGCCGGACAAGCCATGGATGACCATCGTCTGGAACGATCCGGTGAACCTGATGTCCTACGTGACTTACGTGTTCGAGCACGTCTTCGGGTACCCCAGGCCGAAAGCGGAGAAGCTGATGCTCGACGTTCACCACAAGGGCAAGGCCGTGGTCGCCGTCGGCACGCGGGAGGCCATGGAGCACAACGTCGAGGTGCTGCACGGTTATGGCCTGTGGGCCACGGTCCGCCAGGACCATTAGCCGCAAGTCCACCCACCACCCGAAGCCCGAGAAGAAGACCGAGAAGATGCAGATGTTCCGCCGCACCAGGGACGGTGGCGTCAGCGTCTGGCTGCCGCCAGGCGAGGCGACGCTGCTGCGCACACTCGTGGTCCCGGTGCTTGACCTGCTCGGGGAAACCGGCAGGCCCGGCGAAACCGGCAGGCCGCCAACGCCAGGCGACACCGCCGACGACCTGGACAGGCTGCTGGCAGAGGCCGTCGATGCGGTCGAGGGCACGGAAGCGCCGTCCATCCCTGACGACCCGGTGCTCGCCCGGCTGCTGCCTGACGCCTACCAGGAGGATCCCGAGGCTGCGGGCGAGTTCCGCAAGTACACGGAGTCGTCGCTGCGTGAGGCCAAGAAGTATTTCGCGCAGACCCTGCTCGACACGCTGCCGCCGTCCGGCGGCCGGGTCAGGCTCACGGGCGATCAGGCCAGGGACTGGATGCGGGCGCTGAACGACGTGCGGCTGATGTTCGGAGTGCGGCTCGAGGTGACGGAGGACTTCGAGGAACAGCTCGCCTCGCTCGCCCCCGACGACCCGAAGGTCGCCGCGTTCGAGGTCTACGGCTGGCTGGGCGCCGTGCAGGAGTCGCTGGTCCGCGCGCTGGACAGGTGAAGCCCACCAGGTAATCTCACCGATCATGCTGACGATCTCCCGTGACCTCCAGGCGAACATCATTGCCCACGCCCGCAGGGACCACCCGGACGAGGCATGCGGCGTGATCGCCGGCCCGGTGGGCAGCGACCGGCCAGCCCGGTTCATCCCCATGCAGAACGCCGAACGTTCCCCCACCTTCTACCGCTTCGACTCCCTCGAGCAGCTCAAGGTGTGGCGCGAGATGGACGACAGGGACGAGGAGCCGGTGGTGATCTACCATTCCCACACGGCGACCCCGGCGTACCCGTCGCGCACGGACATCGCGTACGCCAGCGAGCCGCAGGCGCATTACGTCCTAGTATCTACACGGGATGAGTCGGAAACCGAGTTCAGGTCCTACCGGATTATCGACGGTCAGGTCACCGAGGAACCGGTCACGTTCACGGAATGATCCGACCCGGAACCGGGTTCCAACCAAGACGTTAGAAGTTCACTGAGGAGCGTTGTTCATGGCCATTGAGGTTCGCATTCCGACGATTCTGCGCAGCTACACAGGTGGCGCCAAGGCGGTGGAGGGGTCCGGGACCACCCTGGACGAGCTGCTTTCCAACCTGGACGCCGAGCACGGCGGCCTGCGCGACCGGCTGGTCGACGGCGAGAACCTCCGCCGGTTCGTCAATGTCTACCTGAACGACGAGGATGTCCGTTTCCTCGGCGGCCTGAAGACCCCAGTTTCCGACGGTGACACGGTTACCGTCCTGCCGGCTGTCGCTGGCGGGGCTTGATAAAAACATCTTCTCCCGAACGGGCCCGTTTCGATGCGTTATGACTCACTGCTCGCCTCCCTCGGGAACACGCCGCTGGTCGGCCTGCCCAGGATGTCCCCGTCGGACGAGGTGCGGTTGTGGGCCAAGCTCGAGGACCGCAACCCGACAGGATCGGTGAAGGACCGCGCCGCGTTCTTCATGGTCGAGCAGGCGGAGAAGGACGGCCTGCTCCGGCCCGGCTCGACGATCCTGGAGCCGACTTCGGGTAATACCGGCATCTCGCTGGCGATGATCGCGAAGCTCCGCGGCTACCAGCTGATCGTCGTGATGCCGGAGAACACCAGCGAGGAGCGCCGTCAGATCCTGCGGATGTACGGGGCTGAGATCTTCACCTCGCCCGCCGCCGGGGGATCGAACGAGGCAGTCCGGGTGGCGAAGCGGCTTGCCGACGATCACCCGGACTGGGTCATGCTCTACCAGTACGGCAATGAGGCGAACGCCCGCGCGCACTACGAGACCACGGGCCCGGAGATCCTCGCCGACCTGCCGAGCGTGACGCATTTCGTGGCGGGTCTCGGTACCACAGGCACGCTGATGGGAACCGGCAGGTTCCTGCGGGAGCACGTCCCCGGCGTCAAGATCGTTGCGGCCGAGCCCAGGTACGGCGAGCTGGTCTACGGCCTGCGCAACGTGGACGAGGGCTTCGTCCCCGAGCTGTACGACGAGTCGGTGCTGACCACGAGGTTCTCGGTGTCGTCGGAGGACGCGCTGCAGCGGACCCGCGAACTGCTGAGCAAGGAAGGCATCTTCGCCGGGATCTCGGCGGGCTGCGCCCTGCACGCGGCGCTGGCGATGGCGGCGCAGTCGTGCAAGGCGAAGGAACGCGCCGACATCGTGGTGCTCGTCGCCGATGGCGGCTGGAAGTACCTGTCCACCGGCGCGTACGGCGGCACGCTCGAGGAGGCCGAAGAGCGCCTCGAAGGACAGCTCTGGGCTTAACTTTTCCTTAATGTTCTCCCTGCACTGTGCACCTGCACGTGCATCGAATAGACTCGTTTGTGTGCACCGTATGCGCCTTACGGTGGTGGGCTGCTCGGGGAGTTTTCCCGGGCCGGAGAGTGCCGCCTCCTGTTACCTGCTTGAGGCGGAAGGTTTTCGGCTCGTGGTTGAGTTGGGCAACGGGGCCCTCGGCCCGCTGCAGAACCACATCGGGCTCTTTGACGTAGACGCTGTCTGCCTGAGTCACCTGCACGCCGACCACTGCGTTGACCTGTACTCGTACTCAATCGCCCGGATGTACTCCCCGGCCGGGCCGCAGCCGCCGATCCCGGTGTACGGGCCGGCTGGCACCCGCGAGCGGATCGGGATGATCCACGGCTCGGAGGGAGACGCTTACGGATTGATGAGCCGCTTCACGTTCGAGACGCTCGCCGTCGGGTCGTTCTCGGTCGGCCCGTTTGACGTGTCCACCGTGCACATGAACCACCCGGTGGAGACGTTCGGCTTCCGGTTTTCCTACGGCGGCCGGACCATCGCATACACCGGGGACACCGGGGAGACTGAGGCGGTGGCGCGGCTTGCCCGCGACTGCGACGTCTTCCTGTGCGAGGCGGCCTTCCTCGACGGGCCCAACCTGCCGCCGGACCTGCACCTGACCGCCCGCCAGGCGGCCGGGTACGCAGTGCAGGCGGGAGTCGGCGAACTGGTGCTCACCCATCTGCAGCCGTGGACCGCCGCGGACAAGGCGCTCGCCGAGGCGTCGGCCGTCTTCGACAGCAAGCTCGCGACGGCCGTCCCGGGTCAGGTACTGAACCTGGCGCGATAGGCTGCCCGCATGTCTCGACCAGATGGACGGGCCGCGGGCGAACTGCGTCCGGTGCGGTTGACCAGAGGATGGCTGGACCACGCCGAGGGGTCGGTGCTCGTAGAGTTCGGCGCGACACGGGTGCTGTGCGCGGCGAGCGCCACTGAGGAGGTGCCGCGCTGGCGACGGGGAAGCGGGCTCGGCTGGGTGACCGCCGAGTACGCGATGCTGCCCCGGGCGACCAACACGCGCGGCGACCGGGAATCGGTCAAGGGGCGGCTGGGCGGCCGCACTCAGGAGATCTCCCGGCTCGTCGGCAGGTCGCTGCGCGCCTGCGTGGACTACAAGGCGCTCGGCGAGAACACGATCATCATCGACTGCGACGTGCTGCAGGCCGACGGCGGCACCAGGACCGCCGCCGTGACCGGCGGCTACGTGGCGCTCGTCGACGCGATCGCCTGGCTGCAGAAGCGCGGGCGGTGCAAGGGCTCCCCGCTGGTCGCCTCGGTGTCCGCGGTGAGCGTCGGGATCGTGGACGGCGAGCCGAGGCTCGACCTGTGCTATGAGGAAGACTCCGCCGCCGAGACCGACATGAACGTGGTCTGCACGGGCACCGGTGACTTCGTGGAGATCCAGGGCACGGCGGAGCGCGAGCCGTTCGGCCGGGCGATGCTGGGCCAGCTGCTCGACCTCGCCACGGCCGGGTGCGGGGAGCTGAGCCGCCTGCAGGCAGAGGCCCTGGGTGGCTGACCCTTCAGGTCCGCGCCTCGTGCTCGCGACGCGCAACAATCACAAGGTCGCCGAGCTCTCCCGCATCCTCGCCGCGGCGGGCGTCGCCGACAGGCTGACCGGCCTCGACGCCTTCCCCGGCGCCCCGGACGTCCCGGAAGCGGGCCTGACGTTCGCCGACAACGCCCTGCTGAAGGCCCACGCGATCGCCGCCTATACCGGCCTGCCCGCGGTCGCCGACGACTCCGGGCTCTGCGTGGACGCGCTGCACGGCATGCCAGGGGTGTTCTCGGCCCGCTGGGCGGGCAGGCACGGCGACGACCGCGCCAACCTGGACCTGGTTCTCGGCCAGCTCAGCGACGTCGCGGCACGCGGCGCCCAGTTCGTCTGCGTGGCCGCCCTGGTCCTGCCGCCCGTACCGGAGCCACCGGACGGCGCCCGGCGCGAGTGGACCACGACGGGCGTGCTCGCGGGCGAGCTGGCCAGGGCGCCGCGCGGGAGCAACGGCTTCGGCTACGACCCGATCTTCGTCCCAGGCGGCATGTCGGTCACCACGGCGCAGCTCGCCCCGGAGGAAAAGGACGCGATCAGCCACCGCGGCCGCGCCTTCCGCGCCCTGGCGGAGCTAATCCCCGCCCACGTCCACTAGCGCGCCGTCTCCTCGGCCCCAATTACCCCACCTTTCCCGCCGCGCGCCAGTGTGAATTGGCGGTGTGGCCCACAAGTGCGAATCTATTGGCGGTGTGGGCCACACCGCCAATATTCGGCCGGTGCGATAGCGTGGGCTGTCTGCCCCCAACCGCGAGTAAGGAGGGCCTCATGACTGGAGTGCGGCTCGAGCCTGGAGACGAGGCGCCGGATTTCACCCTGCCCGACGCTGACGGCAACCTGGTGTCGCTGTCCTCGCTGCGCGGTCAGCAGGTAGTCGTCTACTTCTACCCGGCGGCCATGACGCCCGGGTGCACCAAGGAGGCCTGCGACTTCACCGCGAGCCTGCCGGACTTCACCAAGGCCGGGATGACCGTGCTCGGCATTTCCCCCGACGCCCCGGCGAAGCTGCAGAAGTTCCGCGACAAGGAGCACCTCACGTTCCCGCTGCTGTCCGACCCGGACCGCGCGGTGCACGAGGCCTACGGCGCCTACGGCGAGAAGATGAACTACGGGAAGAAGACGATGGGCGTGATCCGCTCCACGTTCGTCGTCGGCGCGGACGGCAGGATCGAGAACGCGTACTACGGCGTCAAGGCCACCGGCCACGTCGACCGCCTCCGCAAGGAACTGGGCGTCTAGGCGCGGCCGGGTATCCTCCGGTCAGGCACGGCCACGCGGGCGTGGCGAAATGGCATACGCGGCAGGTTTAGGTCCTGTTGGTGGCAACACCGTGGGGGTTCAAATCCCCCCGCCCGCACAGAACACCGCCCCGGGAGCCGGAGGCGACCGGGGCGGTGTCTGGCAGCACTGGCCTAGGACCTACTACCCAGGCTGGTGGTAGCAGGCGACGTCGTACTGTGCCGCTACCCCGCGGCCGTTCGCAAGGTTCGTGTTGCCCGCGGTGGCAGGCCCGTTCCCTGCGTAATTCAGGCCCCCGGTGCCACCTGGGTCTGTTGGGCTTAGTGTCCCGGGCTCGTGGAACGCCGACCCTGGCGAAGTTGCGGAGTTGCCCGGCTCGTTGGGGGCGGTGGATGAAAGGCAGGTCTGGCTTGGCTGTCCCGTCCCGCTCGGGTTGCCAGGAGTGGCTCCTGGTGGGGTGGCAGCGAAAGCTTGTGCTGCTATGCCTAGGCTGAGGAAGCCTGTGATGGCTGTGGCTGCGAGAACTCGCTTCATTGGTACCTCCCGCTTGTAATGCCGACGGTGCGGCACACACACCTTTGGCCCTATACGGATGAAGCGGCGAAAGGGATTGCCTGCGCAGCAACTTTTTCGTAGTTTCTTGAGATCTCAGCCGTTGGGAGCCCGGGGCGTGGTGAATAGCCGGTCGAGGGCCGGGGCCTCATCAGGTTCAGCGAGGACAAGAACGTCGTCGCCGGCCCGCAGGGTCATATCGTCCGTGGGCGTGACAAGGTTGCCGTCCCTGACGATGAGGCTGACCCAGACGTTCTCGCCGCAAGGCAGGTCGCTGACGGGGCTGCCGTCGGCGGCGGAGCCTGCCGCCACGTGGTAGCGGTGCAGGCCCTCAGGCTCCTCGCTGAACCGCACGCCGAGCGACCAGGGCTCCGGCTCCACAGTGCGCAGCGGGATGCCCAGCCGGTGCGCCAGCGTTGGCACCAGGCCGCCCTGGACCGTCACGGAGAAGCCGACAATGACGAAGATGATCTGGTAGGCCCTGGCCGCGCCGGATATGCCCGAGGCGGCGATCGTCATGCCGAGCAGGATCGGCACCGCGCCCTTGAGGCCGGTCCACAGGAAGAACACCCGTTCCGCGCGGGTCAGCCGGACCGGCAGCGACACCAGCCCGCCGAGCACAGGGCGGATCACGAAGGCGAGCAGGGCCGCGATCGCCAGGCCCGCCGGCCACGTGCCCGCGCTGCCGAGCGCCGACAGCGGCATGGTGAGGCCCAGCAACACGAACGCGACGATCTCCGCCAGGCTGGCCAGCGAGGAGTGGAAGCGCTGGATCTCCCGCTTGTACGGCGCCGGCTCGTCGCCGATCAGGATCCCGGCGACGAAGACCGCCAGGAACCCAGACCCGCGGGCGACCACGGCGAGGCCGAAGATGACCAGCACGCCGGCCAGCACCCGCGGCGAGTACAAGCCCTCGCTGGGCAGCGGAACGCGGCGCATGAACATCAGCAGCGCGAGGCCGCCGGCCACTCCGATGGCCGTGCCGACAGCCATCTGCAGGACGAACTCGCTGACCACGTGCCAGCCGACCGCGCCGGCGCTGCCGTGCGCCGCGAGCAGCGCCGCGAGCAGCGCGATCCCCACCGGGTCGTTGGCGCCCGACTCCCCTTCCAGCAGGACCCCGGTGCGGCCGGCGATCTCGCGGCGCCCGAACACCGAGAACACGACGGCCGGATCGGTGGCGGCGACGGCCGTGCCGAGCAGCAGCGACAGCCGCCACCCCATCCCGGCGACGAAGTGCGCGGCGACCGCGGCGCCCGCCGCCGTGACCAGCGTCCCGGCCACGCCGGTCCAGACGATCGCGGCCGCCGCGGTGCGGAACCGCCGCCAGCCGATGTGCATCCCGCCGTCGAACAAGATGATCGCGAGCGCCACGGAGACGACCCGCGTGACCGTGGTGAACTGCAGCAGCGTCACACGCGGCCATAGTTGCGCCGCCACGCTCGCGCAGATGAGGAAGAAGGCGGGAGCCGGGACGCGCAGCCGCGTGCTCAGCCGGTTAGAGAGCACCGCGACGGTCCCCACGAGGCCGATCACCAGGACGACGAGCCCGAACTCGTCGGTGCCTGTCATCGGCGGCTCATCGCCGGCCGCGGGAAGGGATCACACTTCCCGCACCTTACCGGTCTTTTCTCAGGACGAGGAGAACGCAGCGAAGTCGAAGTCGGACGCGGGCAGCAGCATGCCACCGACGTCGAACCGGTCCGGCAGCAGGCCGAACTGGTGCATGACGTCAGCGACGCGCTGCAGTCGCGCCTGGTCGACGCCGATCGGGTAGGTGTTGAGCGCCATGAGCGCCGCGATGCTCGACGGCACCTGCCCGTCCGGGGGGCCGCCCTTGATGGTCTCGAAGGCCTGCTCCACGGCGGCCCTGTCGGTATCGGCGATCTCCTGGCCCTGCTCCAGCGCGGCGAGGAACCGGCTCAACGTGTTCGGGTTGGCCTTCGCCCAGGCCTTGGTGACCACGTACCCCTCGATCGGGAACTCCTGGGTGGCACCCTGGTTCAGGTCCGCCAGCGTGACGGCGCCGAGCTGCTGCTCGGCGATGCTGGCGAACGGCTCAGGCATGGTGGCGGCGTCGATCTTGCCCGACGACAGTTCCCCGGCCATGTCGGGGAACGGGATTGGCTGCGCGGGGAACTTGACAGAGTCCATGCTGACCCCGTTCTGGGAGAGCACGGACACGTCGAGCAGATAGTCGATGTTTTGCGGCGCGTTCACCCCGAGCACATGGCCCTTGAGACCCGCGAGCGTCTTGATGTTCGACTTGGGCATGGTGAAGATCACCTGCGAGCCCTGCTGCATGACCGAGCCCTCGGCGATGACCTCGAACGGGTCGTGCTTCTTCGCCACGGCCTGGATGTAGGAGACGTAGTTGCCGCCGGTGATGTCGAGCTGGCCCTGGAGCTGGGCGCCGATCACCGTGTCACTGCTGACCGCCGGCGTGTAGTTGATCGTCAGGCCTTCCTTGGCGAACAGGCCCTCGTGCAGCGCGACGAAGAAGCCCGCCGAGTCCATGGCGGGCACCACCCCGACGTTCAGCGTGGTCTTCTCCGCGGGGCCGATCGACAGAGCGGACATGGCGTTGCTTCCGGCCGCGGCCGAGCCGCCACCGGAAGAGCAGCCGGCCGCCAGTGCGGCGACAGCCGCCGCGGCGCACGCCGCGCGGAACCACTTACCCGCCAAGGCAAACCCCTCACCTAAGACCAGTCGTGCCTGGAAAGGATAAAACACCGACAAATCGACCATGGTCGATTCGCGGAAAC
>Ga0070698_100006429_pt1 | contig 12741 bp, 11 predicted proteins | sample KBSK1502metaG_FD_65477 | JGI IMG/M metagenome (GOLD analysis project Ga0070698, IMG submission 65477) | Corn, switchgrass and miscanthus rhizosphere microbial communities from Kellogg Biological Station, Michigan, USA - KBS K1-50-2 metaG | ecosystem: Host-associated > Plants > Roots >... | reverse complement strand
GTTCCGCTGATAAGCGCGGACTCACTCCTGTGGAAGGATGCGCTTTGAGGGCCTCTATCCCTCCTTCTCGCCCTCGTTTGACCCAGTGACTCACTGCCCCTTCACTCACCCCCAGTGCTGCGGCCATGTTTTGTTGTTGCCAGCCTTCCTCTTTTAATGTCCAAGCTCGTTTGCGTCGTTCTTCTCGCCAATCGGCAGCTCGACGGTGCTCCCATGCCCCCTATGCTATCACGCTTGACTTCCTTTTGCCGATGTCAGTAAATCGCGATAGGGCTGCTTATCACGCAAGACATGCTAGATGATGATGAGCAGGCTGTGAGCCACCGCTATGGCGGCTTTCAGTTTGCCCAGCCGCCGTGCCAAGCGATGATACTGAACTGACAGATAGTTGTCTGATCAATCGACTACTATTCCAGACCACTTCGATCAGCACGGCACGCAAGCGCGCATTGCCCTTGGTGATCTTGCCGGAGAGGCGCTTGCCCCCACTTTGTTTGTTGCCCGGACAGACCCCCGCGAAGGCGCGCCAGATGCTTGGCGGAAGGAAAGCGCGTCATCTCACAGCCGATTTCCGCCAGAATGGCAGCAGCCGTAATCGCCTGGATGCCAGGGATGCGCGAGCCGCAATTGCATGGCTTCCTCAAAGGGACTCAGCCGTTGATCGATCTCCAGCTGCAGGTGGTGGATGCGGTCTTCCAAGAAACGCATGTGGGCAAAGATCTGCTGAAGCAGCACGCGGTGATGGGCCTCGATCTGCCCGTTAAGGGCCTGCTGCAGTTGGGGCAGTTTGCGGCGCAAGGTGCCACGCGCCAACTCTGCCAATGCCTCGGCGGAGCTTCCCCCCTCGATCATGGCTGCAAGCATGCTCCGCCCGCTCTTGCCCAGCACATTACTCACGACCGAGGCTAACTTCACGTTGGCTGTTTCCAGCACCATATGCCTCCGCTTGACCCGCTTCGGCCCGTTCTTGCACCAATGTCTTGCGATAGCGCACCAGATCCCGTCAGTCACGAGTTGGCTTGGAGGGAATGAAACTGGCCGATGCCGCAAGCCATGACGTAACAGATCGGTGATCCATTCGGCATCCTTCACATCCGTCTTCCGTCCTGGTACCGCTTTCATGTGTTGAGCATTGACCAAAATGATCGTGCGGCCCTCTTCCGTGCCTCGTTAAACACCGGTCGCCAATACATCCCGCTACTTTCCATAGCCACATGGCTGACCTGGAAGGAGGTTAACCAATCCGCCAGGACCAGCAGACTGGCGGTGGTGGTGGCAAAGGTGCGCACCTGCTTCTGCACCTGCCCATCGGGCGCAGTGATCGCTACACAGGCCACGACCGTCTTTTTGTGGACATCCAGCCCACAACAGCGCTCATAGAGCACTTGCATCGCTTCTTGCTTCCTCTCTGTTTCTGAGAGAGACTCTGTCGCGGTGGGAAACGGCGAGAGGCGCGTAAGTGGACACACGTTTCCTGCTCGTGCTCGCTTCGTTTGGGACGATGTGGCAACACTCATCTCTGCTGGACGCGACCTGTGGTCAGCTTCAACAACGGGCTCGCAGCACCAAAAAAGTTCGACCTCGGCTCGCCACTCCCGCTGCTATTCTAGCCCATTTTCATTCTCTTCTCTGGCTCGCAGAGACATTCCGCTTCAACAGGCTGGGTCGATTATGAGACGGCCGACTCTCTGCATATATATCACTCGTTATCATTCCCTGCACCTCTCTCCTACCCAGTGATTCTACTAGGCCTTCTCCCTACAAAGTTCGTCTTACTTCTTTCAATAGATCAAGAAAACACGTGATTCTACAGATGCGCTCGAGCTAATTCTTCTCTATACTAGAAGGAGTAACGTGATTACCAGGCAGAAAGAGAAACGTATGCAAGAATATCTCCTCGTGTTTATGAACATCCATAACGCACCTATTCAGGAGATTCTGGACCAACACCATGTGCGTCAATGGGAACGGCTTGTCTATCTACCCGCCTCGGATACCTGGATCATGAGCGTCATGGCAGACGGGCAAACTATCTCAGCCTGCCGGGCGATTGGAGCAGAAACCTACATTCAAACAAAATGAAAGAGGCAAAATCTTTCACAGATCGGCAGAAGAAAGGAAGGGTTCACGTGTCAGCTCAGGAGAACGAAGCCATCATTCTTCAGAAAGTGGAAGGCCCGTGGGGAGAAGCGCACGTGTGGGTAGAGCTTTTTGACCCTCAGTGTCGCTTTCCCCATCTCACCGCATATGGACTTCCCCCAACGCTTGAGGGCTTCAAGCAGTTTGCGTCTGCTTCCTTCTCATCCTTTAGTAATCTGTACATCTCAGTCGAGGAAATTGTAGCGGAAGATGACAAAGTCATGGTCTGGACCAGGCAAAGCGCAATACATAGCGGGCCATGGCGTAATATCCCAGCGACCAACAAGCAGATTAGCTACACCGCGATTTATTTCTTCCGCTTTGAACATGGCAAGGTCGTCGAATGCCGTGCCCAATTCGATACTTTCAGTTTCCTGCAACAAGTCGGAGCTATTCCTAAACCTGAATAGAAGGAGGTCTATTATGCTCATCAAAGAGCCTTCATTTGTCATGATTGACGGCCGGAGAATGGCCTACGCAGAAGTGAGCCCGCCCCATCCCAGGGGAACTGTGTTATTGCTCGCTGGGGCCGGCGCCAGGAAGTTTTCCTGGTACAAACAACTCGACGTCTTCGGTCGCACCTTTCGGACCATCGCTCTCGATTACCGTGACACAGGCGACAGTGATCCTTACCCCCAGTCCTACACCATCGCCGATCTTGCCGATGATGCAGCGTTCGTCCTCGCCGCGTTAGGCGTGCCGAGGGCACATGTGGTCGGTATCTCCATGGGAGGATTTGTCGGCTTGCAGATGGCTTTGCGTCATCCCGAACGGGTCGAGAAGCTGGTGCTCGTCACGACGTCCGCTACCTATACCTCCATCAGTCCGGCATTGATGGCCCAGATGAGTCAGATCCAACAAGACCAACACCTGGAGGCCGGTGAACGCATCGTGCGTGTCGTGGCGCTGGTCACCGCTCCGAACTACTTTGCCACCCATCCAGAAGACCGGGAACGAGCTATCGAACTTGCCCGCTATCGTCCTATGAGTCAGGAGGTGTCCGTGCGCCAAATGCAGGCCTGTATGCTCTACGACGTGTCCGAGCAATTGGATCGCATTCAAACTCCCACGCTGGTCGTTCATGGGGAACTCGACCCGTCGATAGCCCCTGAGCACGGACGTTTCCTGGCAGAGCACATCAAAGGAGCCAGATTCCTGCTGTATCCCAACATCGGTCATCTCCCCATTTTCGAGTGTCCAGAGGACTTCAACCGGGATGTCCTGGCCTTTCTGGAGAGCTAGAGCAGGCTTCCAGCAGGAAAGAAATGGGTGCCGTGGGGGAGTTTGGTCGATCGCACGTGGGAAGCAAGCCAGATCATGATGGTATTTTAGAATGAAGCATTTCAAAAGAGAGCAACTCCATCCATGGGTTCTTTCTCGTCCCTGCTCTCGATAGTCTGTTTCGCAATTTACAGTCTGTTCTCCCACAATTATCCTGGCGAGTCACAGATGAGAGTACAATACAGAAGGAGGACCCAAAGGATGTCAGATATTTCAACGATCAAGGAGAGTGTTGCCACGGGCACGGTCGAGGGTCACTGTCATGCTCGCTTTGACGAGGTCAGGCAGGAGTTTGTGCGTAACTTCCAGGAGCGCGATGAGGTGGGGGGCTCTGTGAGCATCATACTCAATGGAGAGACCGCCGTGGATCTGTGGGGTGGAAGTGCCGATCCCACTCATGGGCAGCCCTGGACCAGAGATACACTGTGCCTCATCTGGTCAAGTACCAAGGGAGCAACTTCTCTCTGCGCCCATCTTCTCATTGATCGCGGACAGCTTGATATCAATGCGCCAGTAGCGCGCTACTGGCCTGAATTTGCGCAGGAAGGCAAGGAGGCAATTACCGTCAAGATGGTGTTGAGTCACCAGTCGGGAGTAGCCGCGATCAGCGAGCCATTGCCTCAGGGTGCTTTCTTCGATTGGGATCTTATGATTCATACCCTGGAGCGGCAGAAACCATTCTGGCAACCAGGAACCAGGCATGGTTACCACGCGCTGACCTATGGCTGGCTGGTGGGGGAACTAGTACGGCGGGTGAGCGGAAAATCGCTGGGCACCTTCTTTCGGACAGAGGTAGCCGAGCCGCTGGGACTCGATTTCTGGATTGGTTTCCCCGATGAGCATAAAGCCAGACTGGCGCCGATCATCCCCGCACCTCCTGTGGAACAGATTGATCCTACCTCGCCCGCGGCTAAACTCATGACTGATCCGAACTCTCTACTGAGAGCCCTTCTCTTTAACATTGGCGGCTATATGTCGCCTGACACCGCTGGTGTGATGGGCTACAATCAGCCAGCAGCGCTTGCTGCTGAGATCCCTGCTGCTAATGGCATCGCCAATGCCAGAGCGCTTGCCGGAATGTATGCTCCGCTGGCCAATGATGGCAGCATCAACGGCGTCAGGCTCGTCGGACCAGATACATTGGCCCGGATGGGGTCGGTCATCGCGGCCAGTGAGATGGATGCCAGTCTGTTCGCCCCACTGCGCTTTTCTGCTGGCTTTTTCAAATCGCTTGATAATCGACACATCCCCAGGCGTGCTCAAGACAATAGTGTTCTGCTTTCAGAGGAAGCTTTTGGTTTTCCTGGTGCGGGCGGTTCGATTGGCTTTGCCGATCCAGGTGCGCGTATGTCATTTGGCTACACCATGAATCGTATGGGGGCTGGCATCGGCTTGAATGCACGTGGTCAGAGCCTCGTCGATGCAGCGTACCGGGCGCTTGGCTATACCTCCAATGCTTCGGGATGCTGGATCAAAGCCTGACACATCAGAGTGCAAGAAATGGCTCCCTTGCTACCTGTAACGGTCAGATCATGCCTCAAGCCTAAAACACATCAGCCTCGTCTTTGACAGGCATCAGCAAAAAGGAGTAGCTCGATGTCACCAGAAGAAAACAAGGCCATTCTGCGTCAGTGGGTAGACACTTTTCATGAACGGAACATGGAAGCATTTTACGCTGCTTTTGCTCCGACCTGCGCCTTTCCCACCCTTGCTCAGTATGGCTTACCCCCGACCCTAGAAGGGTACCAACAAATTATCGCCAGGTATATAGCCGGCTTCCCCGATGCACATGTCACCATTGAGGAGCAGATCGCTGAGGGCGACACCGTGATGAATCGTAACACAGAGGGAGGAACCCACGCCGGGACATGGCGCGGCATTCCTGCTACTCACAAGACAGTCGCCTTCAGTTCAATTGTCATCTTTCGCCTGACGGATGGAAAAATTGTGGAGTGGAGATACTATCCTGATCTGTTGAGTCTGCTCCAACAACTGGGAGCCCTTTAGTCAATTTACCAGCAGTCGATCGATTCTTGAAGTTGCCACATTGCTTACGCAAGCTGGTGCTCCATCGCATACCGTGTGGCGGCACTCCGCGAAGACACCTGGATTTTGCGATAAATCGAGGTGAGATGAAAGTTGACGGTGCGCGGGCTAATGCCCAATTGCCCGGCAATCTGCGTATCGGTAAGCCCCTGAGCGAGCAGACGTAGCACTTCGGCTTCCCGTGTCGTCAGATCAGCATGGAAAGCTCCGACAGGCGCTTCCGACAGCGCATCAGGCAGAGATGCTGCTGGCACAGGAGTAGCTGTGTCTTCCGCGGCAAGGAGGTCTTCGAGCGTCATGGCTCGCCCTTCAGCCTGCGCTGTAGCGAACGCGGCCTCGCCCAAGTAAGCCCGGAGCGTCGCGCTCTCCTGCTCAACTGTGCTGCGCTCAACAGTGATCATCTCGAGCCTGATGTTCAGCCAGTTCTCTCCCGCACCTTCCTGGCCTCCTGTTTGCTGAAACTGCTCTGCTTTGCTGAGCAGACGGGTAGCGTGCCAGAAGTGTCCAGCTTTGCTCGCCAGACGAGAGAGGCCAAGCAGACAGCGTGCAACGGTGTGTGAATCTGCTCCGCTGGGGCCGTGCGCGAGACCATCCTGAAAGTAGGTTTGCGCCTGGGCATCATTTCCCTGCTGAGACGCAATTTCACCCAGCAGGACGAGCGACCAGCTCTCTTGCTGTTGCTCACCTAGTTTCCGCGCGGCTTCTCGCCCCTCCTGCACCAGCACTGCTGCCCGCCTCGTGTCTCCCTCAAGCAAGGCGATTTCCCCCAGTTCGTTGAGGGCGAAGGGGATGTAGGTATGGAAGCCCATCTCGCGGGCAATGGCAAGAGCCTCCGTATACCATGCCGAAGCTCCTGTCTTATCGTTCTGGCGTCTGGCCAGATAGCCTAAACGGGAACAGGCGGTGACCATGATGAGCTTGTTGCTGGTCGCGCGGGCCACGCGAAGAGCCTCCTGGGCAAAGAGCTGGGCCTGGACATCGTCTCTTTGAGCGCTGGCAACCGATGCTACGTGGTCACAAATCTGTGCCAGTGCCCATTGTCCGTTGATTTGTTGACCGATTTGAAGGACTTCTTCCAGCAGCAGGCGGGCTCGTTGCAGATCGCCTTGCGCTTCAAACTGCCCGGCCAGATAAGTCATGGGACCACCTACCCTCCAGACATCCTCCAGTTCTCGTCCAAGTGCTATCCCTTCCTGAAAGGTCAGCGTGGCTCTCGCTTCGTCATGACGTATCGCCTGGTAGGCTCTGCCTAAGAAGGTCAGCATCATGATCAACCTTCGTTTCTCTCCCACTTCCCGCAGGAGCGCTACGCTTTCTTCGAGCTGAGCAAGCTCTGAGGAAGCTATCTTTCCCCTCATGCGATTCAGAGAAAGACTGAGATAGGCTCTCCATCCGAGAACTTCGGCATAGCATGCCTGGTGTTGGCGAGCACCTGGCAGCACTAATGCCGTCTCGTGCCAGCTTAAGAGTTCTTCCCAGTTGCCCACAGATCGAAAGAAATATTGAACCGTTGCCAGGAAGAGCCGTAAGGCACTTTCGGCCTCTTCGTGCTGGAGGAACCAGAGGAGAGCGATACGCAGATTTTCTTGTTCCTGCTTGAACCGTGTCAGCCAGAGGAGTTGCTGCCCCCCATCCTTGACTTCTCTGGGACACAGGTGCCGCTCCCCCCGCTCTGCAAACGTTAGGTAATACTCCGCGTGGGCCTGCTGGACTTGCTCCAGTTCTCCACTGGTCTGTAAACACTCCAGCCCATATTCGCGGATGGTTTCCAGGAGCATCAGGCGCGGCTCCTCTTCTTCCCGGGCGGTTGGTTGCACCAGGCTCTGATCAACGAGCGAGGTGATCATGGTGAAGCAATTGCCAGGCTCTCCATGCACCATACGGTACACGGCTTCTGCCGCTTCCAAGGAACACCCTCCAGCGAAGACGGCGAGCACCCGGAAGAGGGCCTGCCCACCAGGAGTGAGCAGATCATAGCTCCATTGGAGGGTATTGCGTAAGGTCTGCTGGCGAGCAGGCGCCGTTCGAGGTCCACCGGTCAGCACGAGCAGCCGCTGGGAGAGACGAGCGAACAGCGCTTGCGAGGGCAGGACTTTCACGTGTGCTGCCGCCAGCTCGATCGCCAGGGGCAGGCCATCAAGCCGGATGCAAATCTTGGCAATGGTCCGGCGATTGTCCGCTGTCATCTCGAACGTTGGTGAGACCGCCCGTGCGCGGTGCAGGAAGAGATCGATGGCCGCATATGCAGAGAGGTCATCGCTCTCCGCTACTTGATTGAGATGGGGCAAGGCCAGGGGAGGCACAGGATATTCTTGCTCGCCCCGTACATGGAGCACCGCTCGACTGGTGACAAGAATAGTGACGGATGGGCATGCCAGGAGGATCTCCTCGACCAGGGGAGCCGCGGCGACAAGGTGTTCAAAGTTATCCAGGATGAGCAGGAAGGCTTTGTCCTGCAAGTATCTTTTCATCTGCTCACCCAGAGGAACTTCGGCCGGTCCCCGGCAACCCAACTCCTGGGCGATGGTTGGCAGGATCAGTTCTGGATCGCTGAGTGGAGCGAGTGAAACAAAGCAGACGCCCTGGGCAAAGTGAGCGCGCAACTCTGCGGCCACCTGCAGAGCGAGACGAGTCTTGCCAATGCCTCCAGGACCGACGAGAGTAAGCAATCGCATAGTTGGGCGGGCGAGCAGCTCGCAGAGGGCTACAACCTCTTGCTCTCGTCCCAGCAAGGGTGTCAGTGCAGCTGGCACCTTCCACACTGGTGGATGCGGATCCAGAGAGGTGGGTATCATCATAACAAGCTCTCCTCCAATCGCTCCGATCCCTTCGATCGTCTCAAGAAACCAACGAATATGAGATAGCTCATCTGCTCAGGCTTACCCCAGAACCAGTCGTTCTCGTGCTTTCTCCCACCTCTTTGGTCACCGTCTGCAGGTGGTTGATTTCCAAAATCCGCTCAATTTGCATGAGCAGGCGGTGAATGACACGAAAGTTGCCTCCAGTAATCCGTACGATAGCAGCCAGAGCCTCTTGATCAGTAAAATCATCAACCCGGATATGCATGCCCAGATGACTCCAGCGCTGCTCGAGCAACCACCTGGTTTCATCCTCGGAGAGCACACGAAACTGATGGGCAAATCCTACACGGGAATACAATTGCGGGTAGCGCGCCAAACTCTTTTCTAGTCCTGGTTGGCCAATCAAGACTAAGCCAAAGTGAAGGCGATCATAGAGGTCACGGAGTTGCTCGAGGGCCGCCATCTTTAAACGCTGTGCTTCATCGATGATGACTAACTCTGTTCGTTTCGGCAGACGATAGGCCAGTAAAAAATCATCCTTTCCACGACTTGCTTGCTCTGCCGCCTCGACTAAGTAGGAAAGAGTTGCAGAGAGGGCCATCACCTCTCGCTCGATGCGCGAGGGGGTAGCAGCCACCGGAGCTGTGTAGTACACAGTCCGGCAAGAGACCCCTTCAGTGAAAGCAGGAAAACCAGGGGTTGCGAACGGCTTATGGGGAAACTGGTCATCGAGATAACGGCGTCCGACCAGCGTAAACAGCTCTTCAGGAAATAATGGAGAGAGCATATCCCATCGGGCATACTCTCGCGCCGAGCGTGTTTTTCCCGCTCCGGGAACCCCATGACAGATCCCGATATAGCGGTACTTTCGACACGCATCGCAGAATTCCCCAAAGCGGAGATACTCCTTGGTGGCAGCAAATACCAGCTCTTTCGTCTCGGGTTCCTCACTCATTGATATACCCCTTCAGCTTTGGACGCCCCACAGGTTCCGGTTTCTTCTCCTGCACTTGTGGGAGCGGTGGCTCTTCGTGATGGATTGCGATAAAGTGTTCCACGACTGCGGCGCGTGTGGAAAGTCCAGCCCGGACTTGTTTGCGGCGCTCGGCTCTGGCCTTTTCGATCTCCTTCAAGCTCACGGTTTGTCCCGAGAGTTCAGGGCTTATGGCATGGCACAAAAAGTGATCTTGATGAAATACGTGAATCACGGCCATGTCAACCGGATCGTATCGAATCAGGACCTCTTCTTTCACATAGGCGGCCAGATTCGAGTCGATATAACGTTGCCCCTGAAAGCGGATGCCGTCCTGCTGCACCCGGCGCGTCTTGGCAACAGCCAACAGCAAGAGGTCAAGACGTTCAAGGGAATCAGGCATGCGAGGCACGAACCCGCCCCTCTCCCAGCGTTCGACAGGCGTGCATTTCGTCTCACTATGAACGCGATGATGATAGTCGGAAAGCAGCCAGGTGCGAAATTTCTGCTCAAACGCTGTGAGCGTGAGTGTGGCCTCCGCTCCCTTGTGTCCCTTTGGGCTATACCCGGGAAGGTCTTGCAGAAGCAGGTCATTGACGCTGCGAAAAAAGCGTTCGATCTTGCCACGCCCACGAGGAACGCCTTTCTCCGAAAAGATCAGCTCAATGCCCAGGTCCACCGCCACCTGTTCCATATGCTTGCTAGTAAAGTCTGATCCGTGGTCGGTATAGAAGACACTAGGGATGCCACAGATCGACCAGCGGGGGTCTTCTTTGCGCCAGATTGCCGTGCGCAAAGCGAGCGCTGTGGTGAGAGCGGTCGATTCTTGGAAACTGAGGCGGAAGCTGGCAATAGCTCGGCTGTAATCATCCTCGATTACTGTCAACCAGGGCTTGGCAGGCTTGCCCATTTCATCTAAGAGCAAAATGTCGAGCGGGGTATGATCGGCCTGCCACATAGCATTGGCGTGGGTCGCCTCCCGCCGGTAGAGCAGATCAAACTCTTCTCGATAGGCTGCGGCTCCCTCATGGGCGAGCGTCACGAGTGCCGGATCGAGGTTCTTGATGATCTGACGAACGCGGGCATAACTGGGTGGCTTCCACCCCTGGTCCTCTGCAATGGTAACCACCTGACGATGAATAGCAGCAATAGAACGAGCAGGAGTTTGCAAGGCCAAGCCTTCAATCAGGGTGATAGCATCGGCAGGCAAGCGGCGCGATTTGCCTTTATCGGAGCGGACTGATCGATCTGCAAGCCCTGCCATGCCCTTCTCCCGATAGCGCTTCATCCAGCGCCGCACAGTAGAATCCGGGATGTTATGGGTACGAGCCACCTGGGCTTGGGTGATACCATCTTCCAGAGCCGGACGAATGATGGTAAAGCGGGTGTGTGCTTGCGCTCGTTGCGCCTCTGTCAAGGCTGTGAGCGGGATAGGCGAAGATTCCATAACAAGCCGTCTCCAAGAGACAAAGAACTCATCGCACGCTTTCCCTCTCAGTATACCCGAACGTTCACATAATTGTCAAAATTCCGTTCACGAAATTCAAACATTTATAATCCTCCCGCGCCATTTGTTCGCGGTGGTGACACTGATAGTCAAAGCACCTGCTATTTCATGGAGCGTTGCTTTTGGATGGTCGGCAAGGTAGGATTTCACCCGTTCGTAGTTGTTCACTTCAAGTTTCGCCTCCTTATGTGCATCCTCGGGGGACATGGTCTCTGCCTGTGCTTCCTTTGGAGAGGGTAACGCTTCCTGACGTACTTCTTCTTCAACGGTTGTATGCCTCAAGAGTTGGCGCAACTGGTCTATCATCTCCGGTGTGAGAACAAACTGCGGTTGCTCAATCACCTGGGCCGGTGCTGGTGGTTCCTCCTGGGGTCTTGCTATCTGAACGTGTCTGAGTGCGTGCGCGACGATTAACAGCACAATTGCGATACTGCGTATCCAGATTAACGCCTCAATCGGTACAAACACATGCAAGTACGGATACCGTACCGAGTGCTGTGTAACGATGTACCACGAGACGGTGCTAAACTCAGTCCAGACCTGACTTCTGGGCTTTTTTGCTATATACCATTACACAAAATTTGCTACGATATCCATGTCGAACTGCTCTCTCTTGCCCGGTGCGTTCAATGCTCATAGTTGTGCTCAAACAGGGAGGTTATTCTGTCATGGTCATGCTTCCCCTCACCTCTTAGACGCCATAAACGACGCTGTTAAGCTTCATAACGTCCGCCAAGATGCTTAGCGAGAAATTTTTCGGCGGCTGCGAAAAACTTGAGGCGGTTTTCCGGCCTGGCGAAGCCGTGGCCCTCGTCGGGGAAGAGCATGTACTCGTAATCGATGCCCTTGCTCTTCATGGCCTCGACAATCTGTTCGGATTCCGCCTGCTTCACTCGCGGGTCATTTGCCCCCTGACCGATCAGGATAGGTATCTTGATTTGATCGACCTTGAACAATGGCGAACGCGAATTCAGAAACTCTTCTTCGGTATCGGGATTGCCGACCCGCTTGTGGAAGGTCGCCAGAAAGGTTGACCAATATGGAGGAATTGTTCTTATTAATGTATTTAGGTCGGAAGGGCCTACAATGTCTACGGCACAGCAGAAAAGGTCGGGCGTGAACGTTGCCCCCACTAGTGCAGCGTAGCCGCCATAGGATCCACCGAAGATCGCCACCTTTTTGGAGTCCGCGATGCCTTTATTTATTGCCCACTGCACGGCGTCTACCAGGTCGTTATGCATGTTTCGCCCCCACTCCCTATCGCCTGCGTTGACAAAATCCTTGCCATAACCTGTAGAACCCCGAAAATTTACCTGCAAGCAGGCATATCCACGGTTCGCAAACCATTGCGCATCAGGACGATACCCCCACACATCGCGTCCCCAAGGACCACCATGCACATTGAGCACCATCGGCAGGTCGGTCTTCTGCTCGCCCTGCGGCAAGGTCAAGTAGCCGTGAATAGTCAACCCATCCCTGCTGGTGAAGGAGATCGGTTCCGTGGTTGCGAGCGTGTACTTGTTCAATTCTGGCTGGTTGTCGAAGAGAAACGTTGCTCTCTGGCTTTCCCTATTGTAGGCGTAAAACGGCACAGGCCCATTGTCAACCGTGAACGCTACTACCCAAGTCGTATCGGCGTTATCACGACTAATGATGAAGAAGTCTCCTCGGTGGATGCCGCCAATGTTGTCAAAATCCATCTTGATGGACTCATCTAATACGACCCATTCGTTACGGTCTCTGTTGAATGCGACTGCCTGAACCTCGTGGGTATCGGGGTGGACAATCGCATTGCCTACATCATATTGTGGGTCTTCGGCGATGACAGTCATGTCGCCTGTGGCGATGTTCAGCTTGACGAAGCGACCGGCGTTGACGTTACGCGAGTCCTGGAGATAAATTGCTTGACCATCCAATGTGAAGTCGATAGGTCCACTGGTGAGGCTATCGTCTGCATCCCAGGTGACAAGCCTTCTCCATTCGGAGTGCTCGTC
>Ga0070698_100006425_pt1 | contig 12745 bp, 11 predicted proteins | sample KBSK1502metaG_FD_65477 | JGI IMG/M metagenome (GOLD analysis project Ga0070698, IMG submission 65477) | Corn, switchgrass and miscanthus rhizosphere microbial communities from Kellogg Biological Station, Michigan, USA - KBS K1-50-2 metaG | ecosystem: Host-associated > Plants > Roots >... | reverse complement strand
CTCGAGCCGCGCAAGCATCGCATTCAGAGTCTCGCCGAGGCGTGAGACCTCGTCGCGCGACCGCACGACGGGAAGCCGCTCGTCAAGCCTATTCGCCGAGATCTCCGCCGCCCGCGCGCGCATCCGCTCGACCGGCCGCAGGGCAGCTCCTGCGACCAGGTACCCAAGCAGCGAGGCGAGCAACAAGGCGGCCGGCCCGCCCACGACCAGCTCGTTGCGCAGCGTCACGAGTGCGTCGTCGCGGGTCTCCAGGGACGCCCCGACTACGACGATCAGTCGCCGGCCTTGGGCGTTGACCGGATTCGCAAAGAGGCGGGCGCTTTCGCCGTCCAGAGGAGCGCGCTGGACGAACACAGGCGACTGCCTCGCGCGCGCGAGCACCTGTGGCGAGAGCAGAGGGCTCCGCCGAAGCCCCGGCGTCTGGTCGAACACCCGGCCCCGTCGATCGAGGATCTGGGCGAATCCGCGGCCTTCATTTGCGAGCACGGGCGACTCGCTCAGCCCGTGATCGGCTTGACTGACGAGCGCCGCGACGTCCGTCGCGCGGGCGCGCAGGCTCTGATCGAGCGTCCGGTCGAGCGAGCTCTGCAGGTGCTGGTAGAGGAGCAATCCGGCAACGGCGAAGACGACGGCCATCGCGAGCGCGAAAGCAGCCGTCAGCCGCAACCGAAGCGGGACGCGGCTCAACCGCCGTCCGTCCGCAGTCGATATCCGGCCCCCTGCACCGTCTCGATCGCGCGGCGACCGAACGGGCGGTCGATCTTCTCCCTCAGATACCGGACATACACCGTGATCACGTTCGAGCGGTTCTCGTAGCCGATGTCCCACGCGTGCTCGAGCAAGTCGAGCCGGGAGACGACCTCCCCCGGACGGCACATGAAGAGCTCGAGCAGGGCGTACTCCTTGGCGGAGAGCCGCACCTCCTCGGCACCCCGCCACACCTGGCGGGCCGCCGGGTCGAGGCGCAGATCGCCGACCTCCATCACGGCCGGTCGCTCGCCGGCTCCCCGGCGGACGAGCGCGCGGATCCGTGCACGGAGCTCGGCGATCGAGAACGGCTTCGTCAGGTAATCGTCCGCGCCCGCGTCGAGGCCTGCGACCCGATCCTCGACCGAGTCCCGCGCGGTCAGCATGAGGATCGGTGACCACACACCCGCCTTGCGAAGTGTGTCGCAGGTCGCGAAGCCGTCGAGATCCGGGAGCATCACGTCGAGGACGAGCGCGTCGTATCCGTGCGCGGCCGCCATCCAGAGCGCGTCCTCACCCCGGGCCGCAATGTCCACGGCATTGCCGTTCTCAGTCAAGCCACGCTGCAGAAGCGAGGCCATCTTCGAGTCGTCTTCGATGACGAGCAATCGCATGGCTCGAGTGTCGCGATCGGAGGTGAGAGAAATGTGAGAGCTGCCCTCACAGCCATCTCACCTGACCCTCCTACGTTGGCGGCGCAGGTCTCAATCGAACCCAACCAAGGAGGTGACATGAGCGACAGACTGACCAAGATCGGAGCCTCGCTCGCGGCGGTTGCAGCGCTTGCCGTCGGAGGCTCGGCGATTGCCGGAGCGGCTCAGAAGAGCGCGCCGCCAAAACCGGCCGTCTCGCAGAGCCAGGAGCCGTTGACGCCGGACACGGACAATGTCCAGCAAGGCGACCAGACGGCCCCCGACAACGCGTCCGCTTCCGAGCAGGCTTCCGAGTCGGCCGGGGAATCGGCCTCGGAATCGAACGCAAGTGACGGTCCCGATGGCTACGCCGACTCAAACGCGAACGCCGACACCCAGCAGCAGGGCGAGCACTAGCCCAACGGGGCTTCTACCGACCTCACCCATCCCACGAGACCCCGGCCGTCGGCCGGGGTCTCGTTCATCGCTCTGCCGGCACGATGTTGTGGTTGAACCGAAAGACGTTCGCGGGGTCGTACTCGCGCTTGACTGCGCGGAGGCGTGCCAGCCGATCTGCGCCGAACTCCGACTCGAGATCTTCGCTCACTGGTTCGCTCGCGTAGTTCAGGTAGCCGCCGCCCAGGGCCCAAGGCTCCAACGCCCTTGAGAACGAGCGCGCCGCCTCGACCTGCCGCTCGTCCTCCGCCGGATCGAGCCAGACGTTGATGAAGGTCGCGTTCCAGCGCGCATGCCTGCCGGCGAACGCGGTCGCATGCGGCGGCACGCGCCCAGGGGCGCCGTGCAGCGATTCGAAGAGGACTCCCCCGTTCGCTCCGTCATCGGCGAACTTCTCTGTGGTCAGTGCCGGCAGCTCGTCCGGGAGCTCGCCGAGGAATCGGCCCGACCAGTAGTTGCGAAGGCCGAACGGCAGGCGCGGGTAGATGTCCTGAAGCTCCGGGTAATACATCGGTCTCACCTCCGTGCGCGCAGGCTCGAGGCCGCGGGTCAGGTGTTCGACCGCCTCTCGACCGGCGTCGGCGCCGTCGAGATGCGCAACCGTGATATGGACGCGCCCGAGCCCGGTGGCGCCGTCGCGGGCGACCTGAGCGAAGCTCTGAAAGCGGTCCGGCGGGTCGGTCATCAGGCTCCGCCATGCCTCGAGAGCGGCCGGCGCGTCCTGGAGCGAGAACTCGATCGCGCCTCCAAACAGCAGGCCCACCGGGTGCAGCCTGAACGTGAACTCGACCACGACGCCGAAGTTCCCGCCACCGCCGCGCAGAGCCCAAAAGAGCTCCGGTCTCTCCTCTTCGCTCGCTGTGATGACAGCACCGTCCGCCGTGACGACCCTCGCGGCAAGCAGGTTGTCGAGCGTCAGCCCGAACGCGGGCGTCAGGTACCCGATCCCGCCGCCGAGCGTCAATCCGGCTACGCCGGTGTCGCCGAACGTCCCGCCCGGCATTGCGAGCCCGTGCCGCTGGCAGGCCGGGTCGACGTCTTCCCACAGAGCGCCTCCTCCGCACGTCACCGTACGCTCCTCCGGATCGACCGCGACGTGCCGCATCAAGCGGAGATCCACGACAAGGCTGTCGTCGCCCACGCAGTGCCCAGCGACGCCGTGGCCTCCGCCGCGCACGGCAACCGGCAGGCCCGCCTCTCCCGCATAGCCGACCGCCGCCGCGACGTCCTCGACGTCGAGAGGCCGGGTGACGAGCTCCGGCCGCCGGTCGAGCATCCCGTTGAAGGTGCCGCGTGCCGCGTCGTAGCCGCTGTCGTCGGGCGCGATCACCGGGCCGCGGTGGTGAGACCTCAGATCGGCGAGCGCTGACACGAGCCGAGCCTAAGGCATTTGCGACGGCCGCCTAAACCGTCAGCTTAAAGGGGAACGTCACGACCCAGATTCGCAGTTCCAAGAAAGAGGACGCAGCCCGACGCGATGATCGCGATGCGCGTGCGCGGGGTTTGGAGCTGAGGTCCGTGCTTATACCTACGCGGCCCATCCCGTGTGGCTCGGAGCACGCGGCGTCCACGGAGCCAGATGCGCAATGACGTCGTCGGCAGACTCGAACCTCTCGACGACCTGAAATCGGCCTGGCTCCTCCAGGAGCACACGCTCGCTCGCATAGTCCGCATGGCCGACCTTGATCACAAGTCGATTCGGCACCCTCCGAACGAACTCGCACTCGTCGAGCGTGATCGACACAAGCTCGCGGCAGGCTGGATTCGAGCACTCGCACAGGAAATCCAGCCGCGCCTCTTCAACACCCTCGCGTCGCCTTTCGTTCATCTCCTGGCGCAGGGCTCTGATCAACGCTTCTTGGCGCTCAAACTCCCGATCCTCATTTGCTTCCATGACTCTCCGCCCCCCGTACATACGTCGAACAGCCATCCGGCGAGTCGTCCGTCGGTCCTGCTGCAAGGCTACGCCGCTCGGCGGTCGGGAACAAGGGGACCGCAGTGCAGCTCTAACCCGCGACCGCTTCCTCCAGGATGTCCAAGCCGCGCTCCAGCTCCTCGTCCGTCGCGGTTAGCGGAGGAAGCAGGCGGATCACGTTGCCGTAGAGCCCGCAGGACAAAAGCAAGAGCCCATTCTCGCGCACCTTCGTCGTCACCGCTTTCGTCTCGTCGGCTGACCTTTCGGCGAACTCGATCGCGAGCATCGGCCCGAGGCCTCTGACCTCTCCAATCGCCGGGCGCCCCTCGGCAAGGTGCTCGAGCCGGCCGCGAATCAGACGCCCGACGGTCTCGGCGCGCCTGCGGAAGCCCGGTTCGGCCAGAGCATCGAGCACGGCGCAGGCCGCGGCGCAGGAGACGGGATTGCCGCCGAACGTTCCTCCAAGACCCCCAGGGTGAACCGAATCCATCAGGTCGGAGTGGCCGGTCACCGCGGCCAGCGGTAGGCCGCCGCCAAGGGTCTTCCCGGAGACGATCAGGTGAGGCTCGACGTTCAGGTGCTCGATCGCCCAGGGCGGGCCCGTTCGTCCGCAGCCTGACTGCACCTCGTCCGCGACGTAGAGGATCCCGTGCCGCTCGCAGATCTGCTTCAGCGCCTGCACGAAATCGGCCGGCATCGGGATGAAGCCGCCCTCGCCCTGGACGGTCTCGAGCACGATGCACGCGACCTCCTTGGGATCGACGTCCTGCGCAAAAAGCAGCTCGAGGCCGGCGATGGCGTCAGAAGTCGAGACACCGCGGTATGGGTAGGGCGCGGGCGCGCGGAAGACGTCCGGCGCAAGCGGGCCGAAACCCTGCTTGTAGACGAGCTTCGAGGTCATGGCCATCGTGAGGTTGGTCCGGCCGTGGAAGGCGCGGTCGAAGACGACGACACCGGGCCTGCGCGTCGCCGTCCGCGCGATCTTCACCGCGTTCTCGACAGCCTCGGCGCCCGAGTTGACCAGCAGCGACTTCGTCTCGGGGTGACCGGGCCAGAGCTCGTCGAGGCGGCGACAGACCTCGACGTAGGGCTCGTACATCCCGACCATGAAGCACTGGTGTAGGTAGCGGTCGACCTGCTCGTGGACGGCCTGGACGACGGCTTCCGGATTGTGGCCAAGGTTCTGGCACGCGATCCCGCCCGCGAAGTCGAGGTATTCCCGCCCGTCGGCGTCCCAGATCGTCGCCCCTTCAGCGCGGCTGACGGTCATCTCAGTCGTCGCGACGCCCCGCGTGACGTACCGCTCGCGCCCGGCGCGGATACCAGCAGCGTCCTGGACTTGCTCCGTTGCCATCGCCTGAACCTTAATCCGCTAGCGAGGCACAGGAAAACAAGTTTCTATCGGCCTCTAAAGGTTTTTCTGTCTAAAGACGATGTTTTTGCCCATGACTGCTCGTGCGTCGGTTGGCGCCCGGACCGAGTTCGGCCCCTCGCGATGGATTGACCGGTGGCTCGCTGCCTGCCGCGACCTCGCCGAGCTCGAGCGCTCGAACCCGATGACGGACGCTGTCGTCGAGGAAATCGACGGCAGGATGATCCGGATCGGCGACCAATGGCTCGCCGACTTCGCCTCCTGCAACTACCTCGGCTTCGATCTCGACCGGCAGATCATCGACTCGGTCCAGCCGGCCCTGGATCGCTGGGGCACACATCCCAGCTGGTCACGTCTGCTGGGCAGCCCGATCCTCTATGAGCAGATCGAAGAGCGACTCAGCGAGCTGCTCGGAGCGGACGACGTGCTCGTTCTTCCGACGATCACGCTGATCCATATGTCGGTGATCCCTGTGCTCGCCGGGGACGGCACGATCTACGTCGACCGGCGCGCGCACAAGACGATCTACGAGGGTTGTCAGTTTGCCGCGGCTCACGGGGCGACGGTCAAGCGCTTCCGGCACGACGATGTCGAAGATCTCGACCGGCTGCTGCAGGAGGACGACAAGGCACCGCGGCTGATCTGCGTCGACGGGGTCAACAGCATGACCGGCAACGCAGCCGACATCGAGGCGATGGCCCGCCTCGCTCGAGCCCACGACGCTTTGCTCTACGTCGACGATGCACACGGCTTCGGGGTCATCGGCGAGCGCAGCGCGAGCGAGCTGAGCCCTTACGGGTCGCGCGGAAACGGGGTCGTCAGGCACGTCGGCGAGTCCTACGACCACGTGCTCTTCGTGGCCGGGCTCTCGAAGGCGTACTCGTCACTCGCGGCCTTCCTGGCCTGCCCGAGCGAGCTGAAACGCCTGCTCAAGACGGCGGCGCCGCCGTATCTGTATTCCGGCCCGTCCCCGATTGCATCGCTTGCGACGACCCTCGCCGGGCTGGATGTGAACGCGCAGCGCGGGGACGCAATCCGCGCCGATCTGTGGCAGAAGACTGCATCGGTGCTGGAGTGCCTTGACCGTCTGGGCGCCCATACGCCGAACAACTCCGGCTTCCCGATCATCGAGGTACCACTCGGTCACGGGGAAGACATCGACGCAGTCGGCAGGTTCCTGTTCGAGAACGGGATCTACGTCACCCTCGCCGCCTACCCGCTCGTTCCGAGGAGCGAGGTCGGCTTCCGGATTCAGATCACCGCGGCGAACACGCAGGCCGAGGTCGAGAGCCTCGTCGACGTGCTCGGCAAGCTCGCCAACAGCTTTGATCTCCAACCATCGAAGCGGGCGGAGCGCGCAGCGTGAACGTCCGCGAGTCCTCCGGCAACTGGCGTAATTACGTCTGGGCGTGGTACCTCGGCGTGACCGGGGCATTGATGTTCGTCTACCTCTTCGTTCCGCCGCTGAAGGGCTCCGGGCCGCTCATCAATGCCCTCGGTTTCTCTGGCGCGATTGCCCTCGTCGTCGGCATCCGGCTGCACAAGCCCAAAGCCCAGGCGGCTTGGTGGCTGTTCGTCATCGGGCAGTTCCTCTTCGTCGGCGGGGACGTCTACACGTACAGCAATCCGGACGCCTCGTTCCCGTCGATCGGCGACGCCCTTTACCTCGCCGTGTACCCGGTGCTGATGGCGGGGCTGTTCATGTTGGTGCGGCGCCGAAATCCGCGCCCCGACCGCGCGGCGCTGATCGACGCCCTGATCCTGACGATCGGGATCGGTCTCCTGTCCTGGGTCCTCGTGATCGCTCCGAACATCCACCTTCCGGGCTCCTGGCTGGCCAAGAGCGTCTCGGTCGCGTACCCCCTCGGAGACGTCCTCCTGCTCGCAGGAGCGATTCGCTTGGCCGTCGACGCGGGCAAGCGCGCGCCGGCGTTCTACCTCCTGGTCGGCAGCATCGTCTGCCTGCTTGCGACCGACTCTGCGTACAACTACGCTCTCCTCAAGGGCACGTACAACCATTCACAGCTCGGCTACGACGCGGGTTGGATCCTCTACTACCTGCTCTGGGGCGCCGCAGCACTCCACCCTTCTATGCGGGCGCTCGAAGAGCCGGCAACCGAGCACCGGACGCGGCTCAGCCCACTCCGGCTGACGCTCCTTGGCGGCGCCTGCCTGATCGCACCCGCCCTCCGCTTCTATCAGGAGCTCGGCAACCCCGACGTCCTTGTCGTGATCATCGCCTCGGCGATCCTCTTCCTGCTCGTGGTGGCGAGAATGGCCGGGCTCGTCCGGCAGGAGGGTCGAGTGGTCTCGCGCGAGCGCGCCCTGAGAGGCGCGGGCATCGATCTCGTCGCGGCGGCCAGCCACGAGCAGGTGTGCAAAGCGGCGATCGCCGGCGTGCGTCGTCTCCTCGGTGATGATCAGTCGGTCCGGCTCACAGTTCTGAAGAACGGCGAGGCCGAGGTGGTCGCGTCATCCGACGAGGCCGATTGGCAACTCGATGAGCCAACCGCGGAGTGGCTGTCTCGGACGCACGCTTTCTCGCTCCGCGCCGACTACGACGAGGTGCCTGCGGCCGTGCGGGCCGACCTGCGGCTCTTCGCCGGCGACACCGTCCTGGTCGTACCCCTTTCGATGCGATCCGAGGTCCGCGCGATGCTCGTCGTCTGCTCGCCGACGAGCGTTCAGCCGGCGCTCTTCGACTCGCTCGAGGCACTCGGTGCCCAAATCTCGCTCGCTCTCGAGGGCGCGTCGCTGGCCGCCGACCTGCACCGACGGCAGAGCGAGGCTCGGTTCCGCTCGCTGGTCGCACACTCGAGCGACTTGATCACCGTCCTCGACAGCGAGGGCGTCGTCACCTATCAGAGCCCTTCGATCGAACGCGTCCTCGGCTACCCCGTCGACGACGTCGAGGGAAGCCGCTTCGACCGGATTCTGAGCGAGAGCGACCGGCCGCGCCTACGGCAGCTGATCGCCGGTAACGGCTCCAGCGGCCCCGACGGCCACACCTTCGAATGCTCGCTCGAGCATCTGGACGGAACGAGTCTGAAGTTCGAGGTTCAGCACACGGATCTCCGGCATGACGAGCACGTCCGGGGCATCGTCTTGAACAGCCGCGACGTCAGCGAGCGGAAGGCGTTCGAGGAGCAGCTCGCCCACCAGGCCTTCCACGATCCGGTGACGAGCCTCGCCAACCGAGCCCTGTTCTCGGATCGCGTCGAGCACGCGTTGATGCGAGCTCAGCGCGGTTTCCCCGACATCGCGGTCATGTTCATCGACCTGGACGACTTCAAGACGGTCAACGACAGCCTCGGCCACGAGGCCGGCGACCGGGTTCTCCAGGAGGTCGCCCGGCGGCTGCTGATCGCCGTGCGCCCGACCGACACGGTCGCTCGCTTCGGAGGCGACGAGTTCGCGGTTCTCCTCGAAGGCGTCACCGACTCTCCCGAGGCCGCCGACGCGGCAGCGCGCATCCTCCAGGCACTCGAGCTTCCGACGGAGATCGAGGGCAAACAGGTCTTCCCGCGCGCAAGCATCGGGATCTGCCTGGTCGACCGGAGCTCCGCCGCGCCCGACGCCGCCGAGCTTCTCAGGAACGCCGACGTCGCGATGTACATGGCCAAGCGCGACAGCAAGGGCAGTTACCGCGTCTTCGAGCCGATGATGCACGAGCGTGTCGTCGAGCGGCTCGAGCTGCGCTCGGAGCTGCAGCACGCGATCGAGGCGGACCAGCTCGCTCTGCACTACCAGCCTGTCGTGCGGCTGCAGGAGCACAAGATCCTCGGCGTCGAGGCGCTCCTGCGCTGGAACCATCCGACCCGAGGGACGATCCCGCCGCTGCAGTTCATCCCGCTCGCTGAGGAGACCGGCATGATCATTCCGATGGGCCGCTGGGTCCTGGAGACGGCCTGCCGCCAGGGAGTCCTGATCCAGAAGCAGTTCCCGCGAAGCGAGCCGTTGGCAATGAGCGTCAACCTGTCGGTGCGACAGCTCCAATCGGACTCGATCGTCTCCGACGTCCGTTGTGCGCTCGAGGAGAGCGGGCTGGATCCGGGAGCCCTCGTGCTCGAGATCACGGAGTCCGTGATGATGGCCGACACCGACTTCGCCGTTCAGCGGCTCATGGATCTGAAGGCGCTCGGGATTCGGCTGGCGATGGACGACTTCGGCACCGGCTATTCGTCGCTGAGCTATTTGAGCCGTTTCCCGGTCGACATCTTGAAGATGGATCGTTCATTCGTCGGCTCGGGCGAGAACGTGGCGCTGACCTCAGCGATCATCGCGCTCGGAGTGAGCCTCGACCTCGACGTGGTCGCCGAGGGCATCGAGCTTCCGGAACAGGAAGACTCGCTGCACGACCTCGGGTGTGAGATCGGACAGGGATTCCTCTTCGCCCGCCCGATGGACTCCGGCGCCCTGTTCGAATTTCTCTCCGGCCGCCCGGAATGGACGGACGCGGGCAGCAGGCCGGCGTCCAATGCAGCATAGTCACGAGGCGCTGGACCGCCCGGGCGGTCGTGCCGGCGGTCACCTGCTTTCGCCGCTCCGGCATCGAGACTTCCGGGTGCTCTGGGCGGGAATGGCCATCTCGCTGCTCGGCGACGGCATCTTCCTGATCGCGATCGCCTGGGAGAGCTACACGCTCTGGAACGCGCCGGCGGCACTGTCGATCGTCGGCATCGGAATGGCCGTGCCGACCGTGCTCTTCCTGCTCGCCGGCGGAATCGTGAGCGATCGATACGACCGTCGCCTCGTGATGATGTGGGCCGACGGCGTCCGGGCAGTTGCGGTCGCGGTTCTGGCCGGCCTGGTGATCGCAGGCTCTCTTCGTTTCTGGGAGCTCGTGGCCTTGGTCGCGATCTACGGGGTCGGCACTGCGTTTTTCACCCCTGCTTTCGAGGCGGTCGTGCCGGATCTTCTGCCGGTCGACGACCTGCCGGCGGCGAACTCGCTCGACCAGTTCGTTCGGCCCATCGCCCTTCGCCTCGCAGGCCCGTTCCTCGGAGGCGCGCTGGTCGCCGTCGGTGCGGGGCTCGCCTTCAGCGTTGACGCGGCCTCGTTCGCGGCCTCCTTTATCGCGGTAGCCGCGATCGGCCCTCGTATTCCGGCGCGTGACGAGACGAATGCATCTGCGCTCGTCGCGGTGAAGGAGGGCCTGCGCTTCATCCGCAAGCGCGTTTGGCTCTGGGGGACGCTCGGCTCGGCGGCCATTGCCTACCTCGTGTTCCTTGGACCGACCGAGGTGCTGCTCCCTTACGTTGTCAAGAACGACCTCGGGGCCTCGTCGCTCACGCTCGGCTTCGTGTTTGCCGCAGGCGGCCTCGGGGCCGTCGGCTCGGCGGTTTGGATGGGAAGCCGAAGCCAGCCGCGGCGACATATGTCCTTCATGTACGGGACTTGGACGCTCGCGACACTGGCAGTCGCCGGCTACGGGCTGGCCACTGCCGCCTGGCAGCTGATGCTCGCTTGCCTGGTCTTCAACGCGCTGGAGACCGCCGGCACGATCGTCTGGGCAACCGTCAAGCAGCGCCATGTCCCAAGCGCCATGCTCGGGCGCGTGTCGAGCCTCGACTGGCTGATCTCGATCGGGCTGCTCCCCGTCTCCTTTGCTCTGACCGCTCCGGTCGCAGCAGCGGTCGGGGTGCGCGTGACGCTCGTCGGTGCGGCCGTCATCGGGGCGACCGTCACGCTCGGCGCGCTCTTCCTGCCGGGGATGAGGGACATCGAGAGGGACGGCGACCAGCCTCGCCGGCCGATCGAGCGCTCCCTGCCCCGTCGAGAACGTTTAGTCGATCGACGGCCTGCGGTCTAGCCCGCGGGGGTCGAGATGCGCAACCACATCTCCGCTCGGCCCGAACTTCTCGACGACCTGGAAGCGTCCCGGCTCCTCCATCAGCACGCGTTCGGTCTCGTGATTCGCGTGGCCCAGCGTCACCACGAGACGCGTCGGCACGCTTCGGATGAACTCGCACTCAGCGGCCGTGAGTGAGACGACTTCGGCGCACGCCGGATCCGTACACTCACAGACGAATTCGATCTCGTCGTCGTCAGAACGCTCGAGTCGCCGCTCGTTGACGTCTCGGCGCAGAGCCTGGTTCAGCGCCGCCTGGCGCTCGTGTTCCTGTTCTTCATTCTTTGCGTCCATCGGTCCCTCAGTCTCGGGGTGAACACAGCCGGCGAATCGCTACACGCTCGTTTGTCGGCCGCAGAGCCGAACATGCGTGGATCGTCGGTCTCGTAGCGATGCTACGCCTTGCGTCGGCCGCCAACAAGCGGCGGATCGGCTGACGGCTCAGCGTCCGGCGTTCTTGGCGACGAACGCCGCGACGTCTCGAATCTGCTCCTTGCTCAGCCGGCCGGCGAAAGCGGGCATCCCACCGCCGCCGGTCTCGACCTTCGCCCGCACGGCCGCGAAGCTCGGCCGCAGATCGTCCAGATTCGGCCCGATCTGGCCAGAAGCCGAGGCGGCGGCAAGGGTATGACACGAACCACAGCCCGCCTGCTTGAAGACCGTCGCCCCGGCCGCCGGACGAGCCGCGGCGGGGATCGGGGAACCCTTCGAGGAAGGCGAAGCCGTCTCCTGGCCGTAGAGCCAGACCGCGCTCGTGTACCAGACGCCGATCAAAGCGGCGAAGAGCAGGCCGCCCGCGATCGGAAGAACGACTCTTGGGAAGCGGTGGAGGCGAACGATCGTGACCTTGGCGGCAAACGCGCCGTAGACGGCGCAACCGAGGAGTGAGTGGGCCAGCACGCGGGAGCTCGCATGCTGGAAGCCGAGCTTGAAGATGCAGTGGTAGGCGACCGGCAGCGTGAACGCGAAAGCCAGGCGGCCCGACCAGCGGTGGACCGGATTCACCCAGGCAGGCTTGGGCCAGGGCAGCTTTCGAAAAATCCAGGCCGCGGTAAAAAGCTGGAAGCAGGCCAGAACGACCACTGCGGTCGCGAAGCCGGCCTTCAGGTGGATCGGATCGCTGAAGAAGAGCTGGAAGTAGCCCTTCGACCGCGGCTGGTGATTCGCAAGCAGTCCGGCGGTCAGCGCGAAGACCGCGAAGGCAAGCAGGGGCGCCGCAAGCCAACGGTACGAGCGCGTGCGGGGAGCCGGTGTTGCAACGGCCTCACTCATTCAGCGCCTATCGAATCGCAGCGGGACCGTTCGATCAACCGTTCCGTCGAGGGGACGACGGTGCTGCCGGTTATCTCTCCTTCGCCAGTCGGCTCAGCTTCGCACCACCAGGACGCGAAGGCGCTTTCTGCGCGCGCGGCCCGCGAGCGTTTGTGCACGCGCCAGCGTCAGGTGAATGACCGACACCTCGTACAGACACTGCTCGCGCTCGATGATCGCCCGCCGAAAGCCCTTCCGGTGCACCTGGGAAACAAGCAGCAGGGCTTTTCGCCGGATCACCCGGACCCCGAAAGACACTTCCCAGTCGCCGGTTGTCGCGCCTGTTTCGTTGCAGGGTGCCAGCAGCGCGTCCGTGCGCGAGGAACGGGCAGGGGCAGCCGTCGATCCGGCGACTGCGCTCAGCGCAACTGCGACCCCCAGGAGCAGGCTGACGAGCATGCGCTCCATCTCACCCGCTCTCGATCATCTGGGCGCCCGCCTTCACTTCGTCGTCCTCTCAC
>Ga0070698_100006424_pt1 | contig 12754 bp, 15 predicted proteins | sample KBSK1502metaG_FD_65477 | JGI IMG/M metagenome (GOLD analysis project Ga0070698, IMG submission 65477) | Corn, switchgrass and miscanthus rhizosphere microbial communities from Kellogg Biological Station, Michigan, USA - KBS K1-50-2 metaG | ecosystem: Host-associated > Plants > Roots >... | reverse complement strand
CCTCGAAGGCATGGCGCATCAGTAAGTACTTCGCCTCCGGGTTCACGACGCTGCCCCAGGTGTCCGGCGCGTACCAGGTCCAGCCGATCTCGACCGTCCGGTCATCTTCCCGGACGTCCAGGTAGCGTGTGCTGCCAACCAGGCGGTCGCTTGCCACGAGGATCACCACGAATGGATACTCCCGGCGGGCCGATTCCGCCTGCAACGCCTTCTTCAGCCAGCCCTCCATCGCGGCCGGGTCCGGCGGGCGGCTCGGCATCCACTCCCAGATTTCGGTGGCGCGCCCCGCTTCGAAGAGCGCGCCGGCATGCGCCGGCCGCATCGGCTCGAGCCGGATGTGTGTCCCGGTCAACGTGACTGGTCCCAGCGACGCCATCGGGCTAGAAGGGACGCGCCACCATCAGAAAGACGACGACCACCAGCAAGAACCAGGCCACCACCTGTACCGTCATGGCGGCGCCGGCAACCGTCCTGGCCTCGCCCTCGGTGCTTCGAGCCCGCCGTAGGTTGGGCGCGAGGAACGCTCCGTCCAGACCCATGGTCGCGATGAAGAGCAACACCCCGAGCACGAGCCATCCCGTGAATAGCTTGAATCGCCCGACCCATAACAGCAGGCCAGTGACCAACACCAGGGCTGAGCCGAGATAGACCATAGCCAGTTGCACGCGCCAGGCGAACTGGTAGAGCGCGTGTTGAGCGACGTCGGCGGCGCGAGCCGCCATCGGCCGGAGCAGCGCCTGCGTGGTGACGCCCCCGAGAAGGAAGATCGCGCCGAAGACGTGCAGCGTTTTCAGCACCAACACGTGAGCAGCATAATGTAGCCGCCTCCGGCGTGGAAAAGGTGGCGATAAGGTACCGGCCTCCGCCTGCCGTTTATAGTTGCTCCGTGCCAGACGAGGGGCGCGGCCAGGCCGAGGTCCTGATCCCCAGTGCGTGGCTCCTTCCGAACCTCAGCCTTGATGCGGTGCGCGCCCTGCAACGTGGCGATACGACCTCCGACCTCGAGAAAGGGGACCTTCGACTGGCCGGCGTCGAGGTGCTGATCGCCCGCAACTGGGTCAAGGAAGAGTTCTGGCCGCGTATCCAGGACGCCGTGCAAAAAGGCTATGCAGCGGAAAAGACTTACACCTTCATGCGCGCACACGCCGACCGACGCGGCAGTCGGCGGCCAAAAAAGTAGGGCCTAACTCGCCTCGCGCCTCGAGGGCGCCGTGACGAGGATCGGCCGTAGATTCTCGTCCTCGCGCTCGCCAAACGCGCAGACGCGGTTGCGACCCAGCGCCTTGGCCTGATAGACGGCGCGGTCGGCGGCAGCCAGCAAGTCCGGCGCGGTTCGTCCGTGTGCAGGGAAGAGCGCAACTCCGATGCTGACGCTAGCCGGGACCGAGCCATCTCCGCTCTTCAGCACGATCGACTCGACCCCGCGTCGGATTCGCTCGGCGACCGCCATTGCCTCGGGGAGCGTGGTTTCCGGCATGAGGACGGCAAATTCGTCGCCGCCGAAACGGGCCGGCACATCGTACTCGCGCAGCGAAGCCCGGATGGCGTCGGCTACGCGCCGAATCATCTGGTCGCCGATCAGGTGGCCATACCGATTGTTGACGTCACGGAGCAGGTCGAAGTCAGCGAGCACGACGCTGAGGGGACGGCCGAAGCGACGGGCGCGCTCGACCTCCGCCTGCGCCAGCTGGTTCCAGTGCTTCATATTGGCCAGCGCGGTCTTCGGGTCAGTCCGCGCCTCCTCTTTCAGGCTGGGGACCAGCAGCGAACGGTAGATCAAGAAGAGTGGGCCCAGGCAGAGTGGAACGAGCCACGGATTCTTGAGCCAGAGCAGCGAGCCGAGTGCCCCGACCGACATCAAGGCCAGGTCGGTCCCCACATTCTCCCAGTCCATGGTGCCGGCGCGCGAGATCGAGACGCCGCGCGCCCACATGATCACCAGTGCCGTTAGAAAGTGGTTGAGGCCGACAAAAGTCAGCCCGGCGAGCGCCACGTAGATGACGGCGCTCTCTGTGCTCGAAGGCTGGGCGGGCTGGCCAATGCCGGCGATGACGCCGGCGACGATGGAGCAGAGCACGAAGTTCGCGATGTTGAAGGCCTGGATGTACCAGCGGTAGCGCACGCGGAGTAACTCCATGGCGTGGGCGGCGAGGATGATGGCGATGATGTAGGCCGGATCAAGGAGAACGGACCCGGCGAAGAAAAAGACCGTCGTTGTGTAGTAGGACTGGTGCTTGGGGCTCTTGACCTTGAACTGCTGCGCGATCGTCGCGCACACGAGGAGCACGATGGCGACCGGCAGCCGCTCGAATCGCGGCGGCCCCAGCAGAATTGCGGCGATGCCGCCGATCACCGCCGCCACGAGCACGGCGACGACATAAATCCGCGCCGCGCGTGGGAGATCGTTCATCGACCTCAGGCAGCCCTAGCCTCGACCGGCGGCACGTGCAACTCGCGCCGGGCCAGCAGCGGACGATGGAGGGCCCTCAGCGGGTTACGAGGCGATGATGGCTGGTGCATGATTCGGTGACGCCAACGTAACAGCGGAGCCTTACGGCCCGCGTGACGGTGTTCAGGCGGCTACCTGCTAGCCTCAAGACTCGTGCGGGGCCTGGCGACGTTGGGGCGAGCACTGGCCGCCAAATTGGATTGGCTGGGTTACGAATTCCATTTCGGGCTCCTCAGCCACAACAGCGGCCGCCGGTGTGAAAAGGGCCGCAGATGAACCCGATTGGCTCGATCGCCAGCCTGAGCGGCGATCTCTTGATCGGCGTCATCGCCGGACTGGTTTTCATCGAAGAAAGTGGGATCCCGGTCCCGTTTGCGCCCGGCGACCTGCTCCTGATCATCGCCGGGATCGCGATCGCCAGCGACACCGTGGAGCCGGTTCCCATGGTCGCCGCCATCCTGGTCGCCAGCGTGGTGGGCGCGATGGTCGGCCGGGAAGTCTTCGCCGCGGTCGGCCGTCCGGCCCTGATGCGAGCGGCGGACGCGCTGGGATTCCGGCCGGCGTTGGAACGGGCGACGCGTTTGCTCCAACGTCGCGGGTCGGTGGCGGTGTTCATCGGCCGGCTGATTCCCGGGCTTCGCATCAGCACCACCCAGGTGGCGGGCGTCAGCAAAATGCCGCGCCTGACCTTTGCCGCCGGCCTGATCCCCTCGGTGGCTGTCTACATCGCAGTCTTTGTAGGGCTCGGGGCGTTGGTTGGCCAGCCCGCGGTCCGGCTCTTCCACCGCGCCGAGCATCGATTTTTTGTCATTGCCGTGACCGTCCTCGCCGCAGCGGCCGTCATCCTCTCCGTGCGCTGGCTAGCTCGCCGGGGCGCGCTCACCGCCCTTGAGCCAATCGCCCTGGATGTGCGCCGTGAATTTGCGGACACGATCGACGCGGCAATTTTCCGCAGTCGTGAGTGGCGTCAGTATCCGCTCGTACGCCGTCTGTGGGCCGGCCTGATCGACATGGCCATTGTGTTCATGGTCGCCATCCTGATCCTGACCGTAGTCTCCGGGCTGGACACCACCGAGATCGTTCTCGACCCCGAAGGTCTCCTGCTCCTGGCAATCATCGCCCTCGTGTATCGCGTTCCGATCGAGGCACGCACCGGCCAGACGATCGGCAAAACCCTCATGGGCATCTCGGTGTACGGTCCCGATGGCGGCGTACCCGTATGGTGGCGCACCGCCATCCGCAACCTGATCGGCGTGCTCGTCCTCCTCTGGCCGATCGATGCGGTCTTACTGTTGCGAAATCAGCGACACCAGCGTCTCGGCGACCTCCTGACGGCGACGTCGGTTCGTCGGGTGGCTCACTGACCGCGGTTCTGCTCGCGCTCGCCGCCAGCCTGAGCTGGGGCGTCGGTGATTTCATTGGCGGCTTCAAGACCCGGCGGCTCGGCGCACTCGCGGTCCTCTTCATCTCTCAACCGCCGACACTCCTGCTGATCGCCGCCATCGTCATCGTCCGCGGCGTCCGCATAACGCCCGGCCCCTGGATCGTAGCCGGCGTCGTGGCCGGTCTCGTCGGCCTGGTCGGCCTGTCGGCAGCCTATCGCGGGATGGCGATTGGAGTCGTCAGCGTGGTGTCGACGATCGCCGCAACCGGACCGGTCATCCCGATCGTCGTCGGCCTGGTGCTGGGCGAACGACCCAGCGTCTTGCAGTTCGTGGGCATCGTCGTGACGCTCGGCGGGATCGCGCTACTGGCGTTCGATCGGCGGCCGCAAGCAGGAGGAAAGCTCGTTCCCGGTGTGGGTCTGGCGCTGCTGGCGGCGGTCGCGTTCGGCGTCTTCCTGGTGGCGATCCGCTATGCGAGCCGGCCCGATCCACTCTGGGGCGTGCTCGCGACCCGAACCGGAAGCGTGCTGGCCCTGCTGCTTCTCGGCCTCGCCTTCCGATCCCGCATCAAGGTTCCGGGCGCCGACCTGCCATCTCTGTTTGCCGTGGGCGTGCTCGATGTTTCCGCCGATGTGTTCTTCGCATTTGCGACCACCATCGGCCTGTTGAGCATCGTCTCGATTCTCTCGTCGCTCTACCCGGTGGCCACCGTGATCCTGGCTCGGATCGTGCTCAAAGAGCGAATGGTCCGCTTGCAGCAGGTTGGGATCGTCCTGGCACTGGTCGGGGTGCTCTTGATCAGTGTCTGATCTTTTACGGACGGTAGCCGGCGAGCAGCTCCAGCACCAGGTCGACCTCGCTGGCGGTGTTGTAGTGGGCGACGCCGATCCGCAGCGTGCCGCCCTGCTCGGCGAGACCCAGCCGATTCATCAACTCGGTCGCATAGTGATCGCTATGCGTGGTGAAGACCTGGTGGCTGCCGAGCCAGCGGGCCAGGTCCTCGGGGCGATGCGGCGACCAGGTAAGCGATACCGTCGGCGCGCGGCGAGGTAATTGCTCGGCGTCGGTGATCCCGTAGATCTGAACGCCCTTGATCTGCTCGAGACCGTCGATCAGTCGTGCCGCCAGGGCCCGCTCGTGGGCCTGGATCCGATCCATGGCGGTTTCCAGCGCGGGACGGACCATCCGGTCCGAGCCGCCGAGGTCCGCCAGGTATTCGAAGGCGCCGAGGACACCGGCGAGGCACTCGTGGTTCTGCGTGCCGGTCTCCCAGCGGCTCGGGCCCTCGTCGCTCGCCGGACGAACCTTGTAGGGACGGAGTCGTTCGAGCAACTCGCGCCGGCCGTACAGGATGCCCTGGTGCGGCCCGTAGAACTTGTAGCTCGAACAGACGAGAAAGTCGCAGTCGATGGCGCGAACGTCGATCGGGCCGTGTGGGCCGTAGTGCACCGCATCGACCCAGACCCAGGCGCCCGCGGCGTGGGCCGCGCGTGAAATCGCCGCCAGGTCGGGAATGGTGCCGACCGCATTGGAGGCATGGGTGACCGCGACCAGCCGCGTGCGCGGACCGAGCTGCCGCTCGAAGTCCTCCATATCGAGTGTGCACTGCGGAACGGCGATGTCGACGAAGCGCACCACGACGCCCTGCTCCTGAAGCGCGAGCCAGGGCGACACGTTGGCGTCGTGTTCCAACCGGGTGACCAGGATCTCGTCGCCCGGGCGAAGCTCGCGACTGATGGCACGACTGACGGCGAACGTCAGCGTCGTCATGTTTGGACCAAAGACGATCTCGTCGGCTGACGTCGCGTTGAGGAAAACCGCGGCCGCCCGCCGGACTTCGCCGAGCAGGGCGTCCGTCGCCTCACTGGTAACGAACGCCCCTCCACGGTTGGCATTCATCGTGCGCCAGTAGTCGGCGGTGCGGTCGATCACACGCTGGGGCACCTGGGTCCCGGCGGGATTGTCGAGGTGGACAACTGGCTGGCCCTCGACCTTCCGCGAAAGAGCCGGGAATTGGCGCCGAACCGACTGAAGGTCGAGGTCGATGACGGTCGGTGCGGTCATCAGGCCCGCCTGGCCCGGGTCTTGACGATAACGCGAACGGTGAGGAGGGCCGCGATCACAACCACCTGGGCCATCAAGATCAAGCGGTTCACGTCGATCGCCGGCTCCCAACGGACGTCACCATCTTTGATCACAAAGGCGCCGACCGGCCGCGACGACACTCCAAATCCGGCACCGCCCGCCTGCGGATTCTGCTGGTCCCCACCACCACCGGCGCCGCCCGCGATTCGCGCGGCGGGAATGATGGTGATGCCGTTCTTTTCGTAGGGCGTGCCGAAGACTTCGCTCACCCTCATCGCGCCCTTGGCCTCATTGACGACATCCATGACACGCATCGCAATAACCTCCCGAAACCCGGGTTGCCCCCATATGCCGCGAGTCGCTCGCTGCAAGCCTACCGTTTACGCGCTCGCAGATCGAGAAAGAGGGGAAGGCGTCGCCAGCGGGCGCGAGCCGCACGCTCGACAGCCGACTCCGCGTTCTCGGTCGGTTCCGTGACCGCCTCGACCACGAACCCACTGCTCTGCAGGGAACGAAAATACGCCTCCAGCGGCCAGTGACGGCTGCTAAAGGTCATCCGCAGACCGTCCCGCTCGATCACATCCAGGTAACGGTGGGCCTCGAGATATGAGTTGTCGATGACGAAGCGGGCATCCGCGTCGAGGCTCTCAAACCGACCGGCCGAGTTGATGGGATGAACGATCGACAGGCAGAAGGCGCCGCCTCGCTCGACGACGCGACCCGCCTCGTGGATCGCCCCTGGCATGTCGTCAACGTCCTGAAGCGACATGAAGGCAATGGCCAGGTCCGCCGCGCCGTCGTCGAACGGTAAGCGGGCCGCGTCGGCCACGACGACCTCCATCGACGGGTCGGCGGCTTTCGCGAACTCGACCATGGTCGGCGAGACATCGACCGCCACCACGTTGTGGCCGAGGGCCTTCAGGTCGCGAGCAACGCGGCCTTCGCCGCAGCCGATGTCGATCGTCAGCTTGCCCGGTGTCGGCAGCAACGCGAAAAAGGGCTCCTTGTGAAAGCGCCAGTAGCTGTCATGACCGGGCCGGCGGGCCCATTCCACCCAGTCACGCGCCGCTGCCTCCCAGTCCTCGCTGAGCGGCCGACGGTCAGGCATGGACAACCCGAAGAAATCGCGACTCGATGCCGACCTGTTCGAAACCAAGCCGGCGATAGAACGCCTGCGGCCAGTCGTTGGCGTCGGCAACCAGGAAGACGAAACCGTACGCGCTGGCGGCCTCGAGCGCAGCGCTGACGACCGCCCGCGAGAGCCCACGGCGGCGGAACGGTTCGAGCGTCTCGACGGTCTCAATTTGTGCCATGCCGTCCTCCGTTCGAAGCTCGCAGGACGAAACGACGCCGCCGTCAACCAGCGCCCCAAAGTAGCGCGTGTTGATGCGACTCGCCGTGAGCTCGTGTTTGGCAAGGATCTGTGAGACGAGCCCCGGGGCAGACGCCCAGGGTTGCTGGCGCAACTCGCGCTCGCGTGCCGGGCGCAACTGCGTCCAATCGATTTCCCGCACAGCGCCGGTGTCGACGGGCCGGTCGGGTGGCCGTCGATGCACCATCACGACAAAACGCTCCGGCCTGTAACCGGCGGCGATGAATGGTTGCGCGAAGCGGTCGGCCGCGGCCTGGTCATCGACATTGATGCGGCGATGCGCGATGCCTGCCTCGCCCTGGATCCGATTGGCTTCCGCGGCCAGCGCTTCGACGTCGGCGCCATCGACTCGATTCACGATCAAGTAGTTGAGATCATGCACCAGCTGGAGCCGATGGTTGATAAGGGCGCGGCCCCAGCGGAAGGGGACGACCTGCTCGGCGGCACGCTCGTCGAGCGCACGTATAAAGGCAATCGCCCGCTGCCATGGATCCACGGTCACGAGCGCGAGTCTAGCCGGAGCTTGTCTTCAGGCGTCCGAAGACGAGGCGAGCCACGCTCGTGATGGCGATGAACGCCGTCACGCCTGCTGCCGGAGCCAGCACGATGGGTCGGGCGAAGTCGGTGCCCGCCAGCAAAGCGTGCAGCAGAAAGACGCCGAACATCACGTACGACAGGCGGTGCAGCCATCGCCACGCGGTCGGGTCGAGGCGACTTCGGAGGTAGGCGGTGATGGTGACAATCAGCAGCAGGTCGAAGCCGATCGTCCCCAGCCCGATCGGCAGCACGGCGTAGGAGACGCGAAACGGAATCACCAGGTCGAGCGGGCCAATGCGGGCGACGGCGTCGAGCGTTACCGCCAGCACATGGAGTACAACGAATGGCACCCAGCACACGGTCAGGAACCGGTGCACGTTCGAGAGGTCGCGATTCCGCACGGCGCCTTCGAACATCGCGCTGCGCAGCGCTTGACCGGTGAGCAGCGCCGCCGCAATCACAAAGAAGGCGGTGAGCGCCGCCGCCCGGGACGTCAGCCACAGCAGCTGGTCGAGGCTCACGCGGCAGCGGGAAGGAGCCCGTCGCCCTTGCCGACCGCCGGCACGACCGCGTGGCGAACGCCGCGCGACTCGAGGAAGGCAAGACCTGCGGAGGCGCCGAGCAACATCGCACACTTCGCGTAGACCTCGCCGCGCAAGGCGAAATCGGTGATCACCGAGACCTCCGCCAGGTCGGTCCGTACCGGCATCCCCGTCTTCGGATCGATCAAGTGATGCATGGATTGCCCCCAGCGGCGTCGGGTGGTGCCGCTGGTGCAGACGGCACCGTCTCGGACCGCTACCGCCGAGCGATCGCAGAGCCCGATGTGCCAGCCGTCGCCCTCGGGCCCGTTGCCGCGCACCCGGACGTCGCCGCCGAGGTTGCAGACGGCATCATCACCGAGCTCATCGATGAGGAGGTCGGCGAGCGCCCCCTTGGCGATCCCGCCCAGGTCGAGCGCGGCGCCCGGGGCGAGCGCGACGGAGCGGGTGGTCCCATCCAGGATCAGTACCTCGGGCAGACCGGGAACGTGCATCGGGTGACTTGATCCGGGACTGGAGAGGCCCTGACCGAAGGATCGGTCGTAGCCGGCGGCCCTCAGTGCGGGAAGGATGGCGGCGTTGACCAATCCCCCACTTTCCTCGTACGCCCAAAGCGCAGCCTCGAGCATGGCGAACATCTCGGGGCTGACGGGAACGTAGCGGCCGTCGCCGGCGTTCAGTCGAGCGAGCTCGCTGTCCTGAACGAATCGGGTGACGCGCGCTTCTTCCTCGCGCACCCGCTGCTCGCACCGCTCGAGCGCCGCCTGCCCCACCCCGAGGGCCAGCAACTCGCAGGTCGAGCCCAGGGCGCTGAAGTGTCGCGAGGCGAGTTCACGAGACATAGCTCTTGCTCTGGACCGTGGCATCGCTGGGGAGCAGCGTGACCGAAGGGTGCAGCGGTGCCTGGGAGGGTTTGGGGGAAGTGGCGACCACGCCGCCAGCGAGCAGCGCCAGCAGCAGCGTGCCCAACGCCGACGCCCACCTCAGCGTCGCGATCGAGGACATATTCCTCTCCCTGCCTGGTACAACGCGGCGGTTCATGCCTTTCTGTCGTCCTCGAACCTTACGGTAGGGGCCGGCTCGCGAATCCTCGCTGAAACCGTCCTGAGAGGGCCCTGAGACCGGCTAGGCGAGATCGAGCGTAATGCTGTGATAGCCGTCGGCGCCGTTAGGCAGCGTGCCCGCCGTCTTCGAGGTTTGTAACGTCCCCTCGCCGTCGCGGGCTCGCACGCTGACGTTGTAATGTCCCGCCGGCAGGCTGGTCGTCAGCTGCCAGAAGCGCCAGGCGTAGGGTGAGAACTCGGCTTGCAGAACCGCCGTCTGCCAGGAGCGGCCGCCGTCCCAACTCAGCTCCACGCCACTGATCCGGCGCGAGCCAGCGAACGCGATGCCGCTGAACGAGATCGCGCCCGCCGTCAGGGCCGAGCCGTCGGCCGGCCGATCGATGCGCGACATCGTCTTCACGATCGCTTGCTCGTCCCAGCCGTTGTTTTCCCAGTAGCCCGGCTGGTCGGTGGCCGAGAAACGGATCCGCGTCACCCACTTGGGCTGCTTCATGCCGTAGTGCCCTGGAAAGATGAAGCGCGCCGGGAAGCCGTGCTCGGGCGTCAGGGGCGCCCCGTTGAGATGGGTCGCGAGGAGGTGGTCGGGCGTCAGCTCGCTCAGCCGAAAGCTCTCGGTATAGCCGTCGGCACTCTCCATGAGCATCCAGACCGCGTCCGACGGCACGCTGGTCAGGGCGAGCACGTCGCTAGCTCGCGGCCCTTTCCAGATGCCGTTGCTGATCAGCGTGCCGCCGATGTCATTGCTGATGCACTCCAGGGTGAGCTCCAACTGGTCGGCGGGGAGCGCCAGCAACTCCTCGTAGGTGAGCGACCGCGTCGGGAGGTTGAGACGCCAGGTGGAGGCATTGACGACCGGTCCACCACCAAGATCTTTCTCGACGACATAGAAGTCGTTAACGTCGGTGATCTCCGTGCCGGCGTGGGTCCCCTCAGTGATCGCGAGCGCTGTCGTGAACCGCCGGACGTTGACGTAGCCGATACCGAGGATAGCGATCCCGACCGCGCCATAAAAGAGGTTGCGCAGCAGGATGCGGCGGTCTTCGTTTACGGTGCCGACCGATGCGATCCCGTCGAGGACGCGATCGACCAGCGGGATGGTGGCGGCGAGCACAGCCACCTCGACCGCCGCGCCGATGGCGGAGTCGCCGGGTGAGAAGGCCACGATCGCGACGATCGCGCCGACGACCGCGGCCAGCCCGGTGACGAGCGCCACGTAGGCGCGGGGAAACAGCTGGGCGCTGACCAAGGTCGCTGCCGCGTAGAGCGCAATGATGACGACGGTCGCGCCCAGCAGCAGCAGCGGTCGGGCGAGCACGCCCAGCGTCTTGAGCATGTTCTCGAAGGTGGGCAGCGGGAGCACCTTGAGCAGCAGGAAGCCTGCCTGCTCCGGAAGCAACGGGACGGCGAACAGGGCGTGGGTCAGGTAGTCGGCCCCCAGGGCCAGCACCCCAGCCCCGACGCCGGTGATCAGCGGGCGATGACCGGGCACGCGGTTAGCGCTTGGCCGGCCGGCGGATCCCGTTGTAGGCGAGCGCCAGTCCAACGATGCCGACGATGATGCCGATGATCAGCCACATGCGCTGGCCCGTCATGAAACTGCCGGGCAGGGCGCCAGACCCCTGCAGGATCCAGACAGCGCCGGCCAGGATTGCTAGTCCGCCGATCACGAGACTCAGGGTTCGCATGGTTTTAGAGTACGCGCGCGCGTTTCAGTCTTCCCATGCGAACCCGAAGTTGCCGCGTTAACTAGGCTTCGGCCGGAACTGCCTCCGGTGCGATGGTGATCTCTTTGCCGGCACGGCCGCCGGCCTCGACCTTTGCCAGCGCCAGTTGCCCGATGTTGAGCCCCTGGATCGTCGCGAGGTCGCCGAGGGCTCGCAGGAAGTACTGGCGGCGACGCCGCTCCACGACACGGCCGAGCTCGTGCTCGAGACCCTGGACCCCCTCCACAAACGAGATTCGGAAGGGATCCGTGATCCGCGCCCGCTGCGGGCCGAGCTCTTCCTGGACGAGCTTCTTGGCATCGCCCGACAGACCTTCATTGCTGACGATTACGCCTTCGGCCGCCTTGATCCGCGAGATCTTGGCGTTGAACGCGTAGGCATCCGCCAGGTTGAACTCGCGGTCCTTGAGCTGAACGAGCACCAGGTCGCCACTGAGGTCGAGAACGATATCGGTGCCCTGCGGGCTGGGCTCGATGATGACCTGCTCGCGGCTGATGCCGAGCTTGGGGAGGATCGCGGTCGCGAGGGTCGTCATCCATCGACCCTTGTCGTTGAGGGCCGTGGCGCGCTCGGTCGGCATGATGACCTGGTCGACGCGCTCTTCGTTCAGCGGCCGGCCGCAGGCGCATTTCATCCAGTCCGGCGCCATCTTCTGCAGCTTGTTGGGATCGTCGGTGCGGAGCACCGCGTTGCCGGTCCGCGTGCAGACGATCACGTACTCCGATTGGATCAGGCCAAGTTGGCGGAGCTCGCCAAGTCGGCCGGCAACCGCCGTCCCCTGGGCCTCGCCCAGCACTTTCGGCAGATCCGAAACGGTCAGCGATCCGACGCGCTCGAGATCGCGGATGAGCGTCCGGATTTCGGGGGCGGTGAAGGCGGCCATCGCCTGGTTCTCTTCGGGACTCGCCTCGTTGATCGATTGACGGGACTTACGGACGGCGTCGAAGTTGTGGCTGCCCACCGGGGCGAGCACGGGCCACGATGATGGGGTGCCGACTTCCTGGCCAAGCGCCTCCTGGGCGGCCGTGCGAACCCGCTTGAGGAAGTCGGTGCGGATTTTCTCGGTACCGGCACGGTAGGCCATGCCGACTTCGATGAAAGCCGGCTTGGCGGTGTGCTCGAGCTCCATGAAGTGGACGTCGTCCGAACGCAGCTCGCGCAGGGTGGCTGACCCCGGGCGCCGGACGCGCAGCCAGCCGACCACCGGTGCCGATCCCATGAAGAGCTCCCCCTCCTCGGACGCCGACCAGCTCTTGGTCACGTCGAACTGGAGGAACTTGTTCAGAAGGTCGAGGGTGAAGGCGATCCCGGCGCTGTCGAAGATCGCTTCGCGCGCGCGATAGAGAACGCCCATGAACTCAGGGCCGTTGATGCGGGAAACGATGGTCCAGAACTGGTCGGTGTTGGGTGCGATGTCAAGACGGCGGACTTCCACAAGCAGCATTGTTTTTGGGCTCCTCAGCAATAAAGGTTGGATGAACGGCAGCGCCACCGCCACCCTGCGCCTCCCCGAGAGCCGGTAAGCGGCAGTGGCAGCTTAGGGCGGAGCAATCACTCTTGTCAAACTTTTTCGCACTCGCAAGTAATGATGGAGCC
>Ga0070698_100006423_pt1 | contig 12756 bp, 12 predicted proteins | sample KBSK1502metaG_FD_65477 | JGI IMG/M metagenome (GOLD analysis project Ga0070698, IMG submission 65477) | Corn, switchgrass and miscanthus rhizosphere microbial communities from Kellogg Biological Station, Michigan, USA - KBS K1-50-2 metaG | ecosystem: Host-associated > Plants > Roots >... | reverse complement strand
CCTCCGATCGCCGCGGCGGAGAATTCGGGAAGCTCGGCCGCCGAGATGGACATCCCGAAAAGGCTGACCGGCAGCGAGTAGAGCGTCTGGGCGTTGGACAGGGCGGTCACTGCGCCCGCTGGGAGCAGGCTCGACAGGATCCCGTCAATGAACGCACTGATCTGGGTGACCCCGCGGGTGAAGAATGCCGGGAGAAAGGTCGAGAACACCCGTCCGACGTGGGGATCGCCGCGACCCAGCGACACCCGCAAACCGGGAGTGAGCCGAAGCACAACCGGAAGCTGCACCAGGAACTGCAGCGCACTCCCCACGACCGCGCCCCAGGCGGACCAGAGCACGATCGATTCCAGCGGACGCCCGGTGCCCGCGGCGAGCGTGGCGGTGATGATGGCGATGTTCCATACCACCGGCGCCGCGTACGAGAGGAAAAACTTCCGGTGGCTGTTGAGGATGCTCAGGCACCACGCCGAAAGCACCAGTAGACCGACGCCAGGAAAAAGAATCCGGACCAGCTGAATGGTGAGGAGGCGCTGACTGCCGTGAAAGCCGGGAAAGAGCGCGGTCACCAGCCACGGGGTGAGCGTGACGCCGAGGGCCACCACGACGGCAACCAGCAGGGAGCCGGCGCCGAACACTGCGCCGGCCAACCGGCGGGCATCCTCCTCGCGACCTTCAGCCCGCAGCCGGGCATACGCCGGAATGAAGGAGGCGGAAAGCACGCCTTCGCCGAACAGATTCTGGAGAAAGTTGGGGATCCGGAACGCGGCGTTGAAGGCGTCCGCCGCCGGCGAAAGGCCGAGGAACTGAGAGAGGATCCGCTGCCGCACCAGCCCGGAGAGCCGGCTCAGCAGGATTCCCGCCGCCACCATCGTGGAGGCCCCGCGCGCCGGCAGCTTCAGAGCGAAGGCCCGGGGGGCAGCGGCCGCCGTCCCCCACCCTCCTCGAGCAGCCGCTGCAGGAACTGATTCTCTTCCTTGAGGGTTTCTACCGCGCGGCTGAGGTCGTCGACCTCACCGGAAAGGGCTTCGACGCGCTCGGCGAGATTCTGGAGCTCCGGTGGCGGCGCATTCCTGCCCTCGAGGCGCCGCGCCAGCGCCCGGCCGAGGGGCGAGTCGGTCAGGATGGCGAAGACCGGAATGATCAGCACCACCAGCAGGACAAGTCCGATCAGCCGCATAGGTCGAGTTTATCGGGTCGATGCGGCGGCTACAAGAGCCCGGGAATACCATCCCTCGACATGGGCGCATAGCGCGTCCACCAGCTCCCAGCCATATCGTCCCATGAAGCCCGCCATGGAGAGGACCCGTTCCTGCGGCTTGCCTTCCGGCGTCACGGACAACCGGGCGCGGGCCACCTGCGCCAGCTCGGTGCTCTCTCGCTTCCGTGCGTGCTGCAGCAGCTTCTTCTCCAGCTCCTGGACCGCGAACAGCGCCTGGCCGCGGGCCGCCGCGGCGGGACGCTCCATCGTCGGATCGACCGCGGCGGCGATCTTGATCACCGGATCATAGGCCGATCCGATTGCCGAACGGAGCGCCTCGAACGCCGCCTCGGTGCCGGGCGGAAGCGCTTGCTGGGCGAGGCGTGACTCCAGCCGGCCGCTCTGGTCGAGCAGGTCCCCGAGCGAGATGGAGAACTTGGCAAGAATCCGGGTCACCCGCGGTTCCTCGAACAGTCCCGACCACCGCGGCAGTGGGCGCTGGCGCTCGACACCGAGATGCTCGTAGATCGGCGGAGTCAGCGCGAGGTAGCGAAGCTCGCCGGGTCCGGCCATATAGGCCACGGTGGGCAGCAGGTAGGCTTCCACCGCCGGCCGGAGGAGCACGTTGCCGGAGAGTCGTTCCGGCTCCTTCTGTGCGATCGTCTCGAGCTCGGCCAGCGTGAGAACGTGCCGGCCTCGACGGGTGACGAAGCGATCGCCCTGCGCCATGAGTCGGTCTCGCCCGGAGGAATCCTCCAGGAACACCAGGGCCGCGCCCTCGCCCACCGCAACGCCGTGGTCGACGCCGTCAGCCGCCAGCACCCTGGCTCGATCGATCAGGGCGCGGTCCAGGGCCTGCGCCTCACGCAGGGCACGGATGAAGAGCGGCGCGGCGGCGGCCTTGGCCGACGGATGGGTGGAGTCGAAGCAGGCGATGCCGAACGGCGCCAGCAGCTCGGCCATGGCCCGGCCGAACGCGCCCGCGACGGTGTGGTCCGGGGTATAGTGCCGCCGCAGCCAATCCGCGGTGCGTTCCCGGGCCTCGGACGCCGGGAGCGATTGCTCGAAGGTATCGAGCGCCGCCCGGACGCTCCCACCCAGAGACTGCCGGGACATCGAGGTGAGCGGCCCCTCGGCCGAGCGAAGATCGAGCGCCGCGCGAACCAGGCCGCCATCTCCCGACAGCCAGGCCACCGATGCCACCTCGTCGAAATCGTGATCGTCTCCGGGCACCCAGTAGACCGGCACGACCGGACGCTTCCACTCGCGCTCCAGGACCAGGGCCAGCGCTCGGGCCGAGAACGCCTTGGTGACGGCGAGCGAGGGACCGGTGAATAACCCGGGCTGCTGGCCCGTCGTCACCACCAGCGCGCCGGGCTCCCGAAGCCTCGCGAGGATCGCCGCGGTGCCCGGTGCCTCGATGAGCGCCGGGGCGAGCGCCTCGTTCCACCGCGATTCCCGGAGCTCCGGAAGGCGCGGAGCCTCGGTGAGCGGCGTATCGTGAATGGGGAGACTCATGCGGGATTCATCAGGACCCTTTGTGATACGGCTCGCCCCGGAGGATCGTCCAGGCGCGATACCATTGCTCCAGCACGACGACGCGGGCCAGTTCATGGGGCAGCGTGAGCGGCCCCAGGCTCCATCGAGAGGCTGCCACTCGAGTGAGCTCCGGCGTGACGCCGTACGCGCCGCCGATGACCAGGGCGACCGGGCTCGCGGCCACCCGCCAGGTATCGAGCCGCCGGGCCAGCTCCTCGCTCGACCACTCCGTGCCGGTCCGGTCGAGCAGGACCAGCCGGGCCCGCTCAGGGAGTGCGGCCTCGATCCGGGCTGATTCCTCCCGGCGACGGAGGGCTGCGGTGTCGGCGCGTCCCGCTTCGCGGACTTCCCGCTCGGTGACGGGGCCGTAGCGGGACAGGCGGCGGAGATAGTCGTCGCACGCGTCGCGGTAGTACGGGCGGAGCTTCCCCACGGCCACCAGATGCGTCTCCAACCCCTAGCTCCCCAACTCCCTAACTCCCCAGCTCCCTACTCACGCGTACATCCCCCGCAACCGGTGGACGGTCGCCACCCGGTCGATCGCCACCATGTAGGCCGCGATCCGCATGCTCACCGAGTTCCGCTGTGCCATCACCGCGCATTCCTGGAACGAGCTGACCATGATCTTTTCCAGCCGGCTGTTGACCGTCTCCTCGTCCCAGAAGTAGCCGCCCCGGTCCTGGACCCACTCGAAATAGCTGACGGTCACGCCGCCGGCATTGGCCAGGATGTCGGGCACGACGAGAATCCCCGCGTCCTGGAGGATCTGATCGGCGTCAGCGCTGGTGGGACCGTTGGCCCCCTCGCAGATGATCTTGCACTTGATGTCCGCGGCGTTCTTGTCGGTGATGACGTTCTCGAGCGCCGCCGGGACCAGCACGTCGCACTCGAGCTCCAGCAGATCGGCGTTGGAAACCCGGTCGGCCTTCGAGTAGGACTTGAGGTACTTGTGTTCCTTGACGTGAGCCAGGACATCCTTGATGTCGAGGCCCGCGCGATTGTAGATGCCACCCTCCTTGTCGCTCACCGCCAGGATCTTCATCCCCTGAGCCGCCATGAGCTCAGCGCTGATCGATCCGACGTTGCCGAAGCCCTGCACGACCACCCGGGTCCCCGCGATCGGCATGTTGCGAAGCTTGAGCGCTTCGACCGCCGTGATCATGACGCCGCGGCCGGTGGCCTCGCGCCGGCCCAGTGAGCCACCCATGGCCACCGGCTTGCCGGTGACGACTGCTGTAACGGTATGGCGCTTCTGCATGGAGTAGGTGTCCATGATCCACGCCATCATGCGTTCGTTGGTGTTGACGTCGGGCGCCGGCACGTCGGAGTCCGGGCCCAGCAGGTCGATGATCCCCGAGGTGTAGCGCCGGGTCAGGCGCTCCAGCTCCGCCATCGACATGGTGGACGGGTCGCAGATCACCCCTCCCTTGGAGCCGCCGAACGGCAGGTTCACCACGGCGCACTTCCAGGTCATCCAGGCGGCCAGCGCCTTCACTTCATCCAGTGTCACCTGCATGTCGAAGCGAATCCCGCCCTTGCCCGGACCCCGCGCGGTGTTGTGCAGGACCCGGTAGCCGGTAAACACCTCGACCTCGCCGTTGTCCAGCAGGACCGGGCAGGCGACGATGAGCTGTTTTTCGGGGTGCTTGAGCACCTTGCTGAGCCCCGGCTCGAGCTTGAGGTGGTAGGCCGCCTCGTCGAAGCGCGCGACCATCGACTCGAGGGGATTCTCTCCTCCGAGAAAGGTGTCCTTCTCGGGGCGGATGCCGCCCCTGGCCACTGGGTAGGTAAAGGTTTCGCCGATTCGAGGTGACATGGTCTCGGTTTCCGCTCCGTTGGTGAGGCGTCGACTGCTCAGAGTCGTTCGACAGGAGTGACGATCGCGTCCAGGCCGGCGGTGATCGCCGCCTCGCCATGCTCCCAGGTAAAGTCCAGCACCGCCACAACCGGCTCCGGGACGCTGGCAGGCCAGCGGTCCCTCAGCTTCACCGCGTCCTTCTGGGTAACCACCAGATAGTCGGCCTTCCGAGCCGCCTTGGCGAGCCAGGCCAGATCCTCGTCCCGGAATTCGTGGTGGTCCCTCCACGTGGCCACCTGCACCTGCGCTCCGGTGGCCTTGGTCTGGGCCACGAAGGCATCGGGGTCGGCGATGGCCGAGGCCGCCACCACCCGCTTGCCTTGAAGCGCGGCCGCCGGGAGGGCCTTGTGCGACACCAGGCCCTCGTAGCGGCTCACGCCGAGGTGCACCACGCCGATCGGGCCCTTGACCCTTGGAGCCAGTGTGGTCGCCAGCTCCAGAGCCGCAGCCGCATCGGCCCGCTTCCGGGTGACAATAAGGGCGTCGGCCCGGGCGAGGGCGCCGAGTCCTTCGCGCCAGGGCCCTGCCGGGAGCGCCCAGGGGACGGCCCGGGACGTCTCCGCGCTGACCACCGCAATGTTGTAATCCCGCCAAACGTCGCGCCGCTGGAAGGCGTCGTCCAGCACCAGCACTTCGGCGCCCTCGGCCAGAGCTCGCTCGGCGCCCGCCAGCCGGTCGGGATCGGCTACCACCCGGGCACCGGGAACCTGGTGGCGGTGCACCAGCACTTCATCGCGTCCGTAGCCGCGAAGCAGAATACCCGGCACCAACCCCTTGGCGACATAGTGTGCCGCGATCCAGCTCGCGATCGGCGTCTTGCCGGAGCCACCCACCGTGAGATTGCCGACGCCGACGGCGGGCAGGGGCAAATCGCGCACCGTGCTCCACCCCCGGTCGAAGGCCAGGTTCCGGGCGCCCATGCCGACCCGCCACACTGCCGCGAACGGCAGCAGGGCCAGTCGTGCGAGCCGGGCGTCGACCCGCCGGCTGGTCCACAGCCACCGGATCAGCCGGTGTCCGTCGCCCCGTCGTCCCATCGAACCTCCCGTACAGCGCCGGCCAGCTCGGCTTCGGCGCGGATACGCGCGGCAGCGAGTCCGTCCTCTCCCGGTCCCACCTCGAAGGGGGTTCCGTAGACGATCCTGACTCTGGCGAACGGTTTGGGGACCAGGAATCGGTCCCAGGATGCCAACCGCCAGGCACGACTTGCCCCGGCGTGGAGCGGGAGCACGACACCCCCGCCTCGCTGCGCGGCCAGCAGCACGCCGCCCTTGAGCTCCCGCCGCGGTCCCCGTGGCCCGTCCGGCGTAAAGGCGGCCACACCGCCGGCGCGGAGGGTCTTCACGACTCCGACCAGCGCCCGGACCCCGCCCCTGGTGCTGGAACCGCGCGCCTCCCGGTAGCCGATGCGACGGGCGTACTCCGAGAGGTACTGCCCATCCTGTGCTTCACTCACCACGATGGTCACGTCGCGGCCCCGGTGGCGCCACAGAAGGGGAAGCAGCGCGTCGTGCCACAGGAGGAAGACATGGGGGGTGCCCGCCTTCACCAGGGCCAGCCACCGCTCCTCGTGAACCGGCTCCACGCGCCAGGTCCGGGCCAACGTCGACACCAGCGGTCCTACCACCCATGCCGCCAGCTTGGGAGAAATCGCGAGCCTCAACCCAGCAGCTCCGCGGCCATTTCGGCGACTCTTGCCGCGGCACCTCCGCCGTCCAGCCGCTCGCGCACCAGGCGCAGGCCTTCGCGCTGGGTCCGGGTCTTGGCATGGTCCGGGTCGAGGAGCGGCGCCACCGCCTCCTCCAGCCGATCGGGGGTGACATTCCCCTGGGTCAGCTCGTCCACGACCCGTGCCTCGGCCACCAGGTTCACCAGACTGATCCAGGGAACCGTGATCAACCACCGGGCCATCACTGAGGTCAGGGGATGGACCCGATACGCCACCACCATGGGGAGATCCGCCAGCGCCGCCTCGAGAGTCGTGGTGCCCGACTTGGCCAGGGCCGCGTCCGATGCCGCAAAGACGCGCTCCGGGCCGCCGCGATGGAGCAGAAACTGATCCGCCCCGGGATAGCTGCCGGCTGCCGTGCCTGCCACCACCACTCGGTCGCAGCGGCCACCACGCAACAGCCGAAGGGCGGCCTCCCGGAATGGTTCCCAGAGCCGTCCGGTTTCCTGGGCCCGGCTTCCGGGGAAGAGTCCCAGGACTCGCTCGTCCCGGCCGATGCCCAGAGCATCCCGAGAAGCGCATTTGGCCGGGAGGGGCGGTCGATCGAGCAGAGGGTGCCCTACGTACTCTGCCCGGATGCCGTGGCGGGCGAAGAATTCCGGCTCGAACGGCAACACCGCCGCCAGGCGATCCACGGCCCGCGCAAATCGGCGGGCGCGTCCCGGGCGCCAGGCCCACAACTGGGGGGCGACGTAGTAGAGGACTTTGACCCCGTGCCGGCGGGCGGCCTCCGCCACGCGCACGTTGAAGCCGGGATAATCGATCAGGAGCGCCAGATCGTAGGCACCGGCCCGAAACTCTTTCGTGAGAGTTCGGAGGAGCCGGAGGTGGGCTGGAATACTGCCCAGTGCTTCCACGAGTCCGAACGCCGAATACCGCTCCATCGGATGCCGGACGTTTGCCCCGGCTTCCCTGATGTGCTTCCCCCCGAGGGCGTCGATCGCGATTCCCGGCATCCGGCTCCGCAGCGCTTGAACCACGGGGCCGCCATGCAGGTCGCCGGAAGGCTCGCCGGCAGAGAGGAACACCCGGGGTGAACGGGCGGGCATCTTGAACCGGTTCCGGTTACCGGCGGTGTCCGGGAACCGGCGTATGCTGGACCGCATCGGTGACCGCCAGGGCCAGGGCCAGGGCCGCGCGGCCTTCCGCGCCGGTCACCACCGATTCCGCGTCCCCACGGGCGGCGCGCACGAAGGACTCCAGCTCGAGCCCGAGCGCATCGGCGTCGGGTGCCTCGAGCGCCACGCGCTCTACGATCTCTTCGAGCCGGAGACCTCCGGCCTCGCGCCAGCCTTCCCGGAGCCGCATGAATTCGCCGGTCCCCTTCGCCAGGTCGAGGGAGAGGTACCCGTCGGGCTGGAAAATGCGGAGTTGCCGGATCCGCTCACGCGCTACCCGTGAGGCGGTGACGTTGGCCACCGCTCCGGTGGCGAACTCGACCCGCGCATTGGCCATGTCGAGATGGGGCGAGAGCACCGCGATGCCGTTGGCGCGCACGTCCACCGGCGCCAGGCCGCCGGTCAGGTGGAGAATCAGGTCGAGGTCGTGAATCATCAGGTCCAGCACGACGGCCACGTCGGTTCCCCGGGGCTGGAACGGTGCGAGCCGGTCACTTTCCAGGTAGCGGGGATCGCTGAGGAACGGGAGCGCCGCCCGCACCGCCCGGTTGAATCGCTCGACGTGGCCCACCGCGAGCGGCACCCGCCGGCGCGCGGCTTCATCCACCAGGGCGTCCGCGTCCTCGAGGGAAGCGGCCAGCGGCTTTTCCATCAGCACCGCCCGGCCCCGCGAGAGTGCTCGAAGCCCCACTTCCGCATGCGCCGACGTGGGCACCGCGATGGTGACGGCCTCGGCATCCCGGAGCAGGTCGTCGACGTCGTCGTAGAAGCGGGCGCCGCATTGCTGAGCCACCTCGCGGCCCCGGGCGGAGTCGGTGTCGTGGACGCCCACCAGCCGCGCTTGCGATGCGCCGGCGAGGTGACGGGCATGGTGCTTCCCGAGTGCGCCCACCCCGATCACCCCGACCGGGAGCCGCTTGGTGGTCACGCCGGAACGCCGCGCTGGGAGCTCGAGACGAATTCGAGGAACTGCTCGACCTCGGGCAACGGCGGGAGCTCGGTGCGGGCCCGGTCGATGGCTTGGGAAAAGTTCAGCTCGGAATTGAAGAAGAGCCGATACAGCCGCTTCAGCGCCGTCACCGTCTCGGCGGGAAATCCGGCGCGCTGCAAGCCGATGGAGTTGAGCCCGTACAGCTCGATCGGATTGCCCACGGCCTTCACGAAAGGCGGGATGTCCTGGTTCACCCGGGAGCAGCCGCCGATGAACGCGAAGCAACCGATGGTGGTGAACTGGTGGATGGCGACCAGGCCCGAGAGGATGGCGCGGTCCTGAATGGTGACGTGACCGGCGAGCTGGGTCCCGTTGGCGATGATCACGCCGTCGCCGATGTGACAATCGTGCGCCAGGTGGACATAGCTCATCACGAAGCAGCCGCGCCCGACGCTGGTGATGCCGGTGGCCACGGTGCCGCGGTTGATCGTGGCATACTCGCGGATGACGGTGCCTTCGCCGATCTCGACCCAGGTCTCCTCGCCCTGGTATTTGAGATCCTGCGGGTCCCCGCCGAGAATGCTGCCCTGCCCTACCTTCACGTCCGCGGCGAGCCGGACGTTGCGCTCCAGCGTGGCGTGCGGCGCGATCCGGCACCGGTCGCCCACCCGGGTTCCCGGACCCACGATCGCAAACGGCCCGATCTCGACCTCGCGGCCCAGCACGGCCGAGGGGTCGATGACGGCGCTGGGATGCACCCGGGAGCTCACCGGTCCATCACCCGGGCCATCATCTCGGCCTCCGCCACCACCTGGCCGTCGACGAAGGCTACGCCTTTGAGCCGGCAGGTCCGGCCCCGGAACTGCACCATCTCGACCTCGAGGCGAAGCTGGTCGCCGGGAACGACCGGCCGCCGGAATTTCACGTTGTCGAGCGACATGAAGTACACGACGCGATCCTCCCGCGCCACCAGCTCGTCCATCAGCAGCATTCCTCCGGCCTGCGCCATCGCCTCGATGATCAGCACGCCTGGCATGACGGGGTGCCCGGGGAAATGGCCCTGGAAGAACGGCTCGTTGATCGTGACGTTCTTGATCCCCACCACGCTCCGCCGTGGCTGCAGATCGAGGATCCGGTCGATCATGATGAACGGGTAGCGGTGCGGAATCACCTCGAGAATGCGGTTGATGTCGAGGATACCTCCTCCAGTCTGCTCTGCCATGCGGGTGATCGCGCGAGCGACCGCCACATTACCCTGATGGCTGGGGCGCGTCGCGACGAGGTGGGCCTGGACCCGGCCGCCCACCAGCGCCAGGTCACCCACGATATCGCCGGCCTTGTGGCGCACGAATTCGTCGGACCAGCGCAGCGGGCCGCCGAGGATTTCGGTGTCGGACAGCACCACGGCCGAGGTGGTGGATGCCCCCTTGAGAAGCCCGCGACTGCGCAGGGCGTCCACCTCGTGGGTAAAGCCGAAGGTCCGGGCCGGCGCCAGGTCCCTCCGGAACGTCTCGAGATTGATGTCCCAGGAACCCGACTGCCGCCCGATCAGTGGATGACTCCACTCGATCGTGGTGGTCAGCTTGAGCCCTCCCGACGGCGACACCACGTAGGTCGATTCGCCCTCGGTCACCGTGAACGGCGAGGTCACCCGGAACTGGGCCGGTTCGCCCTCCAGCATGGCAATCCCTGCGCCCTCGAGCAGGGCCAGGTACGGGGCGAACGACCCATCGAGGATTGGCGGCTCGGGTCCGTCCAGCTCGATCACCAGATCATCCAGCTCCAGCGCGACGACCGCGGCCAGGAGATGCTCCACCGTATGGATGGTGGTCTCGCCCTTGCCGATGGCGGTACGCCGCTCGGTGGCCTCGACCTCTCCCACCCGGGCCGAAACCTCGGGCCGGCTGGCGAGGTCGGTTCGACGGAACAGCACGCCCTGACCCGGCTTTCCCGGCTGGCAGGATACCCGGGTGGACGCGCCGGTGTGCAGACCGATGCCCGAGATTCCCGCTTCCGTTGCGATCGTCCGCCTAGGCATCGCCGCTCCGTGTTCGCACGAGGGCTTCGATCTGATCGGTGATCTTGGCCAACCGGTACATCGAGGCCTGGGCCCGCAGGAACTCGCGGTGGGGCCTCGCGGGAAAGCCGCTCACGTCGGTTCCGTCGGGCACCGAGGAGATCACCCCGGACTTGGCGCCGATCCGGGCGCCGTGCCCGACCCGGAGGTGGCCCGCGATCGCGGAGTGCCCCGCCACGATGACGCCGTCGCCCAGCTCGGCGCTGCCTGCGATCACGGTCCCTCCCATCAGGAGGCAACGCGCCCCGATCCGCGCGTTGTGACCCACGTGCACGTGGTTGTCCAGCTTGGTACCGGCGCCGATCACGGTGTCGTCGATGCTGCCGCGGTCCACGCAGCTGTTCGCCCCGATCTCCACTTCGTCACCCAGGACGCATCCGCCGACATGGGGGATCCGGACGTGGCCGTCGCGGCCTGAAATGTAGCCGAAGCCCGCGCCGCCGAGCACGGTACCGGCCTTGATCACGCAGCGGGCGCCCACCGACGTGCCCGCGTAGCAGACCACGTGGTGGTGCAGCTCACTGTCGTTGCCGATGCTCACGCCGTCCTCCAGCACGACACCGTCGCCCAGGCGGACCCGGTCTCCCAGCAGCACAGCGCGACCGATCACGGCGTGGGCACCGACCACCACATCACGCCCGAGCGTCGTTCCGGCCCCGAGCTGCGCGGTTGGATCGATCCGCGGTGTAGCGGCGGCGGGCGGGAACATGGCCGCGACGGCGCGGGCCATGGCCGACTGGGGATCGGCGACGACGATACGCACCGGCGGCCCGGTCGGCTCGGCGGCGGAATCGGCCTTGAGCATGACAGCCCCGGCCGCCGAGGCGCGGAATTCCGTCAGGTAGCGCGAGGAGGTCAGGAGTGAAAGCGTGCCGCCGTCGGCGCCCTCGAGAGGACCGACGGCGGTGAGCAGTCCGGCGCCGTCCCCAATGAGACGGCCGGCAACCAGCTCGGCGACCGCCTGCGCAGTGAGCGGGACGGTCGCCCGGGCCACGGTCAGTTGCTCTGCGTGAGCCGACGCGCCACGAGTGCGGTGATGTCCAGGGCCTTGTCAAACGAGACGAAAAGGCTCGCGGCCCCCGGGTTCCCCAGGTCGATGACCACGGAGTAGTTCCCCTCGGCCCGAACGCCGTCGATGATGGCTGAGAGCCGGGTCTGCATCGGCTGCAGCAGCTCGCGCTCCCGGTTGCCGATCCGGTCCTGGAGCCCCTGCAGTTTGGCCTGCAGCGAGTCGTTCTGGGCGCTGAGCGCCCGCTCCCGAGTGGTGCGGGCCGAGGGGGACATCATGGCCTGCGACTGCTGGTAGGCCGCCACGGTGGAGTCCCACGCGGCCTGCAGCTTGGCGCCTTCCCGCTGGGCGCCCTGCAGCTCCTTGGTGTAGAGGCTTTCCGCCTTGGCATAACCCGGCATGCCCTGCAGCAGCGCCCGGGCATTGATGAAGGCGATGCGGCCAACGGAGCCCGAGGCGCCGGGGTTGGCGGGCTGTTGGGCGGACGCGGTGCCCGCCGCGACCAGGCCCAGCGCGAGGCCTGTGACGAGCCTCCGAACGACGACGATCATTCCTGATTCCTCCCTCAAAGTATGCTGCACGTGCTGAGCCCTGGGCTCAGAAGAAATTGCCGAGTCTGAAATGGAGCTGCCAGCTGGGCTTCCGCCGGCCGGTCGCGTCGAGCTTGTCGAGGCCGTAACCCATGTCGAGGCCGATGGGCCCGAGCGGCGAGATCACCGCGACCCCGGCGCCGATGCTTCGGAACAGCCGGGTCGGATTGTACTCCCGGGTCCGGCGATACACGTTGCCGGCGTCGGAGAAGATGTTCATGTAGAGGGCCTGGCTGATCCGGGCCCCCACCTCCACCGTGAACGCGGCATATGCTTTCCCGAACGACTCCGGATTGGTCGCCTGGCTTCCGCCTGCGAGGACGTCGAACCCCGCGGGTGTGATGGCAAACTCCTCGTAGCCGCGCAATGGAATGCCGTACTGGACTCCGCCCATCGAGTACAGCTCCGGGAAGAACGGCCCCGCGTTCCCGATCACGAAGCCCGATTTGGCCGTCAAGCCAAGGGTGAACTGAATCCCGCCGCCGAACTGGTCGCCTCCACCCATCCGCCCGAGCGGCGTGTACCAGCGCCCCTCGAGATCGATCTTCTGATAGTCCCCGGTGCCGCCCAGCAAGCCGCCGTTCTGCTCGATGCTGACCGTGGTCGAGGTCCCCGCCACCGCGAACGGCAGGCCGATCCGGGTGTCCCGCGCGAGGCTGAACCCCAGCGAGGCCCGGGTGCAGTTGTCGCAGATGAACCGCTGACTC
>Ga0070698_100006422_pt1 | contig 12756 bp, 10 predicted proteins | sample KBSK1502metaG_FD_65477 | JGI IMG/M metagenome (GOLD analysis project Ga0070698, IMG submission 65477) | Corn, switchgrass and miscanthus rhizosphere microbial communities from Kellogg Biological Station, Michigan, USA - KBS K1-50-2 metaG | ecosystem: Host-associated > Plants > Roots >... | reverse complement strand
CACGCGCATCGTCCTCAGCTTGAGGATGTGGAACGTGCGGCCGCCGCGTCCCACGCGTACGCCGCGGTAGACCGCGGGACCCGGCGAGCCGGCCTTGATGGCGATCGTCGCGACCAGCAGCAGCGGGGAGGCTAGGACAAGGCCGGCCGACGCGACGGCCACGTCAAACACGCGCTTCATGCCGCTAGTGTTCCCGAATCCATGAACGCGGGCACGGAGGAGCCTCGAGTTCCGCAGGCCCAGACGCCGCTCGTGCGCTCCGGCACGATGACGCTGGCGAGCCGGGGTGTGATCTTCGGCCTCGCGATCGTCTCGAACGTGATCCTGGCGCGGACGCTGGCGCCCCAGGGTCGCGGCCTGTACGCGCTGGCCCTGGTGGCGCCGTCGGCCGTCGCACTCGTCGCCAACCTCGGCATCAGCCAGGCGCTCGTCTACTACCTCGCAAAGCGGATCTACACCCGAGACCAGCTCATCGGCCAGGTCGTTTCGCTGTCGCTGCTCCTCGGCGGGGCTGCCACCCTCGGGCTGTTCGCAGTCGCCGCGGTCGCCGGCCGCGCGATCCTGCCGGGCGTACCGCTGAGCCTGGTCCTCATCGCCGGGGCGTCGATCCCGCTCGCGCTTTTCTTCTACTACTCGCTCTCGTTCGAGCAGGGCCTCGAGAACTTCGTGGGATTCAATGTGATCTACGTGGTCAACGCGGTCGCGCTCGTCGTGCTCCTGGCGCCGCTCGTCGTGGCGAAGGGAAACGTGACGTTGGCGGTGACGGCGTGGTCGCTGAGCTGGGTGCCGACGGCTGCGGCCGGCCTCTACCTGCTCAGCCGGTCGGGGCGGCTCAACGTGCGCCTGGACCTCACCGTGTTGAGGGCGCTCCTTCGCTTCGGGATCGTCGGCTACCTGAGCTTCATGACGAACTACCTGAACCTGCGGCTCAGCACCTTCCTCGTGAACATCTTCACGAACGCCACGCAGGTCGGTTACTACGCGGTCGCCGTCACCCTGGCGGAGACCATCTGGTACATCTCGACGGCCGCGTCGACGGTCCTGGCGCCGAGGGTTGCCGGCGCGGAAGGGGCCGCGCCGGAGATCACCACGGGACGCGTGAGCCGCGTCGTCCTGTGGACGAGCGCAGCCGCCTCGCTCGCGCTGGCCATCACCGCGCCGATCGTCGTGCGCGTGCTTTTCGGCAGCGCGTTCAGTCCGAGCGTGATCGCGATCTGGCTTCTGCTGCCCGGAATCATCACGCTGAGCGTTGCGCGCGTCCTGTCGAGCTACCTGCTCGGCAAGAACCGCTTGAGGGTCGACCTGGCGGCCGCGGTGGCGGGGCTGGTGGTGACCCTGGTTCTCGACGTCGTGCTCATACCGAGGTATGGATTTGCCGGCGCGGCGATCGCGTCATCGGTTGCCTACACGACCACCATGACCGTCAACTTCATCTGGGTCGTGCGCCACTCGAACCTCAGCGTGCGCGACCTGCTCGTTCCGACCATGTCAGATGTGCGCGACGTGACTCGGCTAGTGCGGTTTCGGTTGCGGCGCGCGACGTGACAGCGTGGCGATGAAATGGTCGAACGTCATCGGCGGCACCATCATCGCCAGCGCGATCCCGAGATAGAGGTTGCTGAAGTTCACGCCGCCGAGGAAGAAGCTCTCGAACGTCATCGCGCCCAGCAGGCCGAGCAGAGAGACGGCAAACGTCACCCTCGTCGGGTCTGGGATTCCGGTACGCCGTTCGGACGGCGGACGGGGGTCGCGGGGCGCGCGCAGGAAAACCCACGCCGCCGACAACAAGACCACCAGCAAGAAGAGGAGGCCCGGTACGCCCAGCTCCACCGCGGCGCGCAGCCAGGTGTCGTGCGACGTCAGGCCTTTGAAGCGCAGCCCGTCGCCAGTCAGGTACGCATCGATGGCCGGCACGTTGGTGCCGGGTCCATAACCGGTGATCGGCCGGTGCGTGATCGCACGCACCGACGCGCTCCACAGGAACTGGCGCCCGCTGAGGCCCGTGCCTCCGCGAAGCGGCGCCTCGTCGCTTCCGGCGGCGGGCTGCGTGCAACCGGTTACGCAGGCGGTCGCGATCGCGTTCGCGCCCACCAGGTTGGCGACCACCCCGAAGAAGGACAGCGTGAAGACGAGGCACAGGACGCCCGCGGTGACGGCCGCCGACCGGCGCGCTGCAGGCAGAACCGCGAAAACGCCGGTCGCGATGCTCGCCGAAATCCAGGCTGAGCGGTCGAGCGTGAGGAGAATCGCGGGGACGAGGAAGACAATCGCGGCGCGGCCCGCCCACAACCAGCTGCCGGTGCGCACGGAGGCCCACCCGAGAAGCGCCAGCATGGCCAGCACCATCAGCAGGCTCGGCTCGAGTGGGGCGAGAAAGAGACCAGCCGACTTGCCGAAATGGATGCCGGTCGCGTGACCCCCAAACGTGAGGTCGATCAGCTGGTAGTCGCTGACTCGGCGGCCGAAGATGCTGATCGCGCCCAGCGGTGAAAGGACGTATACGGTGGCCGCGACGATCACGCCGAGCCCGCCGAGCCCCGCGAGCATGAATTCGCGGTCTTCGCGTAGCGGGATGACGAGCGGGACAACCCAGAAGACGAGGGCGCACACCGCGAACATGCCGACCCAGTACGCCAGGCTGACGCGGTGGTCGATCGAGAACGCCGTGGGAACCAGGGCCCACAAGAGATACACGGCGACGGCGACGGCCAGCGGCTCCGCCACCGGCCGCTCGAGCTGCTTCGACCGCCAGGCGTTCCGGACGAAGCGGATCGACAGCGCACCGGCGGTGACAGCCACCGGCAGGTAATGGGTCGAGTCGGTCACGAGGCCGCTCGGCACGAACGCGCCCGATGCGAGCAGCGCGGCGACGAGGACTCTTGGCGGGAATCGCACGATCGCCCGCTCGACTGCGAACGCGAGGACCGCCGCGGCGGCCCAGCCGGCGAGAGCGCGCGTGGTGACGCCGACGAGGACCGGCAGCCATGCGACCGCCACGAGAGCGCCGACCGCCAGAAATTCGCGTGCCTGACCGCCCCCGCGGCGTGGTTCCGCGATCGACTTCACCGCGGCGGCTTCCACGTTCTCCAGTATTTCAGCAACGCGGAGCCCGACGCGACCTCGCATAACATGAAGGACGCGTTGGACACGCTGAAAATGATCCCCATCGCGGCGCCGCAGATCGGCGCCGAGGAACGGAACGCGGTGCTCGCGGTGCTGGACAGCGGTCAGCTCGCGCAGGGGCCGGTCGTCGAGGAGTTCGAGCGTGAGTTTGCGCGCTGGTGCGGCGTGCCGTTTGCGGTTGCTGTCAACTCCGGCACGGCGGCCCTCCACCTCCTGATGCTCGCGCACGGCATCGGCCGGGGCGATGAGGTCATCACCACGCCGTTTACCTTCATCGCTTCGGCCAACGCGATCCTCTATACGGGCGCTCGTCCCGTATTCGTGGACGTCGAAAGCGAAACATTCAATCTAGATCCGGAGCGAGTCGAAGCCGCGATCACGCCCAGGACCAAGGCGATCCTCGGCGTCGACCTCTACGGCCATCCCGCGGACGTCGGCGAGCTCGAGGCGATCGCGGATCGCCACGGCGTCCTCTTCCTCGAGGATGCGTGCCAGGCGCACGGGGCCACAGTCGATGGCGTGAAGACCGGCGCGCTGGGCGCCGATGCGACGTTCTCCTTCTATCCGACCAAGAACATGACGACCGGTGAGGGCGGGATGGTGAGCACAGCCGATCCCGAGGTGGCGCGCCGCATCCGCTTGCTGCGCCAGCACGGCGCGGACACCCGCTACGTGCACGACATCGTCGGCTACAACTTCCGCATGACCGAGATCGCCGCGGCGATCGGCCTGGCCCAGCTGCACAAGCTCGACGGTTTCAACGCCACGAGGAGGGCCAACGCTTCGGTGTTGACGAAGGGGCTGAAAGATGTGCCCGGACTGCGGCTCCCCATCGAGAGGCAAGGCTTCGGCCACGTCTATCACCAGTACACGGTCGTCGTCGAGAAGAAGCGCGACGAGCTGCAGAAAAAGCTGCGCGACCTGGGCGTCGGGACCGCGGTCCACTACCCGATTCCGGTCCATCGCCAGCCTGCGTACAGGGTCCTCGGCTACGGCGACGTTTCGCTTCCAGTGTCCGAGCGGCTGGCGGGCCAGGTGCTGTCGCTGCCCGTGCACACCGGGCTGGGCGAGGCCGAGCTGCATCGAATCATCGACTCAGTGCGACTGGCGGTGGCGAGTTTGTGACGACCCGCGTCGGGCTGGTCGGCCTCGGCACGATGGGCCGCAATCACCTGCGTGTGCTGCGTGAGCTCGAGGCGGTAGACCTTGTCGCCGTCAGCGACGTCAGCCAGGAATCGGTGGCCTGGGCGACCCGCAAGTACGGCGTCGCGGGCTATCGCGAACACGCAGAGATGTTCGAACGCGAAAAGCTCGACGCGGCCGTGATCGCCGTGTCGACAGGCGCTCATCTCGAGGCGGGCCGCGCGGCGTTCGAGCATCGACTGCACGTTTTTGTCGAGAAGCCAATCGCGGGCAGCATCGATGATGGGCGGGCGCTGATCGACGCGGCGAAGCGCGCCGACCGGCTCCTCGCGGTGGGCCACATCGAACGTTTCAACCCCGCGGTCGTGGAGCTGAAGCGACGTGTCGCGGCGGGCGAGCTGGGCCGTGTGTTCCAGGTGCACGCGAGCCGGCAAGGCCCGTTTCCGGCGCGGATTCGTGACGTCGGCGTCGTCGTGGACCTCGCCACGCACGACCTCGACGTCATCTCGCACATCGTGGGCTCGCCGATCGAACGGCTCTATGCCGAGACCGAGCGGCGCATCCATACCGAGCATGAGGACCTGCTCAACGCGCTGCTCAAGTTCCGCAACGGTGTCGTGGGCGTCCTCCAGGTCAACTGGCTGACGCCGACCAAGATCCGCCGGCTCAGCACGTTGGGCGAGAAAGGGCTGTTCGTCGCCGACTATCTGACTCAGGAGCTGACGTATTACAAGAACGCGGACATCGAGCACCAGCCGGACGCGCTGCGCAGCCTCAGCGGCGTCAGCGAAGGCGAGATGATCCAGTTCCCGGTCGAGCGGGCCGAGCCACTGAAGGTGGAGCTCCGGTCATTTCTCGATTCGGTCGAGAACGGGGGTCCGGTCGAGGTGGACGGCGAGGCAGGGCTGCAGGCCTTGCAGCTGGCCCTGGCGCTCATCGCGTCCGCCACCGAGCGGAGGGTGATCTCGGGTCAGGAGCTCAATCCCGTGCCTGCGGGGAGGCCTGAACGCCGCGACGGCCGGTGACCTGGAGCGCGCTTCTTGCCACCGTGAAGATGAGGGCGGCCATGACCCAGAACTCGACGCTCATGTCGTTTTTCCAGTACGGCGAGTCGACGAGCCCGTGGACGAACCAGAGGATCAAGCCTCCGAGCGCGCCCCACAGCCACGGGCGCTGTGTAGGTTCGACGGACGGCCAGGCGCGCCAGCCCTCCCATTGGAGCATCAGGAAGATGGCCGCGAACGCTGCCACGCCGAGCAGGCCGATCTCTACCCAGAACGTCAGCCAGATGTTGTGGGGGTAGATTTCGGGAATTACGCCCCGAAACTGATACGTGAACCCGCCGAGGCCCAGACCAAAGATCGGGTGGCTGCGGATCATGTCGATGGTCGCGCCGAAGATTGCCTCGCGCCCATTGAGAGATGGAGGGATCGTGGCCAGGCGCTGCATCACTAGCGGTATCTGCGTGGCGCCCGCGGTGGCAAGCACCGTCGCTCCGACGAGGAAAAGGCGCCATCGCGGCGCCGTCACGATGGCCACCAGCACCAGCGCCGCGATCGCCAGGTAACCACCCTTCGAGAACATGACCAGGAATGCCGATCCGGCCAGTGCGAGCCACCCGACGCCGATGAGCTTCAGGCGCCTGGTGCCACCGAACAGGATCATTCCGGCCGCCAGGGCAACCGCGGGTTCGAGATACATCGCGACCGGGTTGGCATCGGTGTAGAGCGCGGTTGGCGCCGCGCCGACGTTCACGTTGTGCTGCACGAAGGCTTGAGCGAAGACGGCAAGGTTCAGGATCGCAAAGATCGAAGAGCCGGCCGCGAAGGAGAGCACAAGCCGATAGCGGCGATCCGCTTCCCTCAGCAGATCCACCGCGACGTAGAAGACTGCCACGGGTTCGATGAAGTAGGCGCGATACAGGCCCAGAGCGCCGCGGTGGTCTTTCGCGACCACTACGGAGATAGCGCCCGCGACCAGCAGCAGCACGATCGGGATGTCGTATGGCGTCGACAGCGGACGGCGCACCCCGTCGCGCCATCGGGCGACCACGTACAGGACGACCGTGATGATGACGAGCGTCTCCAGCAGGGTGGTCGGGAGGGGTCCGTAGTGCCACCGCACCACGTACAGGGGCAACGCACCGACCGTGACGTACAGCATCCACCGCGCGTACGTGAGCAGCGGCGCGCGAGTGACTCGCGCAGCGAGCGTCGCCACCGCGCGATCATATCGGCATGCCGCCGCGCGATCTGCCGAGCCGAGCCCTGTACCAGGGCCGCGACCGCGCGGGCGCCCGCTCGTTTCTCTACGCGATAGGGCTGAAGCCCGAGGACCTCGACAAGCCGTTCATCGGCGTGTCCAACTGCTGGACCGAAACCATGCCGTGTAACTTCAGCCTGCGCGAGCTGGCGGCGCCCGTGAAGGAAGGCATCCGCGCCGCGGGCGCCAACCCCATGGAGTTCAACACCATCGCCATCTCCGACGGCATCACGATGGGGTCGGAGGGCATGAAGACCTCGCTGGTGAGCCGCGAGGTGATCGCGGACTCCATCGAGCTCGTGGCGCGCGGCCACATGTTCGACGCGATGGTGTCGCTGGCCGCGTGCGACAAGACCAACCCCGGCTCGGCGATGGCGCTCGTGCGCGTCGACCGCCCTGCCCTGTTGCTGTACGGCGGGTCGATCATGGCCGGCACGTTTCGCGGCAGGCAGGTCGCTGTGGGCGAGGTGTACGAGGCGATCGGCGCCGCGGCCGCGGGCAAGATGTCCGACGCGGACCTCCACGAGCTGGAGCTGGTCGCCTGCCCGGGGGCGGGCGCGTGCGGCGGCCAGTACACGGCGAACACGATGTCGATGATGTTCGAGGTGCTCGGCCTGTCGCCGGTGGGTTTCAACGCGATCCCCGCGGTGCACCCGGACAAGAAGGTGGCCGCGTCGCGCATCGGCGCGGTCGTGATGAACGCGCTGGACAAGGACCTGCGCCCCTCGCGCATCCTGACGCGGCGGGCGTTCGACAACGCGATCGCGGCGGTGGCGGCATCGGGCGGTTCGACGAACGCCGTGCTGCACCTGCTGGCTCTGGCGCGCGAGGTGGGGGTTGAGCTGGAGATCGACGACATCGACCGGATCTCGCGGCGCACGCCGCTGCTGTGCGACCTGAAGCCAGGCGGTCGGTTTGCGGCTGTGGAGCTGTTCAACGCAGGCGGCATCGGGGTGCTGACGAAGCGGCTGATCGAGGGCGGCTACGTCGACGGCGACGCGCTGACGGTGACCGGGCGGACGCTGGGCGAGGAGGTCTCCGACGTTGTCGAGACTCCTGGGCAAGAGGTGGTGCTGCCGCTTGCCGAGCCGCTGCGCGGCGAAGGTGGGCTCGTCGTGCTGCGCGGCGACCTCGCTCCGGACGGGTCGGTGGTCAAGGTGACGCAGCACACCCCGCTGTCGCACCGTGGGCCGGCGCGTGTGTTCAACCGGGAGGAGGACGCGCTGGCGGCGGTCCTGGGCGGGCGGATTCGCGCCGGCGACACCGTGGTGATCCGGTACGAGGGGCCGCGGGGCGGGCCGGGGATGCGGGAGATGCTGCAGGTCACGGCGGCGATCGTGGGCGAGGGCCTGGGGGAGACCGTGGCGCTGGTCACCGACGGGCGGTTCTCCGGCGCCACGCGGGGGCTGATGATCGGCCACGTGGCGCCGGAAGCGGCCGTGGGCGGGCCGCTGGCGGCGCTCCGGGACGGGGACGTGATCGAGATCGACGTGGAGAGCCGCCGGCTGGCGGTTTCGGGGGTCGATATCGCCGAGCGCCTGAAGGATTGGTCGCCACCGGAGCCGCACTACCGGCACGGGGTGCTGGCGCGCTACGCGACGCTGGTGGGGTCGGCCTCGGAAGGAGCGATCCTCCGGCCGTAGCGCGAGAGGGAAACCCCCGGTTAGTCCGGACTATCCGGGGTTTCCGCGCGCGAGATGTTCGGTTAGCAGCCGGACTATGAGCCAACCCGCCGGAGTCGCCTTAGCGTGACACTCAGTCCGGACTATCCGAGGGTTCGTTTAATCCGGACTATCGTGATACCGCGGGCAGCCAGGGGGCGCGGCGCTTCTCGTACGCGGCGATGTCCGGGTCGTGGTTCTGCACCAGCGAGATCTCGTCCAGCCCGTGGAGCAGCATCTCGCGCGCGAACGGGTCGATGTCGAACCGGTAGCTGAAGCCCTCGCCGCGCACCTGCTGCGCCTCCAGGTCGACGGTCACCTGCGCGGTCGGGTCCTCAGCGGCCAGGTCGATCAGGTGCCGCACCTGCGATTCCGGCAGCGTCACCGCGAGCAGTCCCGTCTTGTAGCAGTTGGCGCGGAAGATGTCGGCGAAGCTCGGCGCGATGATCGCCCGGAAGCCGAAGTCTCGCAGGGCCCAGGGCGCGTGCTCGCGCGACGAGCCGCAGCCGAAGTTCGCGCCCGCGACCAGCACCGAAGCACCGGCGTGCTCTGGCCGGTCGAGGACGAAGTTGCCCCGCGCGCGCCAGTCGTAGAAGAGAAACAGGCCATAGCCCGTGCGCTCGATGCGCTTCAGGAACTGCTTGGGGATGATCTGGTCGGTGTCGACGTCGGCCAGGTCGAGCGGCGCCATCCGGCCCTCGACGCGCTTCACCGCCTGAGGCATCTAGAGCAGCTCCCGCACGTCCACCAGGTGGCCCGTGATCGCCGCCGCCACCGCCATCGGCGGGCTCATCAGGTGCGTGCGGCCGCCGGCGCCTTGCCGGCCTTCGAAGTTGCGGTTCGACGTTGACGCGCACCGCTCGCCGGGAGACAGGATGTCCGGGTTCATGCCCAGGCACATCGAACACCCGGCGTTGCGCCACTCGAAGCCCGCGGCCTTGAAGACCAGGTCGAGGCCTTCCTTCTCGGCGGCGACCTTGACCGACGTCGAGCCGGGCACGACCATCGCGCGCACCTTCGGGTGGACGCGGCGGCCCTGGATGACGGTCGCAGCGGCGCGGAGGTCTTCGAGGCGCGCGTTCGTGCACGAGCCGATGAACACGCGGTCGATGGCAACGTCCGCGAGCGCGGTGCCAGGGACCAGGTCCATGTAGCGGAGGGCGCGCTCGTCTGTCTCGGAGCGGGGGACCGGCACGCGGCCGGTCACCGGCACCACCTGCGCGGGCGTCGTGCCCCACGTGACATGAGGCTCCAGCTTCGAGGCGTCGATGGCGATCTCGCCGTCAAACGTGGCGCCGTCATCGGTGGGCAGCGTGCGCCAGTAGTCGAGCGCCTTCTCCCATTGCACGCCCTTGGGCGCGTGCGGCTTGCCCTCGACGTATCTGAACGTCGTGTCGTCGGGGGCGACCATGCCGGCCTTGGCGCCCCACTCGATCGACATGTTGCAGATCGTCATCCGACCTTCCATGGACAGGCCGCGGATCGTCTCGCCGCGGTACTCGACGAGGTGTCCCTGGCCCGCGGAAGTGCCGGTGTGGCCGATGACGCCGAGCACGATGTCCTTCGGCGTGACCCCGAGCGGCAGCTCGCCGGTGACGGTGACCGCCACGTCTCCCTGCTTCTTCTGGGGCAGGCACTGGGTGGCGAGCACCAGCTCGACCTCGGAGGTGCCGATGCCGAACGCCAGCGCGCCGAACGCGCCGTGCGTCGACGTGTGCGAGTCGCCGCAGACGATGAGCATCCCGGGCTGGGTGAGGCCCAGCTCGGGCCCGATCACGTGGACGATGCCCTGGCGCCGGCTGCCGATCTGGTGGAGGGCGATGCCCTCGGCCCGGCAGTTCTCGGCCAGGACGTCCATCTGCTTGCGCGACAGCTCGTCGGCGGCGCGGACGCCGCCGCGCGTGGGGACGTTGTGGTCCATCGTGGCCACGGTCAGGTCCGGCCGGCGGACGTGGCGGCCGGCCAGGCGCAGGCCCTCGAAGGCCTGGGGCGAGGTGACCTCGTGGACGAGGTGGAGGTCGACGAAAAGCAGGTCGGGCTCGCCCTCGGCGGTGCGCACAACGTGGGCCTCCCAAAGCTTCTGGGCAAGTGTCCGAGACATCGGGATCGACAACTTTACGCAGCGTCAGGGCCGGAATTTTGTGTCCTGGGTACAACCCGGCCCCGACCCTCGCTCGTTAAGATCCACAAGCACATGGCACGCACAGGCCTTCTCCTCGTAGCGCTTCTGGGCCTTCTGGGCCTGATTGAGCTTCGAGAGGGGGCACGCGCGACCTAGCCAGACCGCCAGATAGATCGCAAAAGCCCCCGACCGAGAGGCGGGGGCTTTCTCATTTTCAAAGGAGCCCGCTGAATTGACCGGAGCCGACATGGTGCTGGAGGCGCTCGAGCGCGAAGGCGTCGAGTACATCTTCGGCTACCCGGGCGGGGCCAACCTCCCGCTCTACCAGCACCTGCACGAGCACCCCAAGCTGAAGCACATCCTGGTCCGCCACGAGCAGGGCGCGGCCCACATGGCGGACGGCTACGCGAGGGCGGGCGGCAAGCCGGGCGTCGTGTTCGCCACCTCGGGCCCAGGCGCGCTGAACCTCGTGACCGGCCTCTGCACCGCGTACATGGACTCGGTGCCGCTGGTCGCGATCACGGGCCAGGTGCCCAGCACGGTCGTGGGACGCGACGCGTTCCAGGAATCCGACGTCATTGGCGCCACCAGCTCGGTGACCAAGCACAGCTACCTGGTCACCAAGATCGACCAGCTGCCACGCGTCATCCACGAGGCTTTCCACATCGCCACCACCGGACGCCCCGGTCCCGTGCTGATCGACATCTGCCGCGATGTGCAGCAGGCGGAGGCCGAGCGCGTCACGGCCGAGCGGCTGGAAATCCCGGGCTACAGGCTGAACGGGCACGTCGACTTTGACGGTGCCCGGCGGGCCGCCCAGGCCCTGGCCGCGGCTGAGCGCCCGGTCATCCTGGCCGGCCACGGCGTGCTGCTGAGCCATGCGGAACACCAGCTGCAAGAGTTGGCCGAGGCCGCGGCGGCGCCGGTCGGCACCACGCTGCTGGGCATCGGCGCGTTCCCGGTCCAGCACCCGCTGTCGCTGCACATGACGGGCTTCATGGGCACCGGTTGGAACCTGAACGCGGTGCAGAACGCGGACCTTCTGATGATGGTCGGTATGCGCGTCGACGACCGCGTCACCGCCAAGCTCGCCGGCTTCGCGCCCAAGGTCAAGACGTTCATCCACATCGACATCGACGGCTCGGAGATGGGAAAGAACGTGCGCCCGCATATCGAGCTGGTGGCGGACGCCAAGCAAGCCCTCCAGGCGATGCTGCCGCACATCGGCTCGGTCAACGGCGACCGCGCCGCGTGGCTGAACCAGATCGACGAGTGGCGCGAGGAGCACCCGCTTCGGTACAAGCACTCGAACGGCAGGCTGCAGCCGCAGGACGTGCTGATCGACATGTACCGGCGGGCCCGGAGCCAGGCGATCGTGGTCGCCGACGTCGGCCAGAACCAAATCTGGGCGGCGCTGTGGTGGAACTATGACCGGCCCGGTCTGTTCATCAACTCGGGCGGCGCAGGCACGATGGGTTTTGCGTTGCCGGCGGCGATCGGCGCCAAGTTCGCGCGGCCCGACCGGCCGGTGTGGTGCGTCGCGGGCGAGGGCGGTTTCGTCATGACAGCGCAGGAGCTCTCGGTCGCGGTCGAGCACCAGCTCGACGTGAAGATCGTGCTGCTCAACAACTTCTCGCTCGGCATGGTGCGCCAGTTCCAGGACGACTTCTACGGCGGCGTGCGGTCGCAGGTCGACCTGACGCACATGCCCGACTTCGTCAAGCTCGCCGGCGCGTACGGCCTGCCTGCTCTGCGGGTGGAGAAGTTCGAGGACATCGCCCCGGCTTTCGACGCGGCCGAGCGGACGAAGGGTCCGTTTCTGATCGACTTCCGCATCGACCCCGAAGCCAACGTGTATCCGATCGTGCCGATCGGGAAGTCGCTCAACGAGTTCTGGGAGGCGCCCGAGTCATGACTCATGTCCGTCCCTTCCCGCCGGCTGCGCCGGCGACCTCCCCACACGTTGGGGAGGTGAACAAAATCCGCGTCCTCTCGGTCCTGGTTGAGGACGGGCCCAACACGCTGACCAAGGTCTCGGGCGCGATCCGCCGGCGCGGCTTCCACGTCCGCGGCATCTCGGTTGGCCCGAGCGGCCAGCCGGGCCGCCTTCGCATCACCCTGCAGGTCGACCACGGCCACGCCGAGGCGGATCAGGTGCGCAAGCAGCTCGAGCGGCTGGTCGATGTCGTCGAGGTCGACGACGTGACCGCCGACGACGTGCACACGCGTGAGCTGGTCGTCGCCACGGTCAAGGCGCCCGAGCTCGAGGGACTGCTCCAGCGTGGCGCCAAGGTGCTCGCCACCGGGCCGAAGGGCACGACCGTCGAGTTCACGGGCGAGCGCGAAGAGGTCGGCGCATTCGTCGACGAGCTGACCCTGCATGGAATCGTCGACGTGGCCCGCTCCGGCCCCGTCGTGATGAGGAGAACCGCATGAAGATCCACT